>Ga0116154_10001034_pt1 | contig 25832 bp, 27 predicted proteins | sample AD_UKC030_MetaG_FD_89898 | JGI IMG/M metagenome (GOLD analysis project Ga0116154, IMG submission 89898) | Active sludge microbial communities of municipal wastewater-treating anaerobic digesters from USA - AD_UKC030_MetaG | ecosystem: Engineered > Bioreactor > Anaerobic > Digestate | place: USA...
GGTTGCGGTCAGAATCGCCTTGAGGGTCGCCATGAATTCGGCCGCAGCAGTGAGGAACCGGTTGATCTGATCGACCGAGCTGCTCAGCGCGTTGAAGGAATCGGTTATACCGCAGTATGCTGCACACGAAATGCGGTCACCATGAAAACCGGCTGCGGCCGTGATCATGAGGGATGCGTAAAATGAATGGCTCAGTGCGAAGCGGGATCGGCGTGTCATCAACATGCCTTGAACAGGAATTTGAGGTTCACGCTGTTTCCCTTCTGGTTCCATGTCGCTGTTGAGAACTGTTTGATCAGATGGAGGCCGTAGCCTCTTGGCTTGAGCCGGTTGGTCTTGTCTTCCGATGGGAAGGTGAAGCCCTCGCCTTCGTCGGTTATTTTTATGTTTATCGATGTTGTGTTCTGGAATATTTCAATGAGGATTTTTTTCTTGGGGTCCCATTTGTTGCCGTGCTCCATGGCGTTGGTGAGGGCCTCATCGACTGCCAGGAGGATTTCTTCGCACGGTATGACCGTGGTCGGCCTGTACGATATCAGCGCAGTTGAAACTTCGTCAAGCACCTGCTTCCTGATGGACCTTTCTGATGGAAAGGCCTTCTTGAAGAGCACCTCTTTCTTCATAAATTAATGATGTTGCCGGCAGTTATGATATTCGGGATGGGGAGATTCGAACTCCCGACTTCTGCGTCCCGAACGCAGCGCGCTAACCGGACTGCGCTACATCCCGTATAATCTGACTGTCAGTAGTTCACTCCATACTAATAATTGCAAATATTTTTTCTGCAAATGCATAAAATTGAATTACACTTTCAGCAATAATATCGGTTTTAGCACTTCATGAGTATGCTTAAAAAGGCGGAGGGTTTCATGTTTTTTTGGGGGATGATGAATATTAAAAGGGATTCATTCTTTGAATGTCGTTGAAAGGAGCTTTTTAGAAATGCTCTATTATTGCGTCGAGGCAGATTCAATACTTGCAATCATTGATCCATAAGAAAAACATCCCGATCGCTCCGCTTAAACCGCGGATGTGCAAGAGGGATGTTTTCCCATGAAACGAAGAGCGGCAGAGCCTTATTCTGCCGCAGCAGGAGCAGGCGCCGGTGTTGACATCGTTATCGCGCCGAAATTGCAGGTCTCTGCGCACCAGCCGCATCCGATGCATTTTTTTTCGTTCGCCATTACCGGATAGTCGAGGTACTGGTTGTTCAGGTTGTGCCTGGTCCCGTTATTGACCATGGCGATGCATTCGGCCGGGCAAACCTCTGAGCAGCCGTTGCATGAATAGCAATGCTCCAGATCGAAGACCGGTTTGGGCCACTGGCTTCGCTTGATGCGGCCGACTTTAACCCCGTGCGGGTCGATGACCGCTTCCTTCGTGCAGATGCGGCCGCATGCGGCGCAGTTGATGCACAGGTCGCCGTCAATGGCGTGCCGCTTCCCCTTTTCTCCTGAAATCGCGCCGGAGGGGCATACTGTCGTGCATGCCATGCATCCGGTGCATAATTCCGTAATCGAGTGACTCATAATATTTTCCTGCTGTATTAAAATTTTTGGTTTTTCGGGCCCTTCTTGATCTTTTTCAGATCAAGGGGTTTGCCTTCCCAGGCGGCTTCGATGACCATGATGTTGTCATCGAAGCTCTGTTCCTCCGGGTTATATGTTTTAGCCCCGTCGCCCATGGCGTTTTTCGCGATCACGGGTATGGCGTCACGGGGAACCATCTGCTTGCCTTCTCTGTCGAGTATATCCTTGAGCGCGGTTGCATGGCGTCCGCCCGTGGCTTTTTTGAGCTCCTCGTTCAATCCCCGCACGTAATCTATTGTAGCGCGCGGTCTCTGCTTCTTCGGGGTTTTCGCGAAGATTTCCGGCCCTGCAAGGGGATAGAGAAGTTCGCCGATCAGGTCGCCCACCTTGTGAAGATTATATTCCATCCCGTAGGGCAGATAGATGCTCATGCATACGCCGTGGGGAACATGGCATACCGCGCCGGTGGCGTGCCCCAGGTTGTGCACCAGGCCGACCATGGAATTCGAAAAAGCGATCCCGGCAAGGGCGGCGGCGTTGGCCATCGCGAGCCGGCTTTCCATGTCGCCGGGGTTTTTCACGGCGTTCAGGATATTCTTGCTGACGAGCTGAATGGCCTTGAATGCCGTGGTGTCGCTCATCGGGTTTTTGCCCAGGCAGAAGTATGCCTCGATCGCATGGGTCATGGCGTCCATTCCGGTGAAGGCAGTTATCGATGCCGGAAGGGTTTTGGTCATACGGGGGTCGAGCACCGCAATATCGGGAAGAAGAAAGTACGAGACGAAGGTCATCTTGATGTGGCGGTCATGGTCGGCGATGACCGCGACCAGCGTCATCTCCGATCCCGTACCCGCAGTGGTGGGAACCGCGACCAGGGGCTTCAGCCGCTGCTTGACCGCACCTGCGCCCGAGTAGGCAAGAACGTTGTCCCCGCCCAGCGAGACAAGGATATTCACTCCTTTTGCCGTGTCGAGCACTGAACCGCCGCCTACGGCGATGATCGAATCGCAATTCTTGTTCCGGTATATGCTTGCCACGGAGTTGACAACCTTGTAATCGGAGTCGGGAGGAGTTTCATCGTATATCGCCCCCACTGTTAGTTTCGATCCTTTTTTTGAGATCGCTTCTTTCACGATTTTTATTAGGCCTGCGCTTTCAACGCCTTTATCGGTGATGATCAGGGCCTTTTTAGAGTTCATTTTTTTCAGCTCGCCGGGTATCGCTTCAAGGGCGCTCGCCCCGGATAATGTCTTCACTCGTCCGCAGAATTCCGAATATTTTGGCAGAATCATTTCAGTTCTCCTTGATGGTGGTTTGGTTGAACGTCATAATCGGTTTTCCCTAAAAGGTGAATGCGCGGATATAGATCAGGATCCTGTTGACCCACTTGCGCAGTGGAGAGAATTCCGACCACCTGGGATAACGCTTGACCGCAAGCTTGGTGATTATCTTGGGCAGCAGATATACCTCGATGATGTTCAGGACCCGCACGACCGCAAGTGCGTAGCCGAGGTCTCCGTCGACGATGAATCGCTCCCTGGCGAAAGCCGTCGCGGTCCCCTCCTGGAAAGTGAAGACCTTTATGGCCGCCTCGAGGCTCTTGATGTTCATTTCGAGGGGGAACCTCGTCCTGCCCTTGTTCCATCCCATGTATTTTGCACGGCCCTTGTCGTCTTTTCCGATGATCATGAACGGGCCGTCGGGAAGGACTCCCAGGCTGAAGGTGAATTTTTCGGGAAGCTCCGAGAATTCCTTGATGACTTCCTTGTCAAGCCTGCATGCGGCCTGGATTGCGCGGCCGACGATCCAGAGCATGATCGCCACGTAGTAGCGCTTGATGTATTTTTTGCCCGGTTTCAATTCGGGATATTTGTCTATGTTCATCGCTTCCTCCTTTAGCGTACAGCCGGAGCCTTGCCGGCGTTGTTCAGTATCGTCATGTAATCCTTGAAAGTCAGGCCGTGCGAGCCGGATGCTTCGGCTTCGCGGGCCGCCTGTTCGATAAGATAAGGCGGTATCCTCAGCGATTTCAGGTTTGCGGGGACGTATTTTATCGCGGAAGCCATGAGTTTTTTCAGCTGATTTTCGGATTCTTTGATCCTGTCCTTTTCAGGCGTGGATGCATGCGCGTCCATTCCCGCCTGGGCGAGCAGGAGTTCGTCCCTCATCAGAATGTCTTTGCCGACCATGAACTCGGTTGCGTGGGGGAGGAGTATCGCCATGCAGACGCCAGGGTCGTTTCCGGTGAGCTTGTTCAGGGCCTCGCCCAGAATGTGGGCCGCGCCTGCGGGAGCGTTAGAGAAGGCGACGGCCGCGAGGGCGTTTGCGTAGGCGAGAGCCAGGGCCGCTTCCCTGTTGCGCGGGCATTTTAATGCCCTGGGCAGGTTTTCATGGATGAACTGTATTGCTGCCAGGGAATAGGCGTCGTTCATGGGATTGTGCATGGTGGAATCCGATGCCTCCATCGCGTGGGTCAGCGCCACCATGGCGGATTCGACAGCTCTGCCTATGTCATTGATTCCGGTCATTCGCGGGTCCAGGCATACGACGTCCGGGAAAAGGAAATCGGACTTGAACCTGTGATGCTCGATGACGGCCATGTTGGACATGTCGTATCCGCAAGAACCGGCTGTGGGAACGGTGAAGAACGGTTTCAGCGGGGTGCTGATCGTGTCTTCGCCTTCCAGCGTGAAGATGTCGTCAACGCCGAGCGAAACCAGCATGTTCAGGCCCTTGGCGGTGTCCATTGCAGGGCCGTGGCCGAGAGCGATGATCGAATCGCAGCCGCGATCATGGAACAATATGCGCAGTTCCTTGATCGTGCTGATCGCCGCAGTGCCGCCCACATTGTCGTAGAATCCGCCGATGGTCACGTCCGAGTCGTAAAACGCCTTGACGAATATCTTTTTGAGCCCCGACGCGGTCACATCCTTTGTCGCTATGACCAGAGGTCTGACCGCGTCGTAGCTGTGGAGCTCGATCGGAATGTGCTCCAGCGCCCGCGCTCCGGCCAGGTATTTGGACTGGTTGAAGAATGAATAGAATGCTTTCTTTTGCATGGCCAGCTCCTGATCTTTTATTTTGTGCCGTTATTTTTTAACGATGCCGAGCTTTTTAAGCGTCCTGTCTTTCGGGATGCCGTTCTTGTCGTATCCCCTGACTTTATAGTATTTCGGGACCATCTTGTCGATGGGCACGGTCCTTCCTTTCGGGTCGCTCTTTCTGCCTTCATGCAGGAGCCTTCCGGGCAGGGTGTCGTCTTTTCTCGATATGCCTTCCCGCGTGTTCATGTAGCGTTCGAGCACGTGTATTCGCCTGCCTGCCTTGAGCATCTGCCACATGTTCATCTTGATGCCGGTTATCGACGACCAGAACTTCGACCAGATCGAGAGGTCCATTACCTGCACCGCAATCGGCGCCATGGCAGAGAGAGATATCTTCAGCGATATGGTCGGGAGCACCCTGATGAGCGGGGGCTGGAGGAATACCGGGAAAGCCGTAAACTGGCATATATGGAGGCTGTTCACCGCGTCGAAGCATTCCTCAGCGAATGCGGTGTAGCTCGCCTTACCCCAGGTTGTGTACGGCGCGTACATCCCAAGGTATGCCTCGAGGGCGAAAAAGGCCGCTGAAAGATGGCAGGCTCCCCTGTTCGCGACCGCGAAGGCCAGGCCCTGGCCGAAGGCTCCCCGCGGGTCGTATGCCGCAAGCTCCAGTCCCTTGACGTGCATCGCGAAGTCTTCGCCGCCGTATTTTCTCGATAGCCAGCGCGAACCCATGCCGAGCTCCTTGCCGATGCCCTTTGCATGGCCGATGTCCAGGAGTGTCTGGTCGATATGGTCCGGGCATCCGAATTTGAGGTTTGACTTGAACAGGCCTTTTTCTGTGGCTTCCATGGCCCAGGCTATGGTGCCTGCGGCCGATATGGTGTCCACGCCCATGAGAGAGCATGTTTCGTTCCATTTGGAGATGATGACAGGGTCGAAAATCTCGAGGTTCGGCCCGAACAGCCCTGTGGTCTCGAACTCGGGCACTATGCGGTCAACTCCCCCGAAGGTCGCCTTGTGGCCGCAGAGGATGGCGCAGGGCTTGCAGGTTGATTTCTTGGCGTTGAACTTCGTCAGCATGACTTCGGCCGAGACCTTGTGTGCCTCGCCGTGCGACCCGGTCGTGAAGTTCCTAACCGGAAGGATGCCGGCCTTGTTCGAGAGCATGACATGTGAGTTGGTGCCGAGGTTCCGGTATTGGTTGCCGCTGACCTTGTTGTTGTTGATGTAATCCATGCATGTCTTGCGGGTCCTGGCGAATTTTTTCTGGTTTTTGGGGACGATCTTGTATTCTTTGCCCTTGGCCACGATGGCTTTCAGGTTTTTAGATCCCATCACCGCGCCCATGCCGCCCCTTCCGAGGAACCGGTGGCCGGAGCAGATGTTGGCATAGCTGACGAGGTTTTCACCGGCGGGGCCGATCACCACGGCGCTGCCGATTTTGTCCAGGTGCTCCTGGACCTTATGTGTGTCCATGCCCCAGTACTTGCCGGCGTCCCTGAATTCGACTCCCTTTGAGTCCACGACGAGCATGACGGGCTTGGGCGATTTTCCCTTGACGATTACGCCGTCCCATCCGGAGGTCTTGAGCGCCATGCCGAATGGCCCTCCGCACGAGGCGGATGCCATGATTCCGGTCAGGGGCGACTTGGTGACCGCGGCGAACCTGCCGGAGCACGGCGCTCCGGTTCCCATGAGTACGCCCATCATGAATGCGATCATGTTTTCCTCTCCCAGAGGATCGACTCCGGCCGGCATGCGGTCATAGAGCATTTTAAGGCCCAGGCCCTTGCCTCCCATGTACAGGGATAGATCTTTTAAATCGACGTCCGAGATGGTGAATTTTTTTGTTGTCAGATCGACTTCAAGCACTTTGTTGCTGGTTCCGATTATTTCCTGCATGGTATTCTCCTTGGATGGCTTTTTTCTAAGGATTTTTTGGGAAGCTGGTAACTTAAATTAAATATTCATCTTTCTTTGAAAAAAAATCAATCAATTATTTGATGTATTGAAGCACCTGCGATAAATTATTGAATGCTTGATCACTGGCAATTATTAGAATATCCTGTGTCGATTTGTCGCCCTGAATTATAATTCAGGACGGCTAAACGCGGGCTTTTGCAGTTTTTTCTTTGCGGAAAACGGTGGGGGTCACGCCGGTAAAACGCGAAAAGGCGGAGTAGAAGGCCGATTTGGAACTGAATCCGACTTCATGGGCTATCGAAATAATCGATCGTGATGAATCGTCAACAAGTATCCTGCCCGCCTCGTCGACACGGAACTTGTTTATGAAGTTGTTGAAGTTCATGTTGAACTGCTCGTTGATGAGGCGGGACGTCTGATGGATCGTCAGGGATAGCTCGTCGGCGAGGTCCTGCAGGGTGATGTCTTCTTCAGAGTAAATCTTTTCATCGTTAATGAGCTTCATGAGACGTTCCATGACCTCATCGGTCTCGATGCCCGAAATCGGACTTTTTCCTCCCTTTCTGACCGCCCTGATGAAAAAGAGATGAAGAAATTCGGGGAACCTGAATCCGACGACATACGCGCAGATGAGCAAGAGGCTCGACATGACTCCGCCCAGTGTTATAAGAGTCAGGGAAGAAAAAACGGCCCCGGAAACGAGTACCGCGTGAGCGGCCATCGAGAAGACCGAATAGCATATGTCGACATTCATGATGGTCCCGTGATCGTGCCTCGATTTTTCCCTGAAAAGCAGAATGAGCAGGAACGTCAGATAGGCGATTGCCTGCACCGATGAGCCAGCGATGACGCTCTTGACAAACGGCGTCAGTAAACCTTCTCGCCCTGGAAAGATGCCGTTGAGTATCTGGATCTGGACGTTCTTCGGCTGAAAAAAATAGTACAGGTCGACGATAAAAGCGGCCATCGAGGGGATGAACAGGAGTGTTTTTCTGACCGGGAATCCCCTCACCGGAAATATCACGTAGTAGTAGGCGATAAAAAGTATCGGACCCAGGAGATATGCATACGTCAGGAACAGGAACACCGATCCCGGTCTTTCGAGATACAGGCCGCTGGTGACGAAGTAAATCTGTAAAAGGCACAGGCCCAGCACGAGGAAAAGAAAGACGAGGTTGTAGTTTTCCGTCCTTCTTTCACGCAGGGTCAGCTGCCCCAGAGAGGTGAGAAGCGAAAGTCCTGCGCCGAAAAGTATTATGATGTCAGGAATGAAGTGAGGCATACTTGTCGTATTGTTTCAGCTTTTTCAGCAGGTCGTTTCTGCGTTGGAGCAGTTCCTTGCCGTGAAAGGTTTCCTTCACTTTTTTCGGGCTGTCGAAGGTGTCGATATGCTCGAACATCAGTTTGGGCGGCTCTTTCTTGTGCCCCGACTCGGCGATTTCCTCCTCGGTCGGCAGGATTATGGCGTAGATCGAATAGGGCGTCTGAATGAGTGAATGCCCGCGGGCCAGGTATGCCTCGGAAAATCCTCCGTCTATATTGATGGCCCTGCCGTCCGGGGTCGCGATTTTCTCCCCTTTAGAGATGTCCACCGGGGTGTGTCCGAAAACGACCCTGGAGGCGCCGAACTCCTCCTGGATGAGGTCCATGAATTCTTTCTTCAAGATGTTTTCGCCCCAGTGAAGGGTCTTTTCCTTGTGCGTGGTCTTGTCTTTATAGAAGTAGCGCTCGAATGTTTTCATGGCATGCTTGCCGAAGAAGGGCGATTTCGGGCCGCACCACATGTAGAACATCACCGCGAGCTGGAAATCCTCCTGCTCGACCCCTTCGAGATAGTATTTCCCGACCTGCTTGATCGTGTTTTCGAGATGATCGAAAAGCTCCTTCCCTTTTTTCTTGTACAGGGTCTCGAACTTCCCCTCAGCCGTGCTCGGGATCAGCGCGTGCACGTTCATGATGTAGTTGTTGATGTGGTACAGCTTTCCTTCCTCGAAAAGGTATTTCATGAGCCTCTTTATCTGCAGGCTCGCGGTGAACTGGCGGGCGAGGTCTTCGATCACTTCCTTCTCCTCGGGAGTGAACTCGCCGGGATTATCGGGGTCTATGGTGGGGAAGTGGGTGTCGGTGAGGCCTCCGGTGTCGCCCTTTTTGATCATCTCGCCGAGCCGGTCGAGGTTCAGGCGAGCGTCCATGTCGAGTTGGGGATATTTCTTGATTGTCGCTTCCTCGAGCTTGAACTGTATTATCGCGAGGGTCTTCTCCATTTTACGCGAAATGTCGAGCTTGGCCTTGAAATTGCCCGTGATTTCGCCCGGGTAGAGTTTGAGCGCGAATTCCCTGAGCTTGGTGAGGTCTATGCCCAGCCTGTTCAGGAACTCAAGGTTATCGTACCTGGTGCTGATCCGCAGGGCCTCGGCGATGAGCGATTTGTTGCCTGCCGCTGCGCCCATCCACAGTATATCGTGGTTGCCCCATACATAGGTGACCAGGGGCCGCATGTCGTTCTGCATGAGTATCCGCAGTATCTTGTCGGGCTCGTCTCCGCGGTCGAACACGTCGCCCAGGACGATGAGCCTTCCCAGAATGACTTGCCTGACGACCCTGGTCAGGGCCGAGATCACCTTGTCGGCCACGACATTGTTTTCGTACACGATATTCGGGACGTGGAAATTGAGGATGGCGTTCTCGATGATCAGGCGCAGGTCCTTGTTGATGCTGCCCCTTATCTTGTCGAAGTCGGTGACGTCCTGGACCTTGTAGCGTATGATTTTTACCAGGGACGAGATGACGTCCTGGCGCTCCATGGAGTAGTTGTCGGTGGTGATGTATTTACCCTTGCGTATGATCCTGTCGAGATACTCGAGCTTCTCCCTGGGGAACGTCTTGGGAAGCGCCTCGTATGCGGTCTGCCATACCAGGCCGAAACGGCCCTTCAGAATGGAAACGAACCGCTTGCCCGCACCGTGCGGGTCGCTGATCCAGAGCGTTGTGTCGATGTTGCGCTGCAGTTCGGATTCAATTTCGGTCAGCTCTTTTATGATCTGGTTGTATTCCGCCAGACTGATCGGTGCATTCATGGTCGTCCTCTAGAGCATCGTTTCTGCCGCTGCCCGGGAGATGCGGGGCCTGAACGTTCCTCAGGGCGCATATGGATCGCGGCTGAGACCCGGGCAGGAGCGGGTATGAAATCCATGGAAAAAGAATAATTTGCGGGGTTATTCGTGTCAATGGAATTTTGCCCGGGCGGGCTTTTTTGCTTTCAAGGGGATCTTCCACAGAGGCACGGAGGGCACAGAGAAGAGAATTGAAGAGGGATAAGGGGGGGATATAGGAGATGAAGACTGGATCGGGGGATGTGCTCATGCGGATCCGGCGACGGTCATCGCGAGGAGGCGACAAGCCAATGTGGCGATCCTTCGGGGATTGGATCTTCTTTTTATCTATTTGATTTTCAGGTATTTCGGCATGGCCCTGACAGAGCCGTTTTTGAAGCTCACCAGATAATACTGCGCGCACGAATAGCAGCGCTCTGAGCTGTTGAATCCGCCGCAGCCGGCGTTGATGTAGGTGACCGAGTCTTTGGTCAGGGTGAAAAACGACGCACTGCTACCCGAGATCACGGCCGCAACCCCGTGTTTATTCAGCGCCTGGTGGATGATCTCGGCTCCTTCGAACGGCGCTTCGCCGCGGACAGGGGAAAAAAGGCGGTCATGGGTCACGACGATCGTCATCCCCCTTTTACCGTTGCGCTCGAGGTCGTCGGCAAGCCACTTCATCTGCCTGTCCCGGCTGCGGGCCGGGTTTTCGACTGCGACCGTATTGAGCACCACGATGTGGATTCGGTCGTAATTGAACGAATAATCGAGCGGGCGTCCGAGGCGACGGGTATATATTTCGGTTGACCCGTTGTGCAGGTCGAGCGCTCCGGCGGCGGTATACAGGGGCATCGAGAGCCTCATCGCCGACTCGAGGAACAGCGAGAACTGCCTTGAAACGTCCTTTTCGATGATCCCCACCCGGTCTTCGCCGCCGCGGACGATATTGCCGGTATGCAGCACGAATAGCGGGTTCTCCCGGTTGAGCGCGTCAACCAGCTCGGGCAGGCTTTCTGTAAAGCCGACGAAGGGGGATTCGGGATTCGTGTTGCCGGTAACGGCGAATATGACCTCCGGTTCGGCGGCGCCGGGGAGCGCGGTTGCGTCAAACGGCGTGATGCATGCAATCGCCGCGGCCAGGATCGCTGTTATTGTCCTGCGGACCAACCGGGAGCCTTCCCGGTCACGAGAGACGCAGAAAATCGGTCGGGAACGACCTGCAAATATCGGCGACCTCGGCCTTGACCCGTTTGAGCGTTTTATCGTCATCCATGTTGTCGATGAGGTCGGCGATGAATGTTCCGATCTTCCTGAACTCGGCTTCCTTGAGTCCGCGCGTGGTGAGCGCCGGGCTGCCCAGGCGGATGCCGCTCGTGACGAACGGCGACTTGTCGTCGAAGGGAACGCCGTTCTTGTTGCAGGTGATGCCGGCGCTGTCGAGGCGGTTGGCCGCGTCCTTGCCGGTAACGTTCTTGTTTCTGAGATCGACGAGCATCAGGTGGTTGTCGGTGCCGCCCGAGGTCACGGTGAATCCGCGCGACAGGAGCGTCTCGGCCAGCACCTTCGCGTTTTTGATGACCTGCTTCTGGTATTCCTTGAAGTCCGGTCTGAGCGCCTCGCCGAAAGCGACCGCCTTGGACGCGATCGTATGCATGAGCGGGCCGCCCTGCGTGCCGGGGAACATGAACTTGTTCACGTCTTTCTCATACTCGCCCTTTGCAAGGATGACGCCGCCGCGCGGCCCGCGCAGGGTCTTGTGCGTGGTCATGGTCACGTAGTCGGCCACCGGTACGGGCGATGGGTGCAGTCCCGCGGCCACGAGGCCCGCGATGTGCGCTATGTCGACCATGAACTTGGCGCCGATACCGTCGGCGATCTCCTTGAATTTATTGAAGTCGATGATGCGGGGATACGCCGACGCCCCGGCTATGATGAGCTTTGGCCTGTGTTTTTTGGCCTGGGCCGCGACCTCGTCGTAGTCGATCAGGTGCGTTTTCGGGTCGACGCCGTAGGATACCACGTTGAAGTACAGGCCCGAGAAGTTGACCGGCGAGCCGTGCGAGAGGTGGCCGCCGTGCGACAGGTTCATCCCCATGAAGGTGTCACCCGCCTTTAAAAGCGACATCATGACCGCCATGTTGGCCTGGGCCCCGCTGTGGGGCTGCACGTTCGCGATGTCAGCGCCGAAGAGTTTCTTTATGCGGTCGATGGCCACGGACTCGACCTCGTCGACGTGCTGGCAGCCGTTGTAGTACCTCTTGCCTGGATACCCCTCGGCGTACTTGTTCGTCATGGTGCACGACGAGGACTCGAGCACCGCGCGCGATACGTAGTTTTCGGAAGCGATCAGGATGAGGTTGTCCTCCTGGCGCCTGTCTTCTTTCCGGAGAATTTCGTATACTTCCGGGTCGCTCTGTTTCAGGTATGATGTTTCGGCCATGGCGGTCCTCCTGCGGCTTGAACTATAAATTGAATAACACTAACAATCCCCAAGGCTGAAGACTGTCAATTAAAATTAGAATTATTGTGGAAGTTATGAATCACCCTCCCCTGACCCCTCCCTTCAAGGGAGGGGAAAAGTCAACAACCGCATTGTTTACTATATCCGCTCTGCGATAAGGTCGCCCATTTCGGCGGTGCCGACCTGCTTCTTGCCCGGCGACATGATGTCAGAGGTACGGTAGCCGGCGGCGAGCACCTTTTCGATCGCGCCGAAAATGTCGGCGTAGGCCGCATCCAGCCCGAACGTGTACTTGAGCATCATCGCGGCCGACAGTATCTGCGCGATCGGGTTGGCGATGCCCTTGCCCGCGATGTCCGGAGCCGATCCTCCCGCGGGCTCGTAGAGTCCGAAAGTTCCATCGGAGAGCGAGGCCGAGGGAAGCATGCCAAGAGAGCCGGTGATCATCGAGGCCTCGTCGGAAAGTATGTCGCCGAACATGTTCTCGCACAGCACCACGTCGAACTGGCGCGGGTTGCGTACGAGCTGCATGGCGGCGTTGTCGACGTACATGTGGTTCAATTGCACGTCGGGGTATTCTTTCGCGATCGCGTTTACCCGCTCGCGCCAGAACACCATGGACGCGAGCACGTTCGCCTTGTCGATGGAGGTGACCTTTTTGCTTCGCTTGCGTGCGGCCTCGAAGGCGACGCGCGCAATGCGGTCGATCTCGGGCGCGGTGTATACCAGGGTGTCGAAGGCGCGGTCTCCCTCGCGTCCCTTGGGCGTGCCGAAGTACAGCCCTCCGGTAAGCTCGCGCAGGATGAGTATGTCGAAGCCGTCGCCGATGATCTCGGGCCGCAGGGGGGAGGAGTCCCTGAGCTCCCTGAATATGATTGCGGGCCGCAAATTCGCGTACAGGTTGAAATGCTTGCGCAGCGGAAGGAGCGCGCCGCGTTCGGGCTGCTCGTCGGGCGGGAGTTTCTCCCATTTGGGTCCGCCGACCGAGCCGAAGAGTACGGCCTCGGACTGTTCGCACGTCTTCAGGGTGGATTCAGGGAGCGCGTTCCCGTGATTGTCGATAGCGATCCCTCCAACATCGGCGTGCGTGAACGAGAACGATATAGCGTATTTTTTCGATATTTTGTCGAGGACCTTGACGGCCTCCCTCATTATCTCCGGCCCGATACCGTCGCCCGGCAGTAGCGCTATTTTCCTGGATGACATGGCGTTTCTCCTTTTTTTGTGTTTCGGCGACGCGGCCGGAGAGGGAACATTGTCAGAAGGGATTCGCTCTGTCAAATGAAATTATTGTATCATGCGCCCCCTGGCTCGCGATTAATCACGAGTCCGGGGGACGGGGGTATGGCAATCCTGTATGCCTAATTTAAATCGATTCTCTCGCCGTTTTTGTAGTAGCAGGGCATGGTGTAATAGATCATACTGCCTTCATGGTATTCATAACAGCCGCCATTCGGATACGACGAAGACAGATATATGTCTCCGTTGTTTACGAAAACCGAGGTGATGACTTCATCGGGCTCGGACTGGAGTTCCGTAGGCTCGTTATTTATCCACAAGCAGTAATCTCTTTTTTCCTTGTCCCCGATCATTGTTGACCCGGTATATCCCAGAACATAGACGTTCCCGTTGTCGACATAGATGGACCCGTAGGTGGTTCCAGTGTTGTACGTGCCGTCGACAAGGACATTGTTGTGATATATGCCGTGCATGTTAACCCCGTGAACGTCTGCTCCATTGACGAAGAACGAGTAGTAACTGTCATGGCCGGAGTATTCCGACTCGCCGTTTTTCCAGACGAATGAAAGCTTGTCCTTTTCTCCGTCGGGGTAGGTCCCGTAGACATTGCCAGCGATATATACGTCGTCGCCGTCCACGAACAGGGCGGTGTACAAAAAATAGCGTATTTCGCTGAACTCGTGGCCGTCAAAATTTACCTCTATCTCCCTGTTGTTTTTAAAGCATTTATCATTATTAAGCTTATACAGGTCGCTGCCGCTGACCGAGTATTTCCATGTACCATTGAAGGAGAATTTCTTTGTGTTGCCGTATGCAGCCGCGATTTTCATTGCATCGTTTTCGAAATAGGTGTCGACGAGCTTTCCGTTAACCCAGTAGCAGCTCACTTGGTCGCTGGTTCCGGTAGGGTGATACCAGCCGGTTACATACACATCATTGTCGAGGACGAAAATCGAATTTGTCTTATAGTGTCTCATGGCCGGATCGTCGGGAGGATCGTCCTCGCAGGCCCACAGGAACAGCGATACTGCAATCATTAACATGGCTTTAATCGTTTTTTTCATGGCTTTCTCTCCATCATGTGATTTTTATTATTACTCGTTTTTACAGGTACGCGCTTACGCCGAACACGAGCCCGGCCTGATACACGTCATCGTAATACTTCTCGTTCCAGGTTTCGTACTGGAAGTTCTGCCTGACGCCGAAATTGAAAACGGCATTGCTTACCGGGACCTTGAACCCGATGGTCAGACCGAAGTTCATGTACAGGTCGGTGTCAAGGTCGTCTTCTTCGAAATAATTGTCGTAAATCCTCGCTCCGAATCCGTAGGAGCCCTTGACATCGAGAAAAAGCTTTTCTGCAAGCCTGAAGCTGTAGCCCAGGGACGCGGTGGGAACCAGGTACACCGAGGTTGCTATGTCATCGATGTCGTCGATATCGGAATTAATCGAAAGGCCCGGTGCGAAGCCGATATGCAGGCCGTCTATGACGAAATAATCGAATTGCGGGGCTAAATTGAAATACAGGCTCGAGCTGTCGTCGTATTCGGGATTGCCGGAGAAATACCGGGTCCCGTAAAACTCGATATTGCCGCCAAGCTCCCATACGCCTTTTGCAGCGTAGGGTCTCTGTTCCTGCGCGAAGGAATAGGATGATAACATCGCAGCCATCAATAGTCCGAAAATTATCTTTTTCATTGAATCACCTCTTGTTTCTAAATTTGATGCTCCAAACTATCAAGCATCATAAGGGAGTCTGAGATGAGGCGAAATTTGGACAAAAAATTTTGAAAAAATTTATAATTCAGAATTTTTTTTTGACGGAATACGGTTTGACTGGAAGCAAGGTTGTGTGGAATAGTTGACCGCACGCAAGAATTCTCATTGCAGAGAGACGAATGTTTTGAATAAAACGCGGATATTAACTGCCGGCGTTATGCTGTGCATGGTGCTCATCGCCGCGCCTGCTGCAAGGGCGGCCTCAATGGGTTTCGGGTGGAACAGCTGGTTCAACTGGTGGGAGATACCTGAAGAGAACATGGAGCAGCACTATGTCGATATCGATTTCGATGTCCTCGCGAACTTTCTTTCGGGACCGGTGTTGTCGTTCCAGATAACCCCGCGATGGAGCCTGTCGACCATGTTCATGTTCGGGTTCTACGACAGCGCTACATTGTTTAGTGATTATGATTACAGGATATGGCGCTATGACCTGGACACCACCGCCGGCTACACGGTCGCCTCGTGGTTCAGGATATACTTCGGGTTCAAGTATTTACGATATACATGGGAGTACGACTTTGACGACGGGTGGTGGGGCGACACGGACCTCCGCGAAAAAATGACGACCGTGAGCGACAATCTTGCGCCCGGTATAGGGTGTGTTTTCACCATACCCCTGTATAAAAGCCTGTATTTCTCGTTTACCATGGGCGCGCTTTTCTCGTTTACCCTGATGGACCAGAAATTCGAGACGACCAACTACGAGACCGACAGCATCACCTACAGGTATTCTGACGATTACTTCGGGTATGAGGTCGGGCTCAATTCAAAGCTGGCCCTCTGCTATGACGCGATTTTCATCAACACGATCTTTTCGATCGGTTTCAGGTACCAGGTTTTTTTCTATTTCTTCGACAACGGCGGGAAGATAAAATACTCGGACCGTGTTGACCACATGTACGGTATCGACTTCGCAGCGACATTCTATTTCGACATCTGACCTACATGCTGGGAACCGTGACCCGGCTCCGGGGCGGTTCCTGCCCGGCGGTACCGGGCTGCTTCGGGGCCCTTTCGCCTGCGGATTCGATCGCTGCAGGGCGGGGCGCCGGCAGCTCCTTCAGACAGGCCGGTGATTCAAGTGAAATGATTTCCCGCACCTCGGGTACGTCGCGCTGACGCACATGTTCGTAGATGTATTTCGCGCCCGCGTAGGACGCGGCAGACCCTCCGGCAGCGCCCACGATGAGGGCGACGCCGAGGGCCACCTTCGCCTGAATAAAGCTGAGCTTTATCCCGATATTGCGGAACGCGATCGCAACGGCTATGACGAACCAGAGCGCAGTGCTGTACTTCCGGTATTTTTTGAGTATTGCCCGGAGCACCCTTTTACGGCTTTCAAGCATGAATGCCTGCTCCTCGGCAGTAAGCGTGTCGGACATGCGGTATTTTCCCATGACCATGCTATAGAGTTCGGCGTTTTCCGTCATAACAGTTCCCGGAGGTCATTGACCCCCTTTCTTCTGAGTTTTTCAATGATCCTCTCGACGATTCTTTCATACCGGTACCGGGCCTGTCTGCGCGAAAGTCCCACGGCTTTTGCCGCGTTTTCGTAGGTGAACCCGCGTACTGCCACAAGATCCAGGAGTGTTCGATCATCGGGCGTGCATTCTGCGGCATCCATGGCCTCGGCTATCATGATTCGTGTGTCGCGGAACCCGTTCACATACCCGAGGTTCGCATCGTCGAAATGCGCCTCGATGTCCGCGGTGTCGCGGTTCAAGGCCTGGTAGTGCCTGAGCGTGACGAGCTTGAGGGTTCCCATAAGCCAGCTCTTGTGGTCATGAACCTCGTTTATCTTTTCAAGCAGAATGGAGAACACCTCCTGGCAGATATCCTCTGCCTCGTCGCGGTTGGCGGCCCTTTTTATCGCGGCTCCCATAATTAGGGGGTAATAGTCCATGTATACCCCTGTGAACTTTTCCAGGTCGCGTTCGGAGGCCCGGTTTATTTTGTCGTTTATAAGGGAGTCTGAGTTCATCGGCTTTTTGGACAATTTTTTCTCTATCTATCGGTATTTTTTGCGGTTGCCGGCCGCCGTGTACGCCCGGTTCAGTTGCATAGAATGCCACCCGCTGGTATATTTCGCAAGCGGTTTTTTAGAGGCCGGCTGGGAGCCGGAGATCCCATATTTCAGTCATGCAATCATATCCCTCGGCCGATCATTATCACAGAAATTCCATTTTTTACAGGGGTCCAGTACCATGAAAAAGATCATCATAGCCGGAACATCGCTGATACTGACGCTGGGGCTGGCGTCGGTTTCGCGCACCGGCATGGAATACCATCTCGGGAGGCCGGCCTTCGCCCTGTGCACCGCGGCTTCCATAAGAAACGACTGCTGCTTCAAGTTCATCAAAATAGCCAATGGCGACGTCATAGCCAGGGACCAGGACGACAGGGAGAACAAGGCCGTGGCCGAATTCAGGCGCTGTCTCATGAAGGACATCGGCTGCTCCGTGGAAATGACGGAAATGAAATCGAAGAGCTTCGAGGGGATTGCAGCCATCTGCCGATAGTCCCCGCTTTCCAGTAGACGCCGTTCCGGAATTTTTTGTGTGACCTTTAAGCGATTTCAGGGTAGAATATCGTATATATCGAAAAATCCGACCTGACGGCAGTTTTATCGCAGCATGGAAAACGGCAATACACGGTATAAAAGGAACAGGATCCTCGCCATTATCGCGCCCGCGTTTCTCACGCTTGTGCTCATCGTATTGTCCGTGATTTTCATCGTGCTTCCCGAAATCCGCTCGCTTCTCATGGAAAAGAAGAAGGACACCGTTCAATACCAGGTCGATACGATCCACAGCCTTTTGGATGAATACTACAAGGGATTCCGGCGGGGAGAACTCTCTTTTGATGAGTCGCAGAGACGCTTTATCGCGAGAATAAACCGTGTCCGGTACGGGAAACACGGCCAGGATTATTTCTGGATCAACAATCTGAACTGCGTCATGATCATGCATCCATACCGGCAGGACCTTGTCGGCAAGGACCTGAGCGGCTTCACCGATATCGCGGGCCACAGAATATTCGTGGAAATGGTCGACCTGGTCAAAAAGGACGGGGAGGGCTTTCTCGAGTACTACTGGCAGTTCCAGGACCGGGACACGGAAATCAAGAAGAAAATATCGTACGTCAGACTCTTCAAGCCGTGGGGATGGGTGATCGGCACGGGCATGTATTTCGACGACATCGAGAACGACATCTCGCAGACCGTGGCGACGCTCGTCCGTTCCGGGCTGCTTCTGTTCATGATCGTTTTCTCGATAACCGCCTACCTGATCTGGAGGAGCGTGAATACCGAAATCGAAAGGGAACGCATCGACGCCAGGCTGAAGAGCAGCGAAAAACGGATGCGTGCGATCCTGGAGAACGCGAACGAGATAATCTACACGGTCGACCATAACAGAAACATTCTCCTGGTTTCTCCTGCATGGGGGAAAATACTGGGGCACGATCCCGGCCGGATCGTCGGCAGGCCGATAACCGAGTTCATCCATCCCGAAGACCGCGGGGGATTCATCGGCTTTCTGGACGATGTCGGCGGCCCGGGCCGCGGAACCATCCGGAACGTACAGCATCGGTTCAGGGACAGTAAAGGAGAATGGAGATGGCAGAGCACGACCGTGGGCGCCGCGCGAGACGACGCCGGCGCTTTCCCGTATTTTGTCTGCATCTCCCAGGACATAACCGAGAGCGTGATGAACCGGCAGGAGCTCGACAGGGCGCTCGAACGCGCCGAGCACGCTTCGCGGGCGAAAAGCGAGTTTCTCGCGCGCATGAGCCATGAAATCCGCACCCCGATGAACGTCATTTCAGGGATGTCGGAGCTGCTTCGCAGGACCGGCCTGGACGAGGAGCAGCGGAACTTCATCACCGCGATCAGGGACTCGAGCGACCATCTGCTCTCCCTGGTCAACGACATCCTCGATTACTCGCGCATAGAGGCCGGAAAGATCACCATGCACCATTCCGTTTTCAGCATACGGGACCTGTGCAGGTCCCTGCAATCGACCTACTCGATACAGGCCGAGCGCAAGGGCCTCGGCCTGAGCGTCGAGGTCGACGATGAAGTGCCGGTCTACGTCATAAGCGACCCGATGAAGATCAGGCAGATAATGGTCATCCATATCGACAACGCGATCAAGTATACAGACAGGGGTAACATCGGCGTCAGGCTGTCGGCGTCGGATCTGAAACAGGAAGGCCCGGCCGGGACTTTCGACCTGCGCATTGAAATCCGCGATACGGGGATAGGAATTCCGGAAAACAAGCTCCAGGTGATTTTCGACAGGTTCGAACAGGCGGACATGTCGTACAGAAGAAAAGCCGGCGGCACGGGCCTGGGGCTTTCCATCAGCAAGGAGATCGTCAGGCTGATGGGAGGAAACATCGATGTCTCGAGCGCTCCGGGGAGCGGAAGCGAATTCAGGATCGTCATCCCGGTAAAGTTCGCCGGCGACGGCGCCCGGATGCCGGCGCAGCACGAGGACGAGTATGACGATTTTTCGGATGACGTTCCTGCGCTCAAGATCCTTCTGGCGGAGGACAACCTTGTCAGCGCTGTCATGCTCGAGAAGATACTGGTCAAGGACAACCATTCGGTTGTCATCGCCAGGAACGGCGTTGAGGCCATGGATCTGCTGAAAGAAAGCGAGTTCGACCTTATCCTCATGGACATCGAGATGCCGCTGCTTGACGGCATGGAAGCCACGGAAAAGATCAGGCAGGGCAATGCCGGCGCGGCGAAGAAGGACATCCCCATCATCGCCCTCACCGCGCATGTTCTCGGCGACGTGTACACCAAGTGCATGCGCGCCGGGATGAACTCGTTCATAAGCAAGCCGATCAACATCAGGGAGCTGAAGGGAATCCTCAGGAACGTATATCTGCGGAAAATCTGAAAAAATCGTTGACATTTATCGTATATTTACGATATTAGATTTATGGCGCAGAACAAGAAGAACGAGTTTGCAGATGAAGACGTCGGGCTGGCCGATTTCGCGAACGCCCTGTCGCATCCGGCGCGTATAGCCATACTGAAAACCATCGCAGGCCAGGACCGCTGTATCTGCGGCGAGATCGTAGACGTGATGCCGCTTGCCCAATCGACCGTATCGCAGCACATTAAAGAGCTGAAGAAGGCGGGTCTCATCCGCGGCGAGATCGAGGGTCCGAAGTCATGCTACTGCATAGATTGGGACAGGCTCGGCGAGATGCGGGAGAAATTCGAATCGCTGTTCGGCGGGCTCGACCGTTCGAGCGGGCGCTGCTGCAAGCATAGGAAAAAGTGACGGTGTACCGGGTATCTCCGGCCTTATGCGGTGCGCAGAACCGATCGCTCCGGCGACCGGGGGAAGCCCCGGTCGAGAAAATATTCCATGAATAAGCGAGGGGCGGCATGAAGCCATTAAAGATAGTGAACACGAATATGGACCCGGCGGCGCTTTCGCCGCTCAGGCAGCAATCCTCCTGCGCGCCGAAAGCATGCTCCTGTACAACTGAAGCCGCTCCGGCCCTCCATGACGAAAAGGCGCTGCGCGGAGCTCGCTGGATCGAGGGCGCGATCGACACGCCTGCGGGAAGGGTGCCGGTCGTATCGACCGCGTGGAAGGCGGCTGACCGCCTGGGGCAGGTGCGCGCCCGGGTGAGCAGTTTCCGCATGAAGTACGCGATCGATCCCGGCCTCTACGCCGTCGGCAGGCCCGGCATGGACTCGGACGTGTATGTGAGCGCGAACTACAAGCTGAGCTTCGATGTGCTGCGCCGCGCCCTCGCGGGCAAGGACGCCTGGATACTGGTGCTCGACACCGGGGGCATCAACGTCTGGTGCGCGGCCGGAAAAGGCACTTTCGGGACAACCGAGCTGGTCAACAGGATAAAAGTTTCACGGCTGGCGGAGATGGTGAGGCACCGCCGTGTAATCGCTCCCCAGCTCGGGGCCGTGGGCGTGGACGCCGATGCCGTAAAAAGGGAAACGGGTTTTGCGGTGCGCTTCGGACCGGTGCGGGCCGCGGACATCCCGGCCTACGTGAGCGCGGGCTATAAAAAAACCGACGCCATGCGCAGGGTGCGTTTCACCGTTCTGGACCGGCTGGCGCTCACTCCCATGGAGCTGCGCCCGGCGGTGAAGCCCTATCTCGTTTTCGCCCTTGCGATGCTTGCGGTCTCGGGCCTTGCGCCCGAGGGCATATTGTTCAGGCAGGCGTTCAGTGGAGCGCTGCCGCTCCTCGTGCTGGGGCTGGCGGCGCTTTTTGCCGGGGCCGTAGTCACTCCCGTGCTCCTGCCGGTAATTCCGTTCAGGTCGTTCGCCGTCAAGGGACTTGTGGCCGGGGCTGCGCTCGTTGTACCGATAGTCCTTTACTCCGGCATGTTCGAAGGCGCCGATGCGGCTCTCCTGGCCGCATCGTATGTTTTCTTTCCGCTTGTCTCGTCATATCTGGCGCTGCAGTTTACCGGGGCCAGCACCTATACCGGCATGACCGGAGTGAAGAAGGAGCTCCGTTATGCGCTGCCGGTTTATATCGGCGGGAGCATCGTCTCGGCGATCGGGCTGATCGCGCACAACCTGCTGGTACGGGGGATCATATGAAGTACCTGAAAAACGTAACCACGCTCACATATACAGGCGAAAAGTGCACCGGCTGCGGCCGCTGCGTGGATGTCTGCCCGCACGCCGTATTCGCTATGATCGGCGGGAAGGCGGCCGTACTGGACAGGGACCTGTGCATGGAGTGCGGGGCCTGTCAGAGAAACTGCTCCGCGGGCGCCATTGCGGTCGATGCGGGCGTGGGGTGCGCCAGCGCCATAATCAGGGGCAAACTCACCGGGAGCGAGCCTGTCTGCGGGTGCTCTGAAGGCGGCGGGGCCTGCTGCTAGGGTGAATCCGTCATCCCTTCCGCTGACGGAGCGGTGACGGAGCGGTACAGGCTGTGAAGCGAAGTTGCCCTCATCCTCCCGGCCTCCTTCTCCCGAAGGGCGAAGGAGGGGCAGGAGTGCGCTGGTCCGCATGCCTTTATGTCCCCATCCTCATGAACGCGTTTGTCGCTGCTGTTGCATGAATCCGCATCCTCTTTCAGGTTTTTTTTCATGTACCGCGAGATGAAAAGATTGTGGCCCGTCATCCCCAGCTTTTTTCCCTTGTGGTTGTATGAATCCTTCTCGTAATCCGGCAATGCCCGCCAAGAGATCATGGCCCGCCTGAACAGTGAGCGGTTGGCCTGCTGCGCCGGTGTCCTCGGATTGGGAGGCATGATCCATGCGCGCATGACGGTCCTGCCGTATCTTTTGTAGAGAACCAGATTTCCCACGCTGCCGCTGATCGAGTTGATTGCCGGGTTCAAGGTCGCTGTCGCCATAGGTGGCCTCCTGTGAGTGTGATTGAGGAATCATTAAGTAGTCCGGGAAAGGGGGATTTTGTGACAAAAAAAGTACAGGATTGCGGGATTATCAAAAGTTACTCATCCGGGATGGATGAAACCGGTTAAGGCTCCTGACCCGGTCACGCTGCGGGCGGTGCGACCGGTATTTTCGGGTTCCGGGTATTGCGATGAATTATTTCTTGACTTTAGAATCAGGATGATGATCAATTTTAGTCGTGGAAAACAGGGAAGCCAAACAGCTTGTCAGGTTCTGGTAAGAAGCGTCGATCAGGGACCTTGATGCCGCAAAGGATATTTTCGAAAAAACGAAAAATTATGTGACGGTGATCAATGAGTTCAACATGGAATGCAGATATCCCGATGAAAAATTCATGATATATAAAAAAGCGACAAGAAGCCTGACGAGAAAATATCTCGCTGAATGCATAAGGATTCACGAATGGATATCAGGGAAATTAAAGAACGGGTCGTAGAGCTCCGCAGCCTGTTGAAGAAGAATAAAATCAGGGCTGACCTGTTCATTCTTTACGGATCGTATGCGGCGGGCAATAAACGCCCGGACAGCGACATAGATATTGCAGTGATATCCAGGGACTTCGGCCGAGACCGGTTCAGGGGAGGGAGCAAGCTCAATTATCTGGCTTCATCCATCGATCACCGCTTCGAGGCCGTGCCGATAGGGCTCGACGATTATCTCTCGAAGGATTCGATCTCGCCGATACTGAATGAGATCGCCACTAAAGGGATTCCTCTGATGTAGATTAAAAGCCCCGCATCAGGGGTTTCCCGACCGGCAGGGGCGTCAGGCGGCCCTTTCGCTATGGGCTGTCGCGCCCTGTGCATATGGAATCGAAAAGGTATATTGCATGAGAGGCTGCCGATGACAGAAAAAGACAGGCTAACCAAAAAACAATTTCTCCGCGCTGCGGTCCTGGCCATCACCGGGACGGTCGCTGCCGTTCTCGTATCATGCGGCGGAGAACAGGGAGACACTGTGGAAAAAACGCAAGCGGCTGCATGCGCGACCTGTCCCATGAGGGCGCGCTATGACAGGGACCCGGGGTCGTTGCTCGGGCGCATCTGGAAATGGCATATAGGATGGTGCCCGGGCTGGAAGTCCTATCTCGCTTCACTCCCTGTAGGCGAGCGGAAGAAGGTCATGGAGCGCTACAGGTAACGGTTCATATTTCAATAAAGCCCTGCATCCGCGTTTTTGTGTGTTTCTACATTAAAAGCTTAGGCTTTTTGACTTGGCATATCGTAGATACCGGTTATTGTGCCGTAAACTTATGGATTATTATCAGCCATCAATGTCCTATCGGTTTGAACAGTATTGGGAAATACAATGGAATCAGCAAAACGGTTTTCTTCACTGAAAATCCCATCAGGCGATGGAAGTGAAATTTCGGGCAGAATATATCGCCAAAATGAAAAAATAATAATTTTGTCGAATATGGATACCAATGAACCGGATGAGTGGGACCCGTTGGTCGATACATTGTTGAAGGCGGGTTATTCGATTCTTCAATATTCATATAATCGCGATAAAAATGACTGCCTTCATGACCTGTTCGATGTCATGGATTATGTGAAAAGGAATATCTCAAAGCGCTTTATTCTTGTCGGAGCGAGTCGCGGAGGCGTAATATCGTTGAAATCCGCAATCAATCCTGATTACAGGAATGATATTTCAGCCGTTATCGCTCTGTCGGCTCCACAGGTATACGAAGGTGAATTGTTTTATTCGGATGAGGATTTGAAACTAATAACGTCGCCGGTCTTTTTAATCAATTCCGAGCTTGACGATGCCGTATCGGATACTGAAAAAATGTATGAGATGATAGAAGCAAAAAAAGAAATAATGATCTGCTCCGGCAACGGTCATGGAACGGAAATGTTTCGCGACAATAAAGACGTTTTACCTGCAAGTATAGAGATTTTCATTTCAAATATCTGACGATATGGCCCGTGGCGTCACCTGGTAAATTCGTGTAAAATCAGGTTAACTTGCTTCGAAAAAGCGCCGGAGACATGTTCGTTTCCTTCTTGAATGCGCGGTAAAAGGCCGAGTTGGAATTTCGTGATGGATTTATTCCGGGCAGATGCTTTTTGACGGGACGATTGTATTCCTCTTTCGTGCGAAATCCCTGGCGGCAGTTGTCAGGGTCTGAGTTGCAGGCAGCTCATAGCCGTTATCCGGGACATACATCGCGTCGGGCCCCCTGCCGCAGAGGCTGACGATAACCGGGTAGTCCGGGAGGATGGGATCGATATCGCTCTCGGCCATAACCGAGAAAGTGATATTTTCGTAAGACTGCCCTTTCAGGGTCTCCATGACCCTGGCCTCGTAGATGTGGTTCACGTAGCCCCCCATACTGCGCTGGAGAGAATTCCCCTGGACTTTTCCCCTCATGATATGCACGACGGACGAGTAGTCCGTGGCGGAGATATTGGCCTTTACAAGGTCCGGGGAAATGTCCGCATTCTCCGGGGCATACTGTTGCATGGCGGCCCTGTTTTCGACCCAGCCGCTGCAGGCCCAGAGGTGGGAGAGGCTGATGAGCAGGATAATGATCATGCATGATTTCATGGTTTCTCCATCATATATCAAATATCAGAAATTGCAAGGAAAACTCATAGTCTTGAATTGGGCCTGGTCGGACTGCGGATGTTCGGGAATCGTTTGACGGTCAATGCCGGCCAGAACACCGGAGTCCCGGCCGGCCGGGACGGGGACGCGGAAAATAATAATTGACGCTCCAGACCATATTCAGTATTATATTCAGACCATACATTTCGGGAGCAGCCATGAAAATCAAGGAAGACATAAGACCGATATCCTATGTCAAGGCCCACGCCGCCGATATGCTGGCGCAGGTCAACAAGACGCGGCGGCCTGTATTCGTAACCCAGAACGGCGAGGCGCGGGCCGTGTTGATCGATTCGAAAAGTTATGAGAACATGAAAAATGCGCTGGGCATGCTCAGGCTTGTCGCCCAGGGCGAAAATGATATCAAACATGGAAGACTCCTCGATCAGGACGAGGCATTCTCGCAAATTGAAAAAAATCTGGGTATCAAGCAGTAATGCCCCGGCCGAAATACAGGGTGTCATGGACTGAAACCGCGGTCGGCGATCTGGAGGACATTACAGTCTATATCGCCGTTGACAGCGTCGGGGATGCCTTAGACGTTTTAGCGGCAATTAAAGAAAAAGCCGGGACACTGCTGTCTTTTCCTGAACGTGGAAGGATCGTTCCTGATCTCAAATTTCATAATATCGAAACCTACCGGGAACTGATCATCAATCCCTGGAGAATACTGTACCGGATTCACGAAAACAATGTTTATGTTCTGGCGGTATTGGAC
>Ga0116154_10001035_pt1 | contig 25806 bp, 25 predicted proteins | sample AD_UKC030_MetaG_FD_89898 | JGI IMG/M metagenome (GOLD analysis project Ga0116154, IMG submission 89898) | Active sludge microbial communities of municipal wastewater-treating anaerobic digesters from USA - AD_UKC030_MetaG | ecosystem: Engineered > Bioreactor > Anaerobic > Digestate | place: USA...
AACCTCTCACGAATGATCTCTACTTGGTTGTTTCTTGTTCTCATTGAGGAATTCTACAGAGCCCGAAAAACAACAACTCATTTTTTATAAGGGCTTCCCGTCTCATGGCCCCTCACGAGGTACGGCGGGGCAATTACCAATTTCATTTACTATTACAGCCTGCCGCGGGGGCGCCCCCTCGGGGCGGCGGGAACCATCCCAACGGTGAGATTGCTTATAAGACCTGTTGATATCGCTGACAATCACAGCGTAATCTTCTTGATGATCTGCCCATCCCGGAAGACCGTGATGCCCCCCCCGCTCTGGGAGACCACAATCCCTATTGCCCTTGTTACGCTCGTGATCGCCGCAACCGAGTTATGCCGGGTCCCCATCCCGGCGGCAGAGTCACGTTGCTTGAATCAACGGTAATATAGCGTCCCCCGGATTCGACAAACCCGTCCCCCGTGATAACGAATGCACCGTCCAGCTGGGCGAGCGCCTTGATGTTCTCTTTCAGGGAAGGGTTGGTGATGATGCGGGACTCGGGGGGGTGGCCTTCGAAGGGGTTCAGGATGATCTGGCGCGATTTTTCCAGTACATGTTTTATGTCCCCGATCAAAAATGTGGTCCCGACCGCCTTGCCTTCCCTGCCTTCAATGGAGATCTCGGTACAGATATGGAAGACAGCATCAAAGACACTGTCCTTTACATCCGTATCGGTCACGACAAGGTCTTTCCAGGTATCAGTGCTGATGCGGACAACCCCGTCACGTTTCCGGTCCGTGATATCGTTTCCTATGCAGAGGATTTCCACGATATGTCCTTTTTCATCCCGGATTGCCCTGTTGATCCACGCGATCCAGACACGGTCGCCGTTGCGCCGGATATTCTCACTGATATTGACGGCATTCCCTTCTGCATTGAAACCGAGATCGTCAGCCATCATGGAGAGGTCATGGCCTGACCGGGTATTCTTCGACACGATCGTTCCCGTCACGTTCTTACCGATCACGTCTTCGCTGGCATAATCAAAGAACGTGAGGGCATAGTTGTTGAAGAAGGTGATTGTTCCCTGCAGGTCCATCCGGATAATGATACTCTGGGTGTTCTGGAGCAGGTCGCGGTACTTTGCCTCGCTCTTCCGGAGGGCCTCGGCCAGTGCTTTTTTCTCTGCGATATCGGTGACGATAAACGTTCCACCCTTCAGGATATCGAGCGGGTCGAGCAGCTGTGCCTGGACAAGGCACGGCTGGAGCGTTTTGTCTTTCCTGACAAGACTGCATTCTGCCTGGCCGAATCCCCGGGAGTCATTTGTGCGCTGGATTTCACGGCAGAAGTGCCCGTACTCTTCCGGATTTGCAAAGAGGGTTGCAATATCCTTTCCGACCAGGTAAAATTCGTCAAACCCGAGCAGCGAAGCGATACGGCTGTTTGCCCACTGGATAACGGCAGAATTCCGGATCTGGAATATGCCCAGGGGGGTTGCCGCAAGGATGGTTGCCAGCTGGTCGTTCTGGGACTTTATCTCCCGTTCGGCTTTTTTCCTCAGGACGGCCTGTTTGATCAGGGTGATAATCTCAACAAGCTGGGGACGGAGATCGCCGGTCGGGGGAACCGGGATCTCACTTGCGACAGCGATCTCTTCAAGTGCGATCCTGCCACTGGGTTTGCGGGAAAGGAGGATGACCGGCGTTGCATTACCACCGGACCGGAGGTATTTGATAAATTCGATCCCATTCATTTCTGCAACAAACTCGATCCCGTTCACATCCGGTATCTGGTCGTAGGAGAGGATCACATCGTAATTCCGGCTTTTCAGTTTTTCTGTTGCCTGCTTGATGGAATGGGCGGTGTCGACACGGACTTCCCCGCTCTTTTCGAGGGATGTGCGGATCCGCAGAAGGAGATCGCTTGCATCGTCGACAAACAAAACAGAGAACATCACGCATCTCCCGGCTTAAAAGCGTGTCAGATACACTGGATAAACGTGGATGGTTGACCGATAAATAGTTGTTCCAGACAAAAAAACGACAGATTTCCGGTAAGGGATACCATTCAACGAAGAAAATCGGGATCGGAGGATTACTCTTCCGTGTGCTCTACAATGGCAAGCTGGTACATCCAGTCCATGAGGGGATGGCACTCCTCGACAATGCACTCAAGCTCGCACCCGATACAGGGGATCAGTTCATCGCCGGCCAGCAGGTCTGCGGGATTCACCGGCTGCTTTTTGGCACGCAGCAGGTACGTCTTGATCCCGTCTTTCTTGAAGTCCTCCCGTTCGATCAGTCCAGATTCTTCAAGTTTCTTGACAATCCGCGAACATTTCCGGCTGTCGACCCCGAGCTCCTTCCAGAGTTCGCTCTGGAGGATGCCTTCCGGTTTTGACTGGATCGCTTTCAGCCCTTCTTCAATGGAATCTGCAGTATCGCTGCTCGTTTTCTCCGCGTCCATTGACTCATCGCCTGCAACGTTCTTTTTGGCTTTCTTTGCCTCGCTCGCGAGAGTGTTCTTGGTTGCCTTCTTCGACACATCGCCTGCAACGTTCTTCGTTGCCTTCGTTCCCCCGATCTTCGCCACGTTCGTCCACCTTACTACTCAGATAACCGGAGCAATTGTGAGGATATTGTTGCCCCGGATCACAACGGTTCCAAGGCTCCTGCCCCGCTGATTATCGACAAACTCAATCGTCTCTTCCATGTGGATATTGAGATACTCATCGACGGCAACAAGGCGCCCCTGGAGTTTGCGGCCTTCGTCTTTTATCTCGACTGATATTTTGGAATCCACGAGCGCAAACACTTTTTTTATCGGCAAAACAATTCCGTTAACCATCTGCCCTAATTTGGGATGTAAGATAATTAAAGCTTGCTCCCTGAGGCTGTCATATTCTCGGAGTCATCGGGATTTTTTTTAAAAAAAAAGAACAAGATCAGTCTCAGTCGGCCCTGTCGGGCCGGAGATTTCCATTATAGGTACCTTTTTGACCATCCGACAAAAAAGGCCGGCTAACCAATTATTCCTACCGTAGAAAAGTAAAGGCGATCCCTCATTTTGAGCCACGAATTCAATACCGTACCCCCCTCTTGCGCCATCAGTGCCCATGGGAGGGGGACGGGGGACAAAGTGATGAGACGAGTTCGATAACCGCGAATACGTTGTCATCGCAATCGGGGCGCCGTAGCGGCGGGGCAATGCCCCGGGAGCGGTATCCATTTTCAGGAACACTTTCTTGATCTGAAATCCGGAACAATACTCCAGCGATATTTTTCTCTTGTAAATTCCTGAATGAGTTGGTAGTTAAAATGGCACAATACCCTTAAAAAAAGAGATTTTATCCCTTCGGGAGGTCTTCCCAGCGGCCAGCAAGAGCCTTTTCCACGGCCGGGAGCGTTGTATACTCCATCTCCTCGAGCGAGAGCCGGTGAGGTTCGAACGGACCCTGGGCCCGGATGGTGTCAGCCAGTTCATTGCACCGTGCACGCACGCGATCAAATGCCGGATCATCAAACATGTCCACAGGGCCGATGAGCTTTCCATTGCAGACCTGGAACCCGAAGCAGACGACACGGGGAGGCCCGTCGAACCGGGTACAGTTTGCATCGCAAAGCCCCACCGGCATCAAGGGGCCGTGATGGGACCCCCGCATCCAGCCGGCAACGAGAACCGGGATGCAGAACGGATCAAGGATCTCCCCAACGGCCGGGAGACCGCTCTGTGACCGGACGATCATGACCGGATCATCTTTTCCCACGTACCTTCCCGCCAGCAGACCCAGGCGCTGGGTGCTGGTCGAGGCTGCCACCTCTCCGTCACGGCGGAAGACATACTTGATGACGTACCGCGAGGGGGCCCCGATATAGGCGAGCAGGTTGTAGGACTCCTCAGGACAGGTGAAGCGTATCTTCCGTTTCTTCATAAGGTCGTGGACCTCGAAGATGAACCCGTTGTGCATTGACGGGTCAATGATGAGACCAGCCGTATTGAACGGGTCGGCAAAGATCTTGTACAGGAAGAAGTTCCATGCGCCCGGCTCGGTCTTGTCTGCCATGAAGACCAGCACCGGATCGGATGCCCGCTCAGTAAACTCCATCTCGGCAACACCGGGTCCCATGCCTTTGACGTTGCCGGAGAATGCCGTGGCAAGCATGTCCTGGCCAGCCCCATACAGCTTGAGACCCTTTGCGATCTTCGTGCATTCCATGAAGACCTCCCAGGCGAGCTTGTGGATCTTCTCGTTATCGATGCCATGGGTATGGGTCATGATCAGTTCAAGATCGTCGCCGCAATGGGTGACAACCGAATCGATCAGGAGCTTTCCCTCCTCGTCTTTGAGGAGTTTTGCAGCTTTTTCAAGGAGCTTCGGGTGGGTGCGGGAATGTCCGGGGAAACTGCCCACATCCGCCTTGATCACAGAAATGGTGGTCTTGGGCATAGAATCTCACAGTTAGAGATCGGCCCATGATATTAAAAGATTACGGTGTTTTTTGCCTGTTTGGATTTCGGACGAATGATGCCGACCCGTATGCCCCAAACGCACGGAAGAAGACAAGGCTCTCGGCATATGCCCGTGCCCGTATTGCACGGTTCGTCTCCTCTTCCACAGCGTAGATCTCCTTATAAAATTCCTTGATCGCAAATTTGCAGTTGCCATCAAAGATCTGATGATCCTTCTTGCCGGGATTTAACGGCCGGTATTTTTCGAGAGTCCAGTCCTGGATATTCTTGTAAAGGGCGGGTTCATAAACCTTGAGGACCTCGAACACCACATCCTGCCAGAAAGTGCCGACATTTCCCTTGATGATGTCACCCTTCGGGAAATGGAGATTGATCAGCTCCCGGGGCGTGCCGGTGATACCATGCTGGGCAATACCGACCTTCAGGTGGTTATCCCGCAGAGCTTTTGCGATTGCCTGTGTCTGGGGAATATCTATCGAGAGCTGGGCAACCACGTTACCGTTCGCATCGTACGTATGCCCGTGGGTGCTGCCGTTCGCAATCGCAAGGACATTGGGGAAGACATCGTTCTCGTTAAGGGCTTTGATGAATTCAACGGCTTCCGCAGGCCTGGTGAGGATGAGTCCGTCACTGTCCTTCCTGCCGATCTCACCCACTTCCACTTCGAGCCCGAAGTCCCTGCCGTGCATCCGGTTTTTGATATGGTGTGCGAGATCCGTGGTGACCCGGATATTCTCAAGGAGCTCCTCGCGGACGTTTTTCCCCTCGAAGTTGAAGAGGTGGGAGGCATCGATGGCAAAGGATGTGAAGCCGGCGTTGATCTGGGCATCGATCAGCCGTTTTGTCCCGTCTATCTCTGCCGTATCACCCTTTTTGATCGTAATATGGTCGGCATGGAGCGCCCACATGTCAAACTGTATGTCCCGTGCAGCCTTCCGCATCTTCTCTGAAAAATCTGCGGGTGTCATACCGGTATACCCGCCTTTCAGGTCGCACTCTGACCGGGCTAGCTCCATAAATACCACCGAGTCCGTATCCTTTGCTGCCTGAAAAATGCCGTGGGCTACGGTAGCGATCCGCGTATTAGCCGCCATGACAATGGTCTTATGGCCGGCGATACCGTTCAGGATAGTTGAACCGGAGATTGGATCATAGGTTTTTTCATTCATTTCATCATCACCCGATAGTCCAGTATACTCACCCTTCACGCATAAATTTTTCAATCAGGGCGATCTCGTTTTTGCCGCCAATGTATATGGGCGTGACCTGGTCGATTGCTGCCGGGATGATTTCGAGAATGTCACCGTTCCCGTTACTTATCGCACCGCCGGCTTCACGAATGAGTTTCCCCATGGGATTTGCCTCGTAGAGGAGACGCAGTTTTCCCTTCTCTTTCCCTTTGACCCCGGGGTAGGTGAAAACACCGCCTTTGTGGAGGATCTGGTGCACATCGGCAACAAAACAGCCGCTGAACCGGAGCTTGTAGCCGGACTGTTCGAGATGTTCGATCCATCGTGCATGGGCAGGGAGATAGTCCTTCCTCAGTGCACCGGGCGCATAGATCTTTCCGTCAGGGATCCGTATGTCCCGGTGCCGCAGGACGAATTCCCCCGATTCATCCAGGACGAATTCATGCACTCCTTTACCGGTGGTAAAGGTCAGGCTGGTCAGGGGACCGTACAGGATGTAGAGTGCGGCAACAAGGTTGGATCCCTTGTCAAGAACGTGTCCGGGATAAATCCCGATGATGGTCCCGATGCAGAGGTTCACATCGATGAGAGAAGAGCCGTCCAGCGGATCGAATACAATTCCGAAATTGTTCTTCGGGTGATCAATTTCAATGACCTGTTCCTGCTCTTCCGTTGCAATATTCTTAACAAGCCGCGACTTTTTCAGGCTTTCAATGAAAACCCCGTCAGCAAACTTGTCAAGGGGCATCTGCTCTTCCCCGTAGACATTGCGTGTCTTTTCACCGGCATGTGGTTTTCCGGAAGTACCAAGAAATCCTTTTTTTACCACAAGGGACTGTTTTCCCAAAAAAAGGATCAATTCGGCCAGGTTCTTCTCTGTTCCCGCGCTGATCAGAAAATCTGCAAGTTTCATAAAATCCCCCCAACTTCTGCACAAATGGCAGGAAACCATCGGGTATCCGGACGAACACCCGCAGGTGAGTAGTCTTTTGATTCCGATGTTTATGAGAGTTATTATCTATCCCTACGAATGGATTAAGGAAATTGCTTTAGGGCATTGTACAATTTCCTGGCGGGATGTTCGACCGAGAAATAAGAAAAAAATGCCCGAAAAGGAAGGTGAAACCGTGTCCCGGCCAATGATTGAAAAAACACTGGCGCTTCCGGGGCTTTTACCCGATGCCATGGCGCCCCGGTTCCGCTGGTTGCAGTACCTGAACCGTGATTGCTGGGAATACGGATGCATCACGTGCACCCCCGCTCCTCACGAGGGCACGGCTGACAAAACGGGGGACTCCCGTGAGTACGGGAGGTTGGCGGGCTGTATTGGTACTCAACCCTTGCTTTCACTGGTTCCTCAGAACCGTTTGGGTATAAAATGTTCAGAAACAAATCGAGAAAACAGACCCCAGGGATCTGATGCGGGGAATATTCCCATTCCATTCCCTCACGGTGTTATAACCAGACGTATCCATGGGATTTCCATTCATGGTTTATTCACCCCCTTTTTTTTCCGTTCCTTTCAAGCCTGCCGGTCAGTTTCCCGATTGCAGCAAAGTCCTTTTTCCTGGCATAAGTCATGGCACGAAGATCTTTTACCATTTTTTCATCACCTTTGCTCAATCCTGAAGCGGACCGGGTCACCTGCATTGCGGCCCTGTTCAGGATCTCCCGCTGCTCCTGGTTAAAAAGAATCTTCCATGCTTGGCGCTCACTCTTCTCAATCGCCTCGTCATCCAGTGAGCCTTTTACTTTGAGGAGGGCTGCTTCAAAATGCGCTTTTTTCAGCATCACCTTCCGGATCGTTTCCATGCGTTCCTGTTCTGATCTGCCGCCCATCCGGATGATCTCACGCATTGCCTCCATCTTGGCCTCCCGGATGAGCGCGCTGATATCAGCACCTACATACCCGGGGGTCTTTTTTATTAGTGCGCCGATATCCACATCTTTTGCAAGGATCGTTGCGGTTGCGCCACTGAGGTATACATTGAAGATCTCCTTCCGGCTCTCTTCGTCCGGTGCCGGGATATAGATGTGGCGTTCAAGCCGGCCCGGGCGGAGCAGGGCATCATCCAGCATGTCCGGGCGGTTGGTGGCTGCGAGAATGGTGATATCCTTCAGCTCTTCCAGGCCATCAAGTTCTGTCAGGATCTGCGATACCACGCTCTCCGTCACATGGGAAGAACCCGCATATGTTCCCCGCAGGGGTACGAGCGCGTCGATCTCATCGAAGAATATGATTGAAGGGGATGCCTGCCGTGCCTTGCGGAAGATCTCCCGGACACCTCTCTCCGATTCCCCGACCCATTTCGAGAGCAGTTCGGGCCCTTTTACAGCGATGAAGTTGCACTCGCTCTCGTTTGCAACAGCTTTTGCAAGAAGAGTCTTTCCGGAACCCGGGGGGCCGAAGAGCAGGATCCCTTTTGGAGGTGTTGTGTGGAGTTGCTGGAACAATTCGGGGTACTTTATCGGCCATTCAACCGCTTCTCTGAGTTCCTGTTTCACATCCTCAAGTCCGCCAACCTGCTTCCACGTGACATCGGGCACTTCTACCAGCACCTCGCGCATGGCGGACGGCTCCACGTGCTTTCGGGCTTCCTCAACATTATCATTGGTCACCTTCAGCTGGTCGAGCACATGGTCCGGTATATCCTCGTCTATCTTGATCTGCGGGATGACCTTCCGGAGCGCATGCATGGCGGCCTCCTTGACCAGAAGGGCAATATCAGCTCCGACAAAACCGTGGGTTGAATTGGCATACTCCTCGATCTTCACGTCTTCAGCCAGCGGTACGCCGCGGGTGTGGACCTGAAATATCTCAAGCCTGCCTTTCTTGTCAGGGATTCCAATCTCGATCTCGCGATCAAACCGGCCTCCCCGCCGGAGAGCGGGGTCGATTGAGTCCGGCAGGTTGGTTGCAGCGATGACAATGACCTGGCCCCGTCCTTTGAGGCCGTCCATGAGCGCCAGGAGCTGGGCTACCACGCGCCGCTCGACCTCGCCCTTCGTCTCTTCGCGCCGTGGGGCAATGGCATCGATCTCGTCGATGAAGATGATGGCCGGTGCGTTCTTTTCGGCCTCCTCAAACTTCTCCCGGAGCCCTTTCTCGCTCTCTCCGTAGTACCTGCTCATGATCTCCGGCCCGGAGAGTGAAATAAAGTGCGCGTCAACCTCGTTTGCAACCGCTTTTGCGATAAGGGTTTTACCAGTGCCGGGAGGGCCGAAGAGCAGGACACCTTTTGGGGGCTGGATCCCAAGGCGCTGGAAGATCTCCGGGTGACGGAGCGGCAGCTCGATCATCTCCCGGACGAGCTGGAGCTCGCGGTTAAGACCCCCGATGTCTTCGTAATGGATATCGGAGACTTCTGCTTTTCCCTCCTCGGGCTTGTAGGGCTCCTCCCTGAGCTCGATTTCGGTATCGTCTGTCATGATGGCAATACCCTTCGGAATCACTTTTACAATAACGAGGGTGATCGAATTCCCGATTACGTCAACGCGGACGGTCTGGCCTTCAATCACGGATCGTCCGCGCAGAACCCTTCGAAGGTACTGCTCACCCCCGACAAGACGGATCGGCTGCGTCGGCTGGATCACCACTCTGCGGGCATAATCCGCCTCCGATTTACGGATTTTTACCTTCTCATCGATACCGGTGCCGGCATTCCCGCGGATGTTTCCATCGATACGGAGAATGGCGGAGCCGGTGTCCTGCGCAAAGCCGGGCCAGATGATGGCAGCTGCTTTCTTTTTACCATGGATCTCGATCACATCCCCGGACACAAGCCCGAGCTTCTTCATCACTTCAATGCTCACCCGGGCAAGACCCCGGCCCGCATCGTCATGGGACGCTTCTTTCACGGTCACTTCGGAACATTCGGTCAATGGAAAACACCTCGTCTCAGTGAAGGTTTACCGTAAGGTAGCGTTCATATGTTGATAAATATAACCCTGAAAATAATATACTATCTACCTCGTGATTCGCTGGAGATAGCACCGGTAGTGTTTTTTATCGACCGCGTTTTACGGACGCAAAAAAAACTGCGTTATTCCAATTCAACTTTACTTGTTTACAAGACAAGCCAGTTTTAGTCAGTAATCAAGAAAACGAGCCTTTATCTTGTCTTTGCCGCAACGGTTATGGTATGAGTATTGTTGAAGATGCCAAGCGGGGCATCGTTACCGAAGAGATGAAAACGGTTGCAGCGCAGGAAGGGGTTACCGAAGACTTTGTCCGGCGTGGTGTTGCCGGGGGGCACATCGTGATCCCGGTCTCCCCCTACCGCAGGGTGAAGATCTGCGGTATTGGCGAGGGGCTCCGGACCAAGGTGAACGCATCCATCGGGACATCAACGGACATCGTCGATATCCCCCAGGAGATCGAGAAGGCGAAGCAGGCAGAACGTGCCGGTGCTGACACCCTGATGGAGTTATCAACGGGAGGCGATTTCGTTGAGATCCGGAAACAGATTATCGCCAACACGAAACTCTCTGTTGGCTGCGTTCCCCTGTACCAGGCATTCATCGAAGCAGCCTTAAAAGATGGGGCCGTCGTCAACATGAAGGAAGACGATCTCTTCCGCATCACGGCCGAACAAGCAAAGCTCGGCACCAACTTCATGGCGATCCATACCGGTATCAACTGGGAGACTGTAAAGAGGCTGAAGAACCAGGGCCGGCATGCCGGACTCGTCTCCCGCGGGGGTGCCTTCATGACCGCATGGATGCTCCACAACGAAAAAGAGAACCCGCTCTATTCCGAGTTCGATTACCTCCTCGAGATCATGAAGGAGCACGAGGTCACGCTCTCGATGGGTAATGGTATGCGCGCCGGCGCCATCCATGACGCAACCGACCGGGCCGGCATCCAGGAGCTCCTCATAAACGCGGAACTTGCCGACAAGGCACAGAAGGAGAACGTGCAGGTCATAGTCGAAGGGCCCGGCCACGTTCCCATCGATGAGATCGCAACCAACGTCCAGCTCATGAAACGGGTCACGAACAATAAGCCGTTCTACATGCTCGGCCCGATCGTGACCGACATCGCTCCCGGTTATGACGACCGGGTCGCGGCTATCGGTGCGGCCATATCCTCGTCCCTTGGTGCGGACTTCATCTGTTATGTCACACCTGCGGAGCACCTTGCCCTCCCGACACCGGAGGAGGTCTATGAAGGAGTGATGAGTTCCCGTATTGCTGCTCATGTCGGGGATATGATCAAGCTGAAGAAGACGAGAGATCTCGACCTTGAGATGGGGCACGCACGCCGCGACCTTGACTGGAGTCGCCAGTTCGCTGTCGCCATGAACCCTGCCCGTGCCAAGGCTATCCGCGACGAACGCATGCCTGCCGATACGGACGGGTGCACGATGTGCGGGGATTATTGCGCTATTAAAATCGTCAACCGCCACTTCAGGTTCTGAATATATTCCTTTTTTTTAACCATCCCGTACATTCTCATCGCCAGCATTATAGGATTGCAGGCTTAATGGTGGAAGAGCAACAGAATACCAAAGAACCGATCTCGTAATTAAAATTCAGTAACAACATCGTGGTGATCAGGAATTCAAATGAACTTCGGGGGATTTGTTTCCCTCTCAACAATTGACTGGAGGGGCAGGGCAGTCTGTACGGTTTTTTTCCGGGGCTGCCCGATCCGGTGTTCCTACTGTCAGAACGAAGGCATCCTCACGGGTGAAGATTACCATGATACTGATGAGGTCAGGGAGATGATTCGCTCGTCGGTACCGTTCATCAGCGGTGTCGTGTTTTCCGGGGGAGAACCTACGATGCAGCGGGAAGCGCTGGTTGATCTTGCCCGGTTTTCGAAAGGGATCGGCCTTGCGGTCGGTATCCAGACAAACGGGATGTTTCCCGATACCCTGAATCAGCTGATTGAAGAACGGCTGGTGGATAAAATCGCCCTGGACTTCAAATCACGGTTCGAAGGATATTCCGGGAGCCGGAACACGGGCTTTTGTTTTGAAAATTACGGTCGGAATTCCCGGAAATCCTTTTCTCTGTGCAGGAATGCCTATGCAAAGAGTATTCTTGCCGAATTTGAAGTCGTAATTACAATTTTTTACGAGAACGAAGAATATATTCAGGAAATATCAAAAATGATTGGAAAAATACCCCTTGTCCTCCAGCAGGGCGAACATAAAATTTTACGGCTTGAAAAAATGCCTTCTGAAATGACGGAAGGCGAGTATTGGGTAAAAAAGCGCCGGATGCAGGAAGACTATCACCCGTTAACCCTTGACGAGATCAAACAGATTGCCGATAAGCTGGGGCGGAAGGTGCGGATACGGACCCGTGAGGTTGGAGAGATTCAATACAAGGGGAGAGAGCACACATGAAGGTGATCGGGGTCGTCGGGCTTCCCGCAAGCGGCAAAGGGGAGTTTTCGAAGATTGCAGCAGGTATGGGCATTCCCGTCATCGTCATGGGAGACATGATCCGCAAAGCGGTGAGTGAAGCCGGGCTGGAGCCGAACGACACCAACTTCGGGGCAACGGCAAACCGGTTACGGGCTGAGGGCGGGATGGGTGCTATTGCAAAACTCTGTATTCCCGAGATCCAAAAACAATCCGCACCACTCGTCCTCATCGACGGTATCCGTGGCGATGCCGAAGTCGCGCTCTTCCGTCAGTTTTTTTCCGGCTTTGTCCTCATCAGTATCGATGCCTCGTTCGGGAACCGGCTGGCCCGGATTGCAGCCCGCGCCCGATCCGATGATTTCACTTCCGCAGATGCCCTCAGGAACCGGGATATGCGCGAGCAGAAATGGGGCCTTCTTAATGCCGTAAAAACTGCTGACCTGCATATCAGCAATGAGGGAACGCTCGATGAATTCGCCATTGCCGTTCACGCACTTCTCCGAAGGATAGGACGGGATCCATGAGCATCAGACCGTTCTTCTCGTCATCCGCGAAAGTCTGGGACGACATCGCATGGGTATACGGGATCGAGGAGGCCGGGTATGCCGGGTGGGAAATTGTCGGGGACGGGAACTACCGGCTTGACAACCCGGCGTGTTTTAAGAAGATCCAAGAGGTGATCGCCAGTACAAAACTCGGTATAACCGTCCATGCACCGTACGGCGACCTGAACCTTGCAACCCTCAATGATCCCATCTGGCGGGAATCGATACGGCAGATCTGCACCTGTATCGAACATGCATCGGCACTCACCGACCGGGTCACCCTCCACCCCGGGTATCTCTCCCCCGTGGGTAAGCTGATGCCTCAGAAAGTCTGGGGACTCCAGAAAGAGGCCCTCCGGCAGATCGGGAAGTGTGCTCTTGAACACTCGGTGCTTGCCTGCCTTGAAAATATGATCAGTATAAAGGAATTCCTCTGCCGCCAGCCGGAGGAACTGATCGGTATGACAGAAGGGATCGAAGGGATAGGCATGACCTTTGACTTCGGACATGCAAACACCATCGGCAAAGTGGATGACTTCCTTTCCTTCGTTTCCCGCGCGCATCATATCCACATCCATGACAATCACGGCATGTCTGATGAACATCTCCCGCTGGGAGCAGGAACCGTCAACTGGGATATCGTGGGAAAAGCGATCAGCTCTGACTATGAAGGTATCGTCGTTATTGAGGGGCGATCGGTAGAAGAGGCAAAAACAAGCCTGCAGGTCTTCCGGAGATGTTTCCCATGAGCGATGGGCATGAGAACTATCGCTTGACAATTTCCACAACCTTTTTTGCGATGCGTAATGACAGCGGAATGCCGCGGGAAAATCATGGAAGAACCGGCATGAACGGTGAGATGAGACCGGTTCCTGAAACGGGGCTCTGGAGGGATCCCGCGTGAGCGGCGAGACATTACAGGTTTACTTTCTTGGAACCGCCGGGGCGCTTCCAACACCCCGGCGTAATCCGGCCTGCATCCTGATCCGGCGCGGTTCGGACACGCTCCTTTTTGACTGTGGAGAGGGGGCACAGCAGCAGATGATGAGGGCCCGGTGCGGATTTACGGTCAATGCCGTTTTCGTCACCCATTGGCACGCAGACCATTTCCTCGGGATATTCGGCCTTATCCATACCATGTCCTTCAACGGGAGGACAGATCCGCTGACCATTTACGGCCCGGAGTGGGTCCACGAATTTGTCAGTATCGTAAAGAATGTGGCACGGTTCAACCTCAAGTTCCCGCTGGAATCGGTTGAGCTGGCAAACGGTTCCTGGGTGCGGTTCGATGGGTACACCATCACCGCGTTCGCGGTCAGCCATGGCCTGCCTTCGCTTGGTTTTATCCTGGAAGAAGATCCCCGCCCGGGCAGGTTCAACCGCGAACAGGCCATCGCCCTCGGTATCCCGCCGGGTCCCCTCTTCGGGAGACTGCAGCGGGGAGAGGCTGTACGGGTCGGGAACGGGGAGCAAAGCCGGGAGGTTCGGCCGGACATGGTGATGGGACCTGCCCGGCCCGGCCGCAAGATCGTTTATACCGGGGACACCCGGGCAGTCCATAATCGCATCCTTAAGGTGGCCTGCAATGCAGACCTCCTGATCCATGATGCCACCTACGATGAATCAGAAGCAGAGCGGGGTGCAGAGTTTTTCCATGCCACCGCCCGCCAGGCCGGTGAGGCTGCATCTGCCCTCAATACACGGATGCTCGTTCTCGTCCATACCAGTTCACGGTATATGGATGCGCAGGCGCACATCAACGATGCAAAGGCGGGATTTGCCGGGACGGTCGTTGCTCCTGATGATCTGGACATGATCGAAGTGCCTTTCCGGGACTGACCCGCAGCGGGAGACGAAACGCGTGTGCTGTTGGGAGAGAACAAGGATATTTTATCTCAGGGAGCCCATGCATGATTAAAGAGCGCAGCACCAGTATCGCGTAACGTTGACGATGCCAATACCATATCGCAACAATATGCCCGGACGCTTGTGTGTGGAGTGAGAGAAATGCAGAATAATGACGTAAATGATGTAACGGTTTACCGGCTGGGTACGGGATGTGATCTCGCCGATGTTGCCGAGGGGCAGGTCTACCAGGGCAAGGTACAGGGATTTGCCAACTTCGGGATGTTCGTGCAGCTGAACGACCGGATCAAAGGTCTTGTTCACAAGAGCAATATGAAAGGCGAACACAAGGAACGGGATTCGATCCTCGTCAAAGTCCGCCAAGTCCGCCCCAATGGCAACATTGACCTTGAAGAGGTAACGGTCCAGGTCTACCAGGTCCAGAACGTTGAACGAAAATCAGCCACTGCCCGGATTTCCGAGCTGAGCGGAAAGGTCGGGAAAACCGTTGCCGTTGAGGGGGAGATCGCCCAGATCAAGCAGACCAGCGGACCCACGATCTTTACCATTGTAGATGAGACCGGGACCCAGAATGCAGCTGCTTTCATCGAGGCCGGTGTGAGGGCATATCCCGAGGCAGAACCGGGAGATATTGTCAGGATCATTGGTGAAGTGATGATGCGGAACAATCAGCTCCAGATCGAAGCCGATATGCTCACGATCCTTTCCGCAGACGATGCTTCAATGGTCAGGGAACGGATCGAGAAAGCTCTGGATCTGCGTTCAGAACCCGAGAACATACCCCTCCTGGTAAAGAGCGACGTGATGGAGAAGCTCCGTCCGGAGATGAGAAAGATCGCAAAGATCATCAGGAAAGCGGTATTCACCTCACAGCCCATCATCCTCCGCCACCACGCAGATGCTGACGGTATCTGCTCTGCGGTTGCCATCGAACAGGCCGTTGTCTCACTGATCCGGGAAAGCGGCGGGGACTTCGATTCCGACTATTTCCTCTTCAAGCGTGCTCCATCAAAAGCCCCGTTCTATGAGATCGAGGACATAACAAGAGACCTTGACTTCTCGACAAAAGACCATATCCGGTTCGGTCAGAAGATGCCGCTTGTACTCCTCACCGATAACGGCTCTACGGAGGAAGATGAGCCGGCGTACAGGATCGCAAGCGTGTACGATATCCCGTTCGTGGTCATCGACCACCACCACCCGGATGCAACCATTGACAAGTACCTGCAGGCCCACGTCAACCCCTACCATGCCGGGGGGGACTTCGGTATTACGGCGGGAATGCTTGGTACGGAAGTCGCACGGCTCATCAACCCGAAGGTAGAACCACTCATCCGACATCTCCCTGCAGTGGCTGGCGTTGGCGACCGCAGCGAGGCACCGGAACGGGCGCTCTTCCTTGCCCTTGTCAGAGACCAGTACCCGGAGGATGCCTGCAAGGATATTGCCCTCGCGCTTGACTACGAACAATTCTGGCTCCGGTTCAATGATGGCAGGGAGATTATCAAGGACATCCTGAATATCAACGGCAATACCGAACGGCACAAAAAACTGATCCGCCTCCTTGTTGACGGCGCAAACATCATGATCGAGGACCAGATGAGCGCCTGCATGCCCCACGTGGTATCCCGTGTGCTGAAAAACGAGGCCTGCCTTTTCCTCATCGATGTTGAAATCCACGCCCACAAGTTCACGTTCCCCCCGCCGGGAAAAACTTCCGGGGAGGTGCACGACCGGCTCTGTAAGCAGAATAGGGGAAAACCGGTTGTTACCATCGGCTTCGGACCCGACTTTGCTGTGCTCAGATCGAGGGGTGTGCTCATGAACATCCCCCGCATGGTCCGGGAACTCCACAACGAGATCCCCGGGGGGGGTATCAGCGGGGGCGGGCACCTGGTGGTTGGCAGCATAAAATTCGTGGAAGGTATGCGCGATGTGGTTCTGGAAGCTCTGATCCAGAAGATTGCCGACGCTGATGTCCAGAAACTCTGATAATTACGGTTTGTTTTGAAAAAACACGCCTTATTAAGTCAGAAAACAGTCCAGAGGGAATCCGATAAGGAACCTGTGAGAATAAACCACTTGAATGCCTGATATATGCTTTCTGGTCGAAATTACAGCCAAGTGAAAGAAAAAAGACCGTATTTTTGACCAGAAGATCAGATATCTTTAAATAACAATTGATCTATATGAGTTTTTAAGCGCTGAGGCACACCATGTCAGCAACCAAAAGATTACGCGAGACTTACAACGAGACCCAGCACAAGATTGTCCAGTACCTCAATTCGGGTATCACCAAGGGTAAGCACTATTTCAAATCAAAATATATTGCAAAGGACCTTGGATTATCTCCCAAAGAAGTAGGGACAAACATGGCGATCCTTGCCGACAGCTGCAGGGAACTCGCTATCATACGGTGGAGCTATTCGAACAGCACAACGTGGATGGTTACGCCACGCGGTGCAATCTGATCTTCCTTTCCCTTTTTTTATCATGGAAAAAATTCTTGAATTCGAGTCAGAGATTGAATTCGTGGCAGATATCAATGAACATAAAGATTGTCTGATGTCACAGGATACACCTGAAGCTCTCTGGTTCAATATTGATATCCCCAAAGGGCATTCTCTCAAAGCCGGTGATCGCATCCGGATCTCCATTGAGAAAGTATAGATCGCTCTTTTTCTGGAGTCCTCCGGTTTTGACCACGACGTCCCGGACGGGTGGGTCAATGACTCCCGGAATTCCGGATACCTGAAACACTACAATAAAAAAATCCTGATAGTGGTTCTGAAAATTCTCTGATATTCCCGGGGATTCCAGCCCCCTCCGCTGGTTCAGTTCATGGCAGCGACAATGACGTACAATCTGGAATCTGACACGGGACATCGCCCCGCGCCCCGCATCAGGGAACTCATTGGCGCAGGAGGGGCCTTGTATCATAAAAAAACATTTTCCAAAAGCATAAATCGAGGACAAAAATCACAGAATCCGAAGGGAATACTTTTATGTTCCCATGGTTTGACATCTGAATAATGTCCATTCGCAACCATGCATTCCTGATGATATCCGGCATGGTATTCTGTGCCGTTCTTTCTGCAGCATGCGTATCTACAACAATCGGTGACGTTGCGTATAGCGATGGAAATCTTTCTCTTTCTGTATCCCACGGCGGCATACCCTCCGAAGGGTATGTCCAGGTCACTGTTTATGAGATAAAAGGAAACCAGCAGCAGGAAACGGATGTGTTGTATGCACCACTCACCCTGCACCAGGGTGAGACTATCGCCGTTATCCCCGGAACACTGGAACCGGGGCAATACAAACTCTATATTTATCTCATCCAGAACGGGGAGCGGAGAACCGCGACTATCCGGGATATTGTGGTGACCTAGATGAGGCAGTCTTTGGAAAGCCTCCGGGACGCAGCCCGCGGCCTAGTACCCGCAGACATCATCTGTAAGAACGCCCGTATTTTCAATCCGTTCACGTGTTCCTGGGAGACGGGGACGCTCGCCATAAAGGACGGCATTGTGCTGGGTATTGGGGATTATTCGGGAAAAACCGCTCACGATTTTGCGGGGCAGTATATTGTCCCGGGCCTCATTGATGCCCACGTACACATCGAGAGCTCGTTATTGACCCCCCGCGAATATGCCAGACTGGTCGCACTCCACGGCACGACAACCGTTGTTGCAGATCCCCACGAGATCGCCAACGTGGCCGGTACCAGGGGTCTGGAATTTATGCTCTCCGAATGTGAAGGCGCAGCCGCTGACATCCTTTTCATGCTCCCTTCCTGTGTCCCTGCAACACCCACTGAGGCCGGCGGGGCTGTGCTGGATGCTGATGCCCTCCGGCCGTTTATAGGGAGAGCTGGGATCCTCGGGCTGGGTGAGATGATGAACGTACCTGGCGTCCTTGCCGGGGATCCGCAGATACAGAAAAAACTCGGACTCTCACCGCTGCGGGACGGTCATGCCCCCCAGCTTTCCGGAAAAGACCTCAACGCATACATTCTTGCCGGGCTCCAGAGCGATCATGAATGTATCACCCTCGCCGAGGCACAGGAGAAACTGGAGAGGGGGATGGTGATTTTCATCCGGGAAGGATCGACCGAGCGCAATATTGCTGCACTCATCCCCCTTGTCAGCCCGGCAACTGTCTCCCGATGCTGTTTTGCCACTGATGACTGCCATGCCGACCTGCTGATGGAGAGTGGTCATATCGACCGCTGCATCCGTCGGGCCATCGAATGCGGCCTCTCTCCGGAACTTGCCATCCGGATGGCGACCCTCTCTCCGGCAGAACGGTTCGGCCTCTCGGACCGGGGGGCGCTCGTGCCGGGCAGGAGGGCAGATTTCTGTATTATCGATGACCCCCGCAGTTTCGTGGTAAGAAAGGTGTTCCGTGGCGGGGTGGAAGTAGCAGTAACGCAACCTGCAGGAACCCGTGTCCCGTTGGAAACATTTCAGTGCACAACGCCATCTCCCGGGTCAATCCGGCTCACCGGTTCCGGAACAGCCCGGGTGATCGGTCTTGTCCCTGGCCAGATCATGACATATCCGCTCGAGTACGCCATCGATGCACATGATATCCCGGATCTTAGCCGGGATATTCTGAAAGTGGTGGTTGTCAGCCGCTACCGGCTGAACTCCGTGGGGATCGGGCTTGTCCACGGGTTCGGCTTTTCCGGTGGCGCGATCGCGTCGAGCGTCTCCCACGATACGCACAATATCATCGCGGTTGGTACGAGCGACCCGGAGATTCTCTGGGCAATCGACGAGGTGATTAAAGCCCGCGGGGCAATGGTCGCGGTCAAGGGGAATACCCGGACGATCCTCCCTCTCGACTGCGCCGGCCTGATGTCAACCCTGCCCTATTCCCAGGTTACGGCAAGGCTGGCGGATCTGCACACGACCACGGCTCTGATGGGAGGTATCGAGGACCCGTTCATGTACCTCTCATTCCTTGCCCTGACGGTGATACCCACCCTCCGCATCACAGACCGCGGGTTGTTCGATGCGGTGGCATTCCACGACGTCCCGCTCTTCATCATCTGAAACATCACGTAAACACGAGGATGATTACCGCACCGCCGACCATCAGGACCGATCCCAGAAGGCGGGTGCGGATCTCATTCTCGGCACAAAGGATAGTGCCGTAGAGCACCATGAAGATGATGCTGAGCCGTTTTATCGCAATCACGTACGGTGCTATCTGCAGGGTGTAGGCAATATTGATGGATACGCATTCTGCCGAGGCAAAAATGCCAATCAGAGCAGCAGGGATGAGATACGGGCGGAGCACAGGACAGGTATCCGGGAGATGGGCGGGAGGGGCCGGGTTCTGAACTGCAGGAGTATGCGGGGAGTGTCCTGCAACCTTTGGGGTTATTGCGACAATAACGATAAAAGCACCGCTGATGATCAACAGGGTGAATACCATCGCAAAGACCGGGTCTGAGTTGAGCATCGCAATCTTGTCATAGTTGATCGAGGCAGCAAACAGGAATGCCACGATGAGCATATACCAGCTGCCACGGTTCTGCACCATCGATCGTACCGGCTCGAGGTAGTGCTCATGCTCAGAGGATATATTCAGGACATAGGACCCGCTCACGATGATGCAGATGCCGATACTACCTGCCACTGAAGGTACTTCCTGCAGGAGCAGGTACGAGGTAATGATGAGAAAGACCGGGGTGAACGAGAGCATGGGCATGGACAGGGAGATGTCAGAGGATTCCATTGCCCGGAAGATGAGAGAAAGGCCGATGATGTTCAGGATACCGGAAATGATGACGGCATAGCAATAATCCGGCCCAATAGCCGGAAACCCCCGGGCTGCCGAGACCACAAGGAGCAGAACGGCCGAGAAGAAAAAACCCAGCGCAGTAAGGATAACCGGGTCGCGATTCTTCCGTATATGGTTCTTTATAATGATGAAATAAGCGGCATTGGAAATGGCGCCAATGATGGCAAGGATAACCCAGAGCATGATGGTTCAGATTCGTTGGATGTTTTTTTTATGTAATTCAGGTCTTTTCTCCGAGCAGGGGCGGCAGCAGGTTTTGGGATCGTATACCCCCCTTGTTAAAATTCCATGATCCATTCGTCGGTTTTCAGCACGCGGGAGAACTTCTGCTGCTGGGTGACAAGGATTGCCCGGTGGAGGTCGGCAGCGCTGACAGAGCCGGCTTGATTGGTGATATCGAGAGTTCCGGTTGCATCAGAGAGGAAGTTGACGGCATACCTGCGGTGAAACGCCTGCCGTGCCGTGGTGTCGCAGCACATCTGGGTCATGTAACCCGCGATGGTGACAGTCGAGATCCCATGGTCCTGCAGCCAGTTCTCAAGAGAGGTGCCGGTAAAACTCCCTGGCAGGGTTTTTTCAATGAGGACATCCGCATGCCGGCGCTTGATCTCGTCATGGAGTTCCCACCCGGGTGTCCCTTTCCGGAACGTGGCTGCTTCAGGAGCAAGGTTGGTATGCCGGATAACAGCTACCGGCACACGACCCTCATGAGCCCAATCCATGGCCTTGAGAATATAACCGAGGCTGCCGGCGGGGTGGGTCACCGGGAGTTTGCCGGTCATATATTCGTTCTGGACATCGATGACCAGCAGGGCTTCTTTCATGATTCTCCGGAATAAGTATCGGAAGATTCCGCAATACACTGTATTGTCCCATAGCCCTTCGAAACCGACTGGCCGATCCCGAGATAGTCAGGGATAGTAAGGTTTGTCTGGAATTTCCCGAGAAAGACCATCACGTTCTCCCGTTCGATCCGTTCCTGTCTGAGCCGCACCTTTGATACGCAGATGATCGGGATTGGTATGTCGTAGTTAAGGGATTTTGCGAGCGTGTTCAGCTGGGCAATGAGGAGCTTCTGCATGAAGGCGTCCCGCTGCGGTTTCCCGTGCAGGTCATAGAACTTTTTTGCATTCTGCTGGTTCAGGGCGATCCACGGTGTCAGGAATTCGTAGGTGATGAGAGTAGCTGCAACCCCGAACAATTCATGCCGGATTTTTGGATCCCTGGCGGTTATCCGGCAGGTGTTCTGACCGGCACCCAGCGTTACCTGGTCACGCGTGAGCTGACAGAGACAGTCGGCACCCTGGCCGATACCGGTGACCAGGGAATTGGTTTTGATCTGTTTGTACTGGAGGACCGGGTAGCGGAAGATGAACCCGGCAGTATCGTTTCCACGGGAGCGGGTATATTCAGCCAGTTTTTTATTGAGGAGTGAACGGATCTCATCGGCTGAGAAAAGGAGCGGGTGATCCGGATCAAGGGAAAGACTGTACATGCGGAGGATCATGAAAGGTTCCTGTCGAAAGAGAACAACGGAATCACCCGGTTGTGATACCGGGAGCTTTTGTTTGTTCCATGAGCGTTGCCGTTACGGTTGGACGGGCAGCATCAAGTACCGTAAAACGCCTGACAGCCGATACTGTGTTTCCGTTATCGGAAATGCCAATAAAGTAATCACCCGGCACCTCGATCACCCCTTCCACGTACCAGGTGTTTGTCCCGCATGATCCTTCGGATACCAGCGTTGAGGACGAAACCATCTTGGCAGCGGTTATATTGGTTGTTCCGGCGCTGACCGCGAAGATGGAATACCGGAGTTCTTGACCGGGTGCAAGACTTGTTGTCCCGGAGATGGTAAAGGCTTCTGTGGCATAGTGATCACTCACCGCGTTTATGTGGATAAAGGGTGTTGTGTTCCCCGCGGGGGGGCAGGGTGTCCAGGCTGGTGTCAACGAAGGAAGTGCGCGAAGCAGGATCTCATGGGACACCCCGCAATCACTCACGATCCGGTAGCGGCCGGGTGCCCATCCCGTAGTGACAAAACGGTAAGGATGGGTCGATTCACCGGGTTTCAGACGGGTAGTGTTACCAAGAGCCGTGTTCTCCCCCCCCATCCGGGTGACCCACTGGCCGGATCCTGTCTGGTACCGGACAACGAAGGCGGGGGGGGTGTTTGAGCAGGAGAGGTCACTCGTCTTCTCATTGGTGATGACAAATTCCACGACTTCCCCCAGGTTATACACGTCCGTGTCCATGGTGACCAGTCTTGCGGAATCCTCAGGCTGCGCAATGGTCAGCTGGTATTTCGCAACGGACTGCGGGGCGGAAGCAGCCGTGGAATCGGCAGTGCTGTTTTCTAAAGCGAACGGCTGCGTGCACCCGGTGCTCAAGAGAATGCATGCCAGAAGGAGCAGGATGAGGGAAGTTCGTGGGGTCATGGGGTTACCGGTGTCAGGCTAACAATTAACATCAGTATAGGCAGGTAAATATTTTTTTTACCAGGTTGCGGTACAGGGAAAGGTGAAAAGGGACCGGGGGGTATTTCCCATTATCCATTCCAGGCCGGGATTACTGTCTTACTCCCTGCAACAACGGTCCCGTCTTTTTTCATCGGTAAGACCAGATAATACGCCACGGGTCTTCATTGGGTTCAGCCTGAAAAAGTTTCTCCGGGTATCATGTACTCGCGAAGGGTGAGATACCTGCATCACCGTGAAACAACCCCGGGTAAGGACCAATTGGGGGAGCAAAAACACAGAATAATAAAAATCGTTATTCAGGGATTACTGGAAATTTGGTTCATGGTATTTTCCTATACCATCAGCATCGATAAACCAAATCCGGGGTCCAATTATCCTTCGCCATTGGGGAGGGAACAATGACAACAATTACCCATCCTTTGATTACTGCATAATTGAGCTGTTTGTTCTCGGGAGTATAGTCGTAACACCAGAGTTCCACACTGGATCTCGTTGGCGGATTCAGTGAATAAGGCGCCATAGAAATTTGATTAATCTGATATTTTGGATTCTTCCTGAGCTGAGATAATTGGTTATACACATCGTCCTGTGAATGCAGAATTTCTGTATCATTCATCACATGAATAGTGTAGGGACCTATTTTTACCTGCCGGAGTTCTTTTAAAACGCTATCATTAAGAGTACCTGTATCATACAGATTGATTTCATTATTCAGAGGATCAAATCCCCAATAGCTGACATTTACTGAATATTTTTTTGCATGGTTAAGAATGTCCTCCCGTATTTCAGGGGGGAAAAATTGTAAATCATAATTTGTCCTATTCGATTCAGGAGTATTATTTACCGGTGAAGACCGAAACACGCAGCCTCCGGATAAGACTAATAGGAAGACCAAAAAACAGGTTATGAGCAATTTCGCTTTATTGGATTCACGGACTATTTGGGGCATATCCAAGTTCAAGAAAAATGAGGGGGGTTATTCCTTTCAAGATGTTTCACCGGTCATCTCGATTCATCCATTCCAGTCTGGGATTACCGTCTCGCCCCACGCAACAACAGTCCCGTCTTTTTTCAGGGCAAGGCTTTGACCATTACCCGCGGATATTGCGATAACGTCATGAAGGTTTTCCGGAACATGGCATTCACCATTTTTATTATGTCCCCATGCTACCACACTCCCATCTTTTTTCAAGGCGAGGCTGTGATACTCCCCTGCAGCGATTGCGGTTGCATCAGACAAACCTTTCGGGATATCGGTCTGCCCTACCGTGTTTGCACCCCACCCGACAACCCTGCCATCAGATTTCAGGGCCAGATCGAAATTTTGGTGCGTGGATACAGAAACTACACCTGAAAGATTACGGGGAACATCAGATTGTCCAAACAGACTTTTTCCCCACACAGCGACCGTGCCATCTTTTTTCAATGCAACAGTATGACCGCCATTCACTGAGGAAATGTCGGTTACGTTGTCCAATCGTTGCGAGATATCATCACAAGTCAGGTTATAACTCAAAACAACAAGGTTCCCATTCTTATTCAATGAAAACAGGGCATTTTTTCCGCTAAAAAGTGATAAATATGGATGAGGGATGCGTTTGACTGGGATTGGACCATATTCCCAGTCCCCCCATCCGTAGATGGTCTCGTTGTTTTCAAGAATAAGATTTTGCTGGCCGTTGGCGAGTATTCCTGTAACATTTCTGATACCTACCGGCCCATACCCGGAAAGACAACAGAGAGTCCTAAACGCAACCCCCCAAGTGGCGATTGTCCCATCATTTCTAAGAACGATATTGTGTCGATACGCCGAAGAGATCGATTTTACATTTTTAATATTACCCGGTGTGAATAACTGGCCAAAGGTGTTGTCTCCACCCCAAGAGACGATCGTACCGTCTTTCTTCAGGGCGAGATCAAGACTATTACTGGAAGATATTTCTGTAATATCAGTGAGATTGAGTAATCTTAAGGAATCATTGGTCCAGGAAACAACAGTTCCGTCACGTTTCAGGGCAAGACTATGGTCATACCCGGCTGATATCGCGCGGATATCTGTAAGATTCTCTACAACATGGATCGGAAGAACCATTCCCTCGTTCTCATTGTCCAGATCCGGAACTGTCCAAGCCACAACAGTTCCATCTTTCCTGAGGGTGACATAATCCTCCCATTGATTTGATATCGCAATAACATCAGAGAGGTTCTGGATATAGGATCTCTGGAGATTTTCATTAATATTCCATGTAACGACCGTTCCATCTTTTTTCAGACCGAGATTGCCGGAGATGCTGGTGAGATCAGACTGGTTCGCGATTATCGCCCGCTGTGTATCATTCCGACAATTCCAGGTCACTACCGTTCCATCATCCTTGAGGGCAAGGTCACAAAATCGTGCTCTGGTGACTGCAACAATACCGGTTAGATTCGACGGTATCGGATTTTTACTGACGTATCCCCATGTCGCGACAGTACCATCCTTTTTAACAGCATAATTCATGTTTGAAATCGATTTTATATCGGTCAGATTTTGAGGGATATCGCAAATACCATCGTCATTTGATCCCCAGCATATAATCTTTCCATCATTCCTCAATGCAAGCCCGGTTGCTCCCAGAGAAGAAATTGCGGTGAACCGGGGGCTTCCATTGTTCGATAAACCGTTTAACGTGGGGGACTGGACCATGCAGCCTCCAAATAAGACTAATAGGAAGACCAGGATAGCGACAATGACAAATAGCATTTTTTGGGATTTACGAAATGTTTCGCTCATATCAAGTCACCAAATATCTCATGATCGACTCCGATAATCACCATTTTACATATCCCCAACCTTCGTTTTCCATGGGAAGATAGTGAACTCAATTCTATCCTGTATAATATGCCCATGCATATTCCCACGCCTGATCTTCCGTTAACAGGTTTTCCCGTACCAGGTCATCAATCGCAATCTCAGTAAAATTAACCGGACGATTTTTTGTATTCAGTTGTGGGAGTGCCGTCGGTTTATCCGACCCAAAGATTGGAATCTTATTGACAACCACATTGAAGAGTGCAACTCCAGCTAGAATGATGACGCCAGCCAGAATAAGTC
>Ga0116154_10001037_pt1 | contig 25774 bp, 18 predicted proteins | sample AD_UKC030_MetaG_FD_89898 | JGI IMG/M metagenome (GOLD analysis project Ga0116154, IMG submission 89898) | Active sludge microbial communities of municipal wastewater-treating anaerobic digesters from USA - AD_UKC030_MetaG | ecosystem: Engineered > Bioreactor > Anaerobic > Digestate | place: USA...
ACATTAAACGTACCCTTGCGCCACGGTCCCGGCGTTGCCTGCTCCAGCGCCTGTCTGATTTTGTTAATCGTTTCCTGATTCATTTGATCTCCTTTCCATGTCATGCATATCGTATTTTCAGTACGGGCAGTTGCCGTAGGTCGCGTTTTCATTGCGTTTCATGTGTTGTCCTCCTGTGTTAGTATTTCCCATGCGAGTGCAGCCACTGCCGGAACTTGTCCGTTGCCAATGCACTTAAGTCGGTCCACCCGAGCGGCCACCCTATGAGCCACTCGACCCACGTCGGGTTCAGTTGTCCACCATGTACAGCGTTCGGCAGACAATCTGTTGTGTTTCCATAATTGCCCCGCTGTGATTTCCCCTTCCAGTCTCGACTCTTCGGTGTTGGGAAAGCCGTCGCCGCACCCGCTAACAGTAGTTCGTTTTTGCGATTTCCGCCCCTGCTTGTTTGCCCCCCCGTTGCACAGGCAACTGTCGGTGTCGGCCACATCCGCACAGCACCGCCCAGAGTTGTCCCGCGCTTGTCCTTGCCCTTGATTTGGGGATTGTCCTGTGTTGTCGGAGTTGGCCACAATCCAGATTCGGTCCCGCTTGTGGGGAGCGCCAACGTGGTGCGCTCCGATAATACCCCATCGCGCATCATACCCCATTTCGGCAAGGTCACCGAGGACTCTGGTAAGTCCTCTTGAAATAAGCATTGGTGAGTTTTCCACGAATGCGTAGCGGGGTCGTACCTCACCGATAATTCGCGCCATTTCGGTCCAGAGTCCGCTTCGCTCGCCGGTAATTCCTGCGCCTTTTCCGGCTGCGCTGATGTCTTGGCAGGGAAACCCGCCAGATACCACATCAACAATTCCGCGCCACGGTCGTCCGTCAAAACTGCGAACGTCAGACCAGATTGGGAAAGCATTGAGGCATCCATCGTTTTGTCGTTGCGCAAGAACGAATGCGGCATAGGCATCACATTCAACTGCGCACACGGTTCGCCATCCAAGCAGTTTGCCGCTGAGTATGCCTCCACCAGCGCCCGCGAAAAGAGCCAGCTCATTCATCGTTCTCCTCTCCCTCCGTGAGCTGTTCCACAATTTGCCCGCCGCAGTACGGGCAATAGCGCGTGTCATTGTCCACCAGCCCGCCCTCTGTAAATTCCCACAGGTGGCCGCACGCGGTGTGATATGCGCCGGTGTATTCGTCCTGCCTCCACGCACACTTGTGGGGCTGCGCCTCCTCCCTCGCCACGAACGCGGGGCAGGCGGGCAGGTCTACAGCTATCGCAGGCCATATCGCGGCGAGGCGGCAATAGGTTTGCCACACCCCCGGCGAACGCTGGGCGTCGCCTCGCCACGCGCACTTGCCGCAGGTGCGCCCGCGCCAGAGGGTGTTGGTTTCGTTGTTGTTCATGTGTCCGTCCTTTCTGCCCATACCGGGCTGAGGCCGTTGACGTCCACCAGTTTCGCGCCGCACACCGGGCACATTGCCCAGGTGTTGTCATCCGTCATGTCGGCGGCGGTGTTGGCTGTTGTCACCTGCCGTCCGCATATCATGGGGCAGCCGCAGCCGACGCAATACCGCGCGACGGGGCCGGGGTTCTGCCATTCCATAGTCATTCCTTTCATATTGTCTTCTTTCGAGTTGTTCGGGCGTCATTTGTCCGCCCAGTTACAGTCACAGTAGGTGTGCGTGTCGTTGCCCCGCGTCACCTCGGCCCACACCAGCCGGGGCGTTGCCTTCGGCTCCCGCGCGTCCTTCCACGGGTTCCACGGGCCTTGGTGGTGTTCCGGCGGATCCCACCGCGCCGCGTGTTCACTCCACATAATCTGCTTCTTCGTTTCCGTTTCCATTTTTGTCCCTTTCAGTTTCTACATTTCTAAACTCCAGCCGAGGCACATCACTCCGGTGTATCTGATTCGCAAAGTCAAGGCAGGCACTCCGCGCCGCAACATATTCAGGATCATCGCAATCCAGTGCGCAAGCATGATACATGAGTTGCACGGCTATTTTTTTATCAACGCGCACACCAAGCGAACCACAACAGAGTGGCCAGCAAGAAAAATCAATGTTCGCGTCGTACAGGTTCGCGTAGCGCAGGTTCGCGCCGCGCAGGTTCGCGCGGCGCAGGTCCGCGCCGGTCAGGTGCGCGTCGTGCAGGTTCGCGCCGTGCAGGTTCGCGTCACGCAGGTCCGCGTCGTGTAGGTCCGCGCCGCGCAGGTCCGCGTAGAGCAGGTTCGCGCGGCGCAGGTCTAGCCATTCGTCATTCGCCAGCACACCCGCCGCTCGCGCTGTGTCCCATGTCCATGTCGGTTCCATTCGTTTCCCTCTCGTATTTGTCAATCCACTCTTCCAGTTTGGCCAATACGTTCAATCTGTTTTTTGTCCCAGCGCTGGTGGCGCCGCGTGATGCATACGACCGGCTCCGGGATCAATCCTTTCTGCCGCCACTTTTTGGCGGTCTCACCGTTGGTGTATACGTCAGTGCGGCCATTACCGCGTCCAGGTCAAAACGCTTCGACCGCGCCCCGCCTACATACGGCAACTTGCCCTCCAGCACCCACCGCCGCACCGTGGCGGGGCTGACATGCAGCCGGTCGGCTAATTCGTTGGCTAATTCTGTTGTAGTGAGTAATGGCATGTTTTATACGTGTCCTGTCGGTTGTAATGTGGTATAATGCGTTGATATGTGCATCTTTATAGCACAAACAGTGTTGTTTGTCAAGAACTTTTTTGTTTACTGTTAGCACAAACGTTAAATTGCTGTTGAATAACGACTTAAAGGAGTGTAAAATGACGCCATGTTGTACTCAGAAAGGAAAGAAACAGTACGTCTCGCGCTACTTTGCGCTATTGAAAAGCGCAAGGGAGGTGAAATTGCACGGGACATAGACGCACCCCGGTCGTCTATACATACCTACGCAAAACAGGGGGTGGCCGGTCCAGAGATTGTTGAATCTGTTGAGACCTGGCTTCAGACCCACGGCTACCTGGAGGGCGCCCCCGTGCAACCAGCGCCAGACCACCCACCTGAACCCTGGCTACTCCTCGCCCGTGACCTCTACGCCCTCGCGGACATCCTCCAGTCCATGGTATTAGGATGCTTTCTTTTTGGGCCACCGCTTCTCATACAAATTGTCGTAGAGGCGCTTGAAGTCAGAAAAGTCATACCCTTTTGGTACAGTAGTGGTTCGCTTCCATTGCGTGTATGCCTTGCGTGGATTAATTGCCTTGGGCGAGTCGGCCTCACGGATATAGTCCGAAATGAAGTCTTTGGCTGAAACGACTGTACGAGCGCGTTCCCGGTCTACCGGCTCTGGCGCCTCTTGCTTTTCTGCTGTTCGGACAAACCGTCGCATAGCCGGCTTAATGATGGGCAGGTCGCGTATGTCGCGGGGCCGCACCTCGAACGGACGCTCGAAGCTGCCGAACGTACTGCCACCGGTCTGGTTCCAAGCCCACTTGGCAAATTCCTGGGCGGACCGGAACCCACCGGCCCGGAATACCTGCTCGTCAATGGCGGGGCGCCCGCGGAAGAAATCGTATGGGTTCTGGCCGAGGGCATACTGCAATGCCGCTCTGCCGAGGTCCAGCCATGGGTTCAGGCTACCAGGTTCCATCGGAATGGCACCCATAATTACATTTGCAAGTTTTCCAATAGTCTTGTCTTTACTGCCAAACAGATTCCAGATAATGCCGTGTATCAATTCGCCCATGTAGTCTTGTGGCAAAGGAATCCAGGTAACCTTAGACCCATCCCAAGCCACTGGAAATACGTGTCTCCTGGTCTTTTCCCAATCAGGTATGGCGTTAAAGGCGTCCCGGTAATCCTTCAATTCTTTGTCATCGTCATCATCTCCACCCCATTTAAGCCACGCCATCATGAGCGATGGAAGAACTGTATAGGCCATGCGCCGTAAGATATATCGCGTCGGATTAGCCTTAAAAGCTCTTGCGGACGCTTCTAATCCTTGTACCTGCATATTGCTGTATAAGAAAATTGCGTTTGTCCACTTAGTATACTTGCCGCGTGCCAACGCATCTGGCGTGCTGACAATACCCCGCATAATCTGACGCATGTCATGCTCACCCACCAGCCCCTTGCGCTGCATGTACTCGTAGCCGGCGAGTTTTCCCCATACCTCTACCATTTGGTTAAAGTCGTGGAATATCGCACGGGCACCCTTTTTGAAAACGTTTTCAAGTTTATCAGGCGACAGCGACCATTCCGCGACCATGCGATCATATTCGTCCACTCCGGTCACATCCCGTGCAGACCACTGGCGATCAGCAATGACTAATCCTTTTTCCAAGAGTTCTCGCATCAGCGGCGTGGAATGTTTTTTGAAAGCATGTTGATATGCGTCCCGTAGAGTCTTAGCATACGAAACACTCAGTTCCGGCAATAATGTGACTTCTGACAGCCCGCCCTTGGTAGGAATCTGGTGTAATGTAGTACGAAAGTCGCGTTGTACGTTCCACATAGAAAAAAATGGGTTGTTGGTGGTGAAAATGCTTTTCAATACCCCTGTCATGCTCGACAGTGCCTCGAAAATTATATCTGCCTGCGCTGGGTCATGCTTGAACAGGTCCGCAATCTCACGGCGTACATACACGCCCTGACGTTTTCCGTCCTCGCTGTACTGGACCAGCCCCCACCGCTCTGTATTTTCCGGCTCGACAGGGACATGTGTCTTGGTGTTTGCGTCCCATCGCGTCTTCGCGGGCTTGATGTTCGCCTGGTCAAACTGGCCCATCTGTTCCACCATGGTGCGCTTTGCAATATTGGTCAATGCTGCCATTAATAACGCGGCGTCCTTGCGCACTGTGGCAAAAAACGGGTTCATGGTAGCCTCGGCGGTTCCTATCTGCCGGCGGATCGCTGCGCTGTAGTCGGTACCGCCATGATACGCCTCGAAATACTTGGCTACACTGAAGGTTGCGTATTCGTCATTGTTCTCGATGTACTCCATCAATTCTTCGCTAAATAACCGCGACTCTTTCAGCAGCGGGATGACGTGTCGCTTGCGGATGTCCCATGCGGCCTGGGCAGCCTGTTCAATGGCTCCATACGCTTCATCGCCCAGCCGCTTACGCATGGCGTCAAGAGTCGCCTGCGCATCCTCACCGCGCACCAGGCCGGGATTGGCCATGTCCTTCCGTTCTCCCGCAGCCCTACGCAACCCCAAAAACGCGCCAAACTCTTCCCACTTTACCCCAGCCTTTGTCAGCACGTCCGCAATCTGTTCTTTTACATCGCGCTGGTACTGGGTCAACAGTGCCGGCGCATAGTTGATGTTCTTGACTGCCTGACGTGCCTCCTGGTTGGGCAGATATACGGTCACGTCGGCAAGATTGTAGAGGATACTGTTCATCACCTCTTTGGGCGTCTTCGGGATGCGGTCGCCCATGGCCCGCTTGATGGCCTTGTCGCGCACCTCGGAATCCCGGGCATTCATGGCAATGGCACGGTCCAGCCATTCATCCGGACTTTTCCCCGCGTGCAGTTCCTCCTGGATGCCTCGGTACAGGTCCGCCATCGGCTGGTGCTTGTCAAAGAAGTTCATCAACGCATCGTAGAATTGGGGTGCCTTCTCAGCCAGCATGTCCGGGGCGTTCAGAAGTACGGATATCGCGTCAGCGTAGAGTTCTTTGCCTGAACGTCGATACTTGCTGTGACTGTCCTCGCCACGCTCATCGAAGTCGCCTTTCCACAACTTGGACAAGTGGATCAGTTCGGTGCGGATGCCTGGGGTATCCAACACGTTTCCTGCACTATACAGATTTCTGTTTTCTATTTCATCGCTCAAGAGTCTCCGGTAAATGGCATAGCGCTCTTTGAAATATTCTATGCGTTCTTTTTCTTTGTCAAATTTTTTGCTTGCTTCTATCCCCGCCTCTGTTTTCAAATCTCTTTTTATTTGTTCCGTTATCGAGGCATTGCCCGTGGGGTCCAACGTCCCCTTCAAATAATTCGACAATTTCGCAATCCTGCCCAGCAGGTTGCCCCGCGCCATATCCTTGTCCGGCAACCAGTCATCCGCATGGCCTATTTCATGGGCTAGTGTCTTGCCCACATACCCATGATCCCGGATATACGTCACCGTCACATACCCATTTCCCTCGCGGCGTGTCTGGATGACCAATTCATCTTCGGATACGCCATGCTCTTGGGCCATGTTCGCTTTGTGCTGGTTGATCTGCTCTTCGGTGGGTTTCTTGCCGCTGTAAGCGTGGTGGATGTCAGGACCGATGAACAGGTCCGCCTTCAAGGCAATAGTGTTATCCAATTTGCCCGGCTGGAAGAATCCCCGCATCTCACCGCCGAACCGTTTCGGCATCCGTCGCCGTATCTCCGGGTGCTTGTCAAGCATACCCACCATCAGCCGGTCCAGGTCGGGCAGTGAGAGGGGCCGCGGGTCGGCGTCGGGAGAGTCCGTGGAGTACCGGATGTCCGGGTTGGTTGGGTCGAACGCGCCCGTGTTCCCCGTGGCGGACTTGATCTGGGTGGGATTTAAGGCAACTATTTCTACCTGAGACTCCCATACCTTTGGATTGCCCTTCGGTTTAGAATATACAATAGGACCAGTAAGCCCAGTATGGCGAACCTCTTGAAGTAGGCGGTATATTTCTTTTTCTTGTGGTGCGTAGTAATCGCCTGTTTCACTATCTATTGCATCAAAGATTATCCCATCATAACCGTTGTCAACAAGATATTTTAATACAGCATTACCGTCTTTTTCAGAGTCTACAAAATTTCTTCTAGTTACAAAGGCAGGGTTCTTTATTGACAAGTAAACAGGCATAATCTGTTGACCATAATCACCTTGGCTATAAAACCCTGCTGTTTTTGATGAAGGAGTAAAAAAGAACCCTAGTTTTGTAGCACCAGGGACAAGACGGGACCACTTCTTCTTAAACACTGTGAAGTTAGTACCAGCTGTCCCGTGATACACCCTCAGCGGCTTACCGTTCTCGTCCACGACCTTGCTGTTGCCGAACCATCGCTTAAACTCCGGCGTGTCGAGCTGCGCCGTGCTGTACCGCGTGGCGCCCCGGATGGTAGCGGACTTGATGGGCACCCCGCGCTTCTCCAATTCCTGCCTCAAGGACGGTGTTATGCGTTCTTCTGGAACCGTCACATCCTCCCCCTCAAAAGTCTTTGCAAGAATATCAGCCACTTCACTATCAGGTACTATGCGGGTAACCTTCGCATAGCGGGATAGGATTACCTTACGCTGTTTCGGGGGAGAGAGCTGTTTATCTACTGGTCCTCGCGGCCATTGTGCATAGCCAACAGGTTTCACGGCCTTCTTCGCACGATACCCACTGGTAAGTTCAGTCTTGGGTATCTCCACCTCGACTGTGACCAGGTTGTCGCGTGTACTGGCTGAAGCCCACTGGTCATTTAATGGGCTTGTAGACGTGTGAAAATAGGGGTTATAGTCAACAGGTATTTTTGATGACTTGTTCGCTTTGTCAAGCGGATATTTTCCGTCAGGCCCTATGAGTTCTGGGTTTTCATCTGCCTGTTCCCATTTACCAATCTCAGTCGGCGCACGCAATTTCCCTTCCACCTTTGCGCTCATGGGCGGATACAGTTTCCCGTCAATCAGTTGCATTCCCCGGAACACTTTGATTTTCTCGCCAGATTCAAGTTCATTGATAAGGTCGGTGTCTGTTATCGTACTGTACCCTATCGTCCCTTCATGGTCTTTGATCCACTGTTCCGCTTCCTTCGCCGTCTTGAACACGCCGCGCCGTTCCGCTGCGCCCAGATAATCTTCTGTGTTGGAGGTTTTGTCTGTGATCCATTCACCCCGTGGCATCTGTTCCGCTACAATCCACGGGCGAGACGGTGACATGGCCGGACGTTTTTCGATGCGGAAATTCTTACCCACATCCTGTGGACGATACGTTGGCTTTGGAAATGTGCGCGTATCTTCTGGATAGAAATTTTTACTGTCGTCCTTAAGATAGGCGTCTGCCGGATTCCACTGTGCGCCCTCTTTCGCCGTCGAGAACAGCGTCCCCTCGTCCAGCCCCTCTGTATCCAATTTTGTACTGTACTGCGTCCCCTCACGACGTGCATCCGCAATAATAGCATAAGCATCTTTAACTTCCGATATATCACGAATGGGCATGACAACAGCGACAGACCCGTTATCGCCTTCCAGTTTGATTGGGATGCTGTCAATCTTTTCCCCTTTATATACGTTAAGCGTTATCGTTTGCGCACCTGACGCCAGCATCGAATCTATGGATTTGCTTATTAGATCGGGGTCTACTGTTACCATGCCTTTGTCAGTAAATATGTAGGCCAGACTCCCGTATATCTTTGCTCTGCTATGGACAAAGTTGTTTTTCTTAATGTTTTTATTAATCTGGCTTGCAACTTTTAACTTCCTACGAACAGAATCCAAGTCCCAGTTGACCGGCTCCATATTCTTGCTTGGAATAACTGCATCTACATTAGGAAATGTTCCGTCAATCGTATCGCCAACGTTCTGAGTCGCAAGTTGATGAGACACAACAATACGGCTTTCACCTTCCACCTTATGAGGGACAACAACCATGTGTCGCCCGTCCGTTGCGACTAATCGCTGGTTCTTTGCATCATGGAACACGCCGTTTAAGTTGCGTCTTGTTTCGTCACGTGATGCGTTCTGGTCCAACGTCTTAATCATGTCACTAGCTGGCTTAACAGGCTTTACTTTTATCTGTTCTCCTGTAATTTCACCTTGCAGAAAACCAAACAGTTTTGCGTGTTCTCTCTTCAACGCTCCCCGTTCAGCGAGATTCATTCCGATTGTGTTCAGTTCCTGTTCGGATATAGGACCGAACCATTCACGACCTATACCATCTTCTGCAAAATCAGTTTTTTGTAGCCTTGATTTATGGGCAGGTACAAGTTCGTTCCACTTTTTCAAAAACGCATCGGCCTTGGTATTGGTCTCCCCTGTAGACCATTCAGGCCCCGTGCGTTCAGGCATTTTTATTTCTATACGTTCGCTTTCCGGTTCTTGCCTTTGTTCCTTACTTAAACGTGCCTCGCGTATGCGCTTGCGCAGTGTCGGTGCATTACCTTTCTTACTGACCAACAAGCCTTCGCTGTCAATCAAGGCTTTCAGTTCTTTGGCAGGCATCCCCTCTAATGTATCTGCTGGTGTAGGTTCTGCTGTTGGCTGTGTGGCTGTAGGTTCTTTAACTTCCGGGAATATAGCACGCAAGCGGTCTGCGACAGGGGTCTTGCCATCAGGCATCTTGTATTGAAGTGCTTCTTCATATGTTTTGTCTTGTTGCCGCGACGGGTGTTTTGGTGTAACCTCCTGGGTTACAGGTTCCGGCACGGGCGTCTTCCCGGACAACACATCCTCGCTGGTCACGGTCCCGGTCGGCTGCTGCTGGTCAATCTGGCGCATCTGCTCGCCTGCTCGGGCTGCCGTGTCGCTGATGGCGGGGGACGGCGCCGCGGGCTGCGGTTCAACCGTTAAGGATTCCTTAACAGTTGGCTGTAAGTCCGGGTAGTCCGCAAGCACTTCGGGGGGGACTGGCTTGCCCTCGGAAAGGGCAGTTTCGATGTGTTGTTTGTGTGCTTGTTCTACAAAGCGACGATTGTTTTCAAGAGTTATTCTTGCGTCTTGTTGTGATATATTCTTCTCTTCGTTGCCTTTTATACGACGCCATTGGTCTGCATAAAACTGTCCATACGTCATCTCCCAAGGCTTCTTTTCTGTAACCTCCTGGGTTACAGGTTCCGGCACGGGCGTCTGCTGTGCGGGTGCGGGCTGCTGCTGTTGTGGCGGCTGTTCCGTGAGCGGACGCGGCTCCTGCTCCACCGGCGTCACCACGGGGGCCTGCTCCGGCGCCCTAGCCCCTTGCGCCTTCTGCTGTTCCGGCGTCGTCTGCACACCCCGCGCCATCAGCTTACCAGAGTTCATTTCTCGGACTAACTGGTCAAAACTCTTGCCTGTAATGTTTCCGATAAAGTCACCCAACTGACGCCCGTACTTGTGTAACACCTTTTCTATCCCGGTGCCATACGTTTCCAGTCCCCTCTCGTATGCCTGCTGCTGTAGCGTCACATCCCGGGTGGCATTGGCAAACTTCTCTTCATTAAACGTCCCATCCTCATTCTGAAACGCCTTGGTCCGTTCGACCATCTTGTTCTCGCGGGCATTCAGAAAGAACCGCCGAATAAAGTGTGCCCTCTCGTGGAAGTTCACGCTGGTTACACGGTTCGGGTCCAGCACTTCCATCACACCCAGTACATTCGTCTCTCCGCCCGACTGAAACGTGATCATCCCCCCCGTGGAGAAGATGCCGGCATCTTGGGCTTGCTGCCGTGCCGCCTCAATCTGCTCCGTTGTGGCGTTCGGGTTGCTCATCACCTGTGCCGCAACCTGGGCCGCTGCCTGTTTTGCCGGGTCTGTGCTTTGGATATGATCCTCCGCTACAGATTGCAACCATGTGGCCGGGGAGTTTTGCCCATACGGGTCTGTCATCTGCCTGACAAGCGCGTGTTTCCCGTTAATTTCGTAGTCCCATGCGTCGCCCTCTTCGCCCGTCGTGGGGTCCTGAATCCGTACACGTTTAGCTTTCATCCCCTGGGCGAAATGCTCTGGTGCAGGCTGCGGCGCGTGCGTCTGCTGCGCGGGCGCGGCCTGCTGCTGCTGTTGCGTTGTCAAGGTTTCCGGGCGCGGCAAAATACCTGTAGACAGTGTGGTGCCTACCGGGGTATCCTGCGTCGTCAGGTCTATGGGTGCAGCTGGCATCGGAGTTGGCTCTGGCGGCGGCGATTGTTGTTGCCCAGCCTCTGGTCCCGGCGATGGCGCTTGCCGCGCTTGCGGCCCGGGCGGTGGCGGCACTGGCCCTTGCTGTAGACCTGCTCCGCCAATCTGTAGTCCCTGACGCCGAACAGCATTTGCCATATTTACCGCAGCAGGCCCGCCCATAGTCACTGTGGCAAGAAACACTTCCGCCGACGTGTCCGCCAATATCTTCAACCAGTCTTGTGCATTCTTGGGTGCATTCTTTGGGTCAACGGCTACGGTGTTTAGCGTCTGCCATATTGACGTAATCCCTTCTTCGGGTAATTCCTCTGCTACCCCGCGACCCAAAACTTTTAAGCCCTCCTGAAAAGCGCGTCTACCCCGGGTGAGTGCAATTTGTTGTGCGGCACGCAACGCATCATCCCCGCCTTTGCCAAGCATGGTAAGTAGAGATTTTGGGATACCTGCGGCAAATTTCTCCGCACCGCCAAACCCAAACGCAGAGAACAATGCCGGCGGCAGTCCTTCCGCAACAGCATTCGCTACAATGAATCTGCGGGTGTCCTCTTCGGATAAACCCAATTCCTTTGCTTTTTGACGTGCGTCCGCCGCCTCTTGCACCATGGCAGACCCGATCATGCCCGCCACGCGCACCGGCGGCCCGCCTGGGGCAACCATGAAGGGTGCCATCTGTCCGATAGACCGTGCAGTACCCGTCAGGCGGTCGTGTAACCAGCCACCCCCTAAATTGGCATCCCGCTGTTGTCGATCCGAAATGGCCTCTTGTGTGTCCAGCGACTGTTGGTATGCTTCTCCCTTGTAGGGGTCAACAAACCATCCAGCAATCGCAGGATACAGGTTCGCCGGCAGATTTGCGATGGAATATGCAGATTGCCTAAGTCCTTCCGGGATGGCCCAATGATTTTGCGGCACGGGCTTTTGGGCCTGTTGCTCGCCCCATTGCGATATTGCTGCGATGCCCCCCTCTACATCTCGCTGGAACGATTCGCCAGCGGATGGGGGCACTCCCGCGGCACGCAGTCCAAGTCCAGCAGTGGGGGACGGATGTGTCCGTGCATATTCCTGCTGTGCCTCGTAGGCGTTGGTCGCGGCAACAGCCGCATCAGTTATCCAATTTCCTACATCACCAACGGATTGCCCCGCTGTCCGCATCGTTTCGTGCTTCGGGGTCGCTGGCGACGGGATGCCATACGGAGAAAAAGAAGGCAAAGGGGGTGGCGCTGGTGCCGCAGGGGCAACTGTCACTGCCTCTTGAACAGGCGGGGACGGTTGTGGCGTATGCGCTTTGGCATATTCCGCTTCTTGTTGCAACACCTCGTCTACGGTGTAATAATCTCGTTTAGCGGCTTGTGTTGTCGGTGCTTGTGGCGGTGCTTGTGGCGGTGCTTGTGTCGGTGCTTGTGGCTTTTTACGGTATTCTTCTTCATCTTTCAACACGTCTGACAAACTTCTCTCAAGCATTTACTGTCCCTCTGTGAAAAACTTCACCTCTTCTTCCGAAAGTTCCTGTATCTTGCCATCGCCGTATACGTTATAAACTTTTCCACTGGGCATTTGTATTAGACCATTGACGATTTCTTGACCTCCACCTTCTATTAACTGAGAAACAGCCTGCTCACGTTTTGTTCCTTCTCCTGGAGCAATATAATTTGCCCAATTCTTAGCACCACGTTTTATCCCCCCAAAAAAGCCTTCGCTCGAAGATTCGCTAGTTTGTTCTGTAGGTTCTTCTGTAGACTTGCTTTCTTCAATTAAACCCGTCATCTGGTCCCGAGTAAGAGTATTTCCCTCTTCATCCACGAACCATGTATGGTATCTGTCTTGTGGAGTATATTTTTTCCCGTTAATAGTTACTGTTCCTTTTGCGTCTACACTTGCCCCTTTGCTTCCCCCCCCTCCGTTATATCCTCCCTTTCTATTCCCGCCGCTACTGCTGCCTCGGCCTTGGCGCACGCTGCCACCACTTACCGTCCCCACATAACCACCGCCGCCAACAGCAGGAGAACCAGGAACAGTGCGCCATTCAGGACCGTTCGGACCATTGACGATGTATTGTCCTGTCTTCTGATCAAAATGCTCCATCTCCACCGGCGCACCCGGAATAGGACGGGCAGAATATTGGCCGGTCTTCTCGTTATAATCTAATTGCATCCCGTCCTTAATCGTCGGCTTTGCCTCTTCGCGCTCTTTCATCTTTTGATAAAACTCTTGCGTCTTCTCCTGAAGCTCAACTTGCCTCCGACTTATATCGAGCTGCTGTTCTCTATACTTCAGCTCAGCCTTCTGGTCTTCCTGGTCCTGCAACATCTTCTGCATTTGCATACGCTGACGTTGCTGTTCAATGGCGCTCTGCTGCCGCCGGTCCGCCGCGGACTCTTGTGCTTGGGCTCGCTGTACGTTTGCCTGGTTCAGTGTCCCCTGCATCCGAGTCATATGCTGGTTGAACCCTTCCGGTGTCATGGCATATGCACCTGCAACTGATGGCGCGTAGAACATCCCGGGGGCAGACGCATAATCCGTGGCCGTGTTCACCAGGTTGCCAAGAAAACCCAACGCTCCACCGCCCTGCCCGCCACCTATCCCTTGCCCCCCTTGCTGCATGGCCTGTTGCTGTTGCTGCTGCTGCATAAACATGTCTTGTTCGGCCTGCTGCAACATGAGCGGATCAACATTATCTGGTGCGTCAATAGTATTGTTGAGGATGTTACTCCATCGCGTGACTATAGCCATGCCTTATCTCCTTTGATCGCCAAACAGGCTGAAAGCACTTTGTACATCCCCTGTATTGGTATCCCAGTAGTAACGGTGGCGCGGGTCATACTGAGTGTTTATGCCGACTAAATTACCCAGTCCGCCAAGCGCCCCCTGACCCATTACATACGGCATCATGGCGCCCAATCCGCTGGTGGCCGTCTGCCCAGCCATCTGACCCACACCCTGACCCATCAAGCCGCCCAACGCTCCGCTGGCCCCGTATCCAACGATGTCGCCCAAGTCTGGCGTTACACCGCCCAACGCTTGACCAATCGCACCTCCTGCGGCACTGCCCAACGCGGGACCAAGAATAGGAACAGGAATTAACGTCCCGGCAATCCCGCCCAACAAAGAGCCGATTGTGCCGTACTGGCCCGCATTCTGGATACGTTGTTCCCCCGCTATTGCGTGATGCGTGGACCGCCGCGCAGCCTCAATTTCACCACCTGGCTGAGACTCCAAGGGGGACGTAGTGCTAAACGTTTTCGGACTGCTGGGAGCGCCATAGCGCACATTCTGTCGAAATAGTTGCGCGTTCAATGCGGAAAAAGCGTTGTTATTATTGTTTCCTCCGCCAAGACTTTTGTTGCCTAAAAAAGCCATTACCACTGCCCTCCACAATTACCGCCGATGCAAGTTGGTTGTCGCGGTACAAGTTTCCCATTTACATAGGTATAGCCCGTTGACGCGGGCAAAATGCCACTCGTTAAATTTGTCGCTGAAAAACTGCTCAATGTAGGGTCCGCCGTTGCTGCTGGCGCAATCGGTGCCGGGTCTGGTATCGCCACCACCGGTTGCGTTGGAGATATGGTGGGCACAGGGATAGGTCGCGCTTCAGGCAAAACGGAAGAAGGCGGTGTTATGGGCGTGGACCTGCGCGGCATGGGTCGTACAGGTGTTGGTGCCGCGGGTGCCGCCACGGACGGTACGTCCACAGCCTCCATTACAGGTATGTCTGCCCGTTTGTTCATGTCCCAATTTAATGCCGTACTGCCCGGGTTATACGCAGGAGGGGGCGATACTGTAGGCGCAGGTGGGGGCGCAGAAGCCATGGCCGGAGGCGCAATGGGCGTTTCAGCCTTGGGTGCGCCCATGGCCATGGACCCCGCCGCAGACGGTGCGGCCTGACCCGACCCGCCACTGCCAGCAATGCCTGCCTCTGCCAATGGCCCCGCAATATCCCCTACCACGGGGATTCTACCTACAACAGTCCCCGCAATCTTCCCGAGAAATCCGCGCTTTGCCTTTTTGTCCGCCTCTTCTTTGGCGCGTTGTGCCGCAATGGCTTGTGCTTGGTTGCTAATTTGACCTGCAATTCGCTCACCCCAGGCGCCACCTGGCCCACCTTGCCCGAGTCCTGCGCCCATGTTTGCGAAGAATGAGGCTAATGCCAGCCATTTTTCTTTTTTGTCTTTGCTGCTCATAATGTTTCCTATCCAAGTACTGCCACTGCCAAACTAATAAGACTGCCTACAAAATCCAAGCCCAACGATGTCCGCTGTGCGGCTACGTCAAACTCGCTCTTGATATGCTGCGTACTGGTAGTTGGGCTTAGGCTCGCCATCAACTGCTGCATCACCGATAGATTCTGTATCTGGCTGTTCCACTTTAGGCCTGCCAAGCCATTGATCATTGAGGCCCGCTGCATCGCCAAATCCCAGCGTTGTTGTTCCGCCTTAATCTTGAAGTCCCTGTACATTTGCGTTTCCATGGTGTGCTTGTTCATCGCCGTGGACACCACGGAACTCAATGCGCTGCTGTTGTTCGTCTGTGCGGCCATCCAACCCAATGTGGTGTCATGCACCAACCGCATCACGTCCGCACGAAACCGGTATTCGTCCAATGCGGCCTGGTTGTTCGCCACCCGGCACCGGAACTCCATGTCCTGATTGGCCAACGTAATTCTGACCGTGGCATCTTGATTGGCAAGGGCTGCACGCGCTTGCAGTTCCGCATTCGTCAGTTGCACCCGCACCGCCACGTCCTGATTTGCCAGTGCAACACGAGCCCGTTGTTCATTCTCAAACAGTTCGTATTTCGCCTCTAACTCCTGGTTGGCCAGCGACACCTTTAATTGTGCCTCTAACCCTGCCAGAATACGCCGTAACGTGGCCTCTTGATTTGCCAGGTCAGCGCGAAGTTCAGCGTCCTGGTCCGCCAGTGCATGACGACTGACCACTTCTTGATAGGCCAGATTTGCCCGCATCTGGTTCTCTGCATACGCGAGCATACGTCGCAGGGTGGCCTCCTGATTCGCCAGTGAGGCCCGTACCTCCGATTCATGACCTGCCAATACTCGCCGTGTAGTGACTTCCTGGTTGGACAACGCTGCCTTCAGTTCCATTTCCGCCGCCGCTAGGACCCGCCTCGTAGTCACTTCTTGGTTGGATAGGTCAGCCTTGAGTTCCGCATCTGCTGCCGCCAATACTCGCCGTGTAGTGACATCCTGGTTAGACAACGCTGCTTTTAGTTCCATCTCCGCAGCCGCTAGGACCCGCCTCGTAGTCACTTCTTGGTTGGACAGGTCAGCCCTGAGTTCCGCATCTGCTGCCGCTAATACACGCCGCGCCGTCACCTCCTGGTCCGCCATTGACGCCTTCAGTTCCATCTCCGCCTGGGCCAGCACCCGCCGCGTAGTGACCTCTTGGTTGGACAACAGCGCACGGAGTTGGTTCTCCGATGCCGCCAACACTCGGCGCGTGGTTACCTCTTGATTTGCCAGAGTTGATTTTAGGTAAGCATCCTGATCGGCCAATGCTAACCGGGATGAGGTTTCCTGATTGGCTAACAGTCCCCGCAACTGGTTTTCTGCCGCTGCCAAAATGTATCGAGCCGCAGTCTCCTGGTTAGATAGACTCGCCTTTAGTTCGGCATCCTGATCGGCCAACGCCATCCGGGAAGCGGTCTCCTGATTTGCCAGTACCACGCGTAACTGATTCTCTGCCGCCGCGAGAATATGACGCAGACCAGTCTCCTGGTTTGCCAGTCGCGACCTCAGGTCAGACTCCTGATTTGCCAGGGCATATTTTGCCGCAGTCTCCTGATTCGCCTGTGCGGCACGAAGCGCGTTCTCGGCCTCTGCGAGTACCTGCCTGGTCTGTACTTCCGTATCCGCCAGCCTCGCCCGTAATTCCGCGTCATGGTCAGCTAATGCATACCGCGCCACAGTTTCCTGATTCGCCAGACTTACCTTCAATTGGTGTTCCAGTCCTGCCAACATCAACCGCAATGCCGCTTCTTGATTGGCCAGACTCGCCCGAACAGTGACCTCCTGGTCTGCCAGTGCAATTCTGGTTGCTGTCTCCTGATTGGCAAGCGATGCCCGCAACTTGGCGTCCTGTCCCGCCAGTGCAAACTTGGAAGACGTATCCAGATTCGCTAGGTCGGTGCGTACAAAGGCTTCCTGGTTAGTAATCCCCACCTTCAGCACATTCTCCGCATTGGCGATAGCCGCACGCAGTCCGTTCTCCGCTTCGCTCATGGACGCCCGTGTCTGTGCGTCAGCATTGGCAAGGTTTACCCGCGTTACATTTTCCGCATAAGCCAACGCGGCCCGTAACCGGTTTTCTGCATCTGCAATACCGCCCCGGGTCACGTTCTCGGCGCCTGCAATATTGCTGCGTACTGTAAGGTCGCTTGCTTGTGCGCTCGCCTGACTCAGGTTTCGCGCCGTTTCGATGGACAGTTGGGCGCCCATCCGCATATTTTCAAGACTGACCTGCGTTTCACGCTCTGCCAGCGATTGGTATGCGCGGTTCATCGCCTCCGCATTCGCCAAGGCCATCCGCAGAATAGACTCTGCATTGGTGATGGCGAGCCGCAAGTTTTGGTCACGACATGCCACTTTCGCGTCCAGGTTTGCTTTGGCCTCTTCGAACCGAAGCTGGTGTTCGTGGTCCGCGATGAGGGCTTCCCGTTTCGCTTCCAATACAACCTTCGCCCGGTCCCAAAAACTGGTCATTACCAGGCGTGCCGATGCCCAGCCTAATCGCTGTTGGGCCACCTCTTCAGAAAGACGCTGTGTGACGTTATCAGAAAATGCCGTAATAGTGCCATCAATATCCACATTCATGGAAGGCACTTCGTCAAAATCTTCATCATCCACCAACACCGCATCAGCAAAGAGGTTATCGTTAGGATCGGTCTTTAGTATTTCAACCTGGCCGCCACTCGCCTGAGCCCAGGAATCCTCCGACAGAGCGGGCGCACCGTAACTGATTGCCGGCGGGGTTCCTGGTTGTGCCACTGCCGTCGCGTCTGGAGAGGTGATCGCTACGCTTTGCGCATTACCAATGACTATAGTGGTACCGGTAACCGCCTCGGGAGCAGACACCATCGAAGGAACCACTGTCCCCGGTGCAGGCAAATCCACTGCCGTCACCTGAATCGCATCTCCCGCACCACTCACAGATACATCAGTCACGGTGCCCGGTGTCGGCGCTGTAATTTCCTGGGCGGTGCGGGCTGCGGGAATGACCACAGGCGCAATGACGCCCATGGTCGGGGTCACATCAAGCGGGTTGCCCGCAGACGGACTTACAACTTCCGCATGTGCAGTCAAAGGTGTCGCTGCCGCATCAGTAACGCCCCGGGCCGGATTCGCCGTCACGGTCCCAGGCGTTGGCATTTCTGATACGATTACCTCATCCACAGCTCGCACAGTAACCGGGGTCACGTCAGGCACTGTATCCACAGCCACAGTCCCCACATCGGGCACCGTGGACACGGTAACCACCCGCACATCGGGTACTGTCGCCACGCCCTTGGACTGCACGTCGGGTACCGTTGCCACACCGCCCCCTCGCACATCGGGTACTGTCGCCACACCCGTGGACCGCACGTCAGGCACGGTCGCCACACCACCACCCTGCACATCAGGAACGGTCGCCACACCCGTAGACCGCACATCAGGAACCGTTGCCACTTGCGGTGCAATCGCCCGCGCCCCGGTCGGTGCGTTGCCGCCCTGCACATCGGGCACCGTAGCCACCCCAGGCGCCGTGATGGACGTGGCGCGATACTGCATCGTCCAGTCTGCCCGGGGCGTGGTTTGTGGCGGCGACACCGTCGCGGAGACTGTGTTCTGGTACAGCAGAGGCACATCTGTGACAATGTCTTTTGCTCGTGCCGTAATTAATTGGTCAAGATGCGCGTTGTATTTGCTCAATCCGTCACTGCCCAATACATTGTCAAATCCAACCGTCGCATTGAATGTCACCGTTGCATCGTTCATCATCGTCAATATATCAGATAATTTCGGACTGTGATTTGCCTCGCCTTCAACCAATTGCAATCGATTTGCGTTCAGGCTGGTATACCCCTCCGTGGGGTCGCGATACTGCATATTAACGGCGGTAGTGTATTTATTGTCGCCGTGAAACCCTAAGGGTAACTGAATCGAATTTTTATATGCCCACCAAAATGGACCCTTGACATAATACACACCGGCATCATAGGTACCCCCGCGGACTCGGGTCCGCTTGTGAGCCGGGGTAGAAAAATCATATCCCTCTTGAATATCCGTAAGTGGAACAGACGCGCCATCTTTCCAAACCTGATGTAGATTTTCTCCTTGTTGACTGTCAGGAATATATTCGTCTCGCTTAGCATCGTCGTTACTACTTGCATACGCGAACATTGCCGCACGCAACGCACCGAAGTCGTAGATGCCATTACCTGCCGTTCCAATATGCATCAACGGCAGTTGATTCCCCACATCAAACAATCGCCCATAACTTGGATATTTATCATCATAGGCGTTTACTTCTCGCAGGGCCATACCAGTAAAATCTGTGCCATGTGTGTTCCCCGCTTCATTTACGCTTAAAGCATTCCCATACCCCGCGAATATCCCACGAATAAAATCATTATAGCCGCCCGTGTCTTCACCGGTCGTGTCGCCCCACAGTAAATTGCCAAAACCGCTCATAGCACATCCCTTTCACAGTAGGTATGCGTCTTCCAGCCGTCCATTTTGACAATCTGCAATACACGCGGATTATCGGTCAACGCCACCAACCGGTTATATCCCGCCATGCGCAGTACATCCACGCACTGTTTGATGAAAGATTTCCACTGGTCCAGGCTGATACCTTTCCCGGAAATGGCATGAACATTCGCCGCCTGCAACCCGTTCGATACTACCGACTGCAACACCACAAACCCCACAATCTCCTCGCCCAACCACAGCGCAAACGCGAACAGGTCTTTGCTCCGCAGCTTAAACGCCACATCGGCCATGTCCAGGTCAGTTATGCCCGGGGTGGATTCGCGCACCGCCTGCAACAGCGCGTCCCAATGACGCGTTATACCGCTCTGTTCAAGCAGTTCAAGCGCCGGCGTCTTCGTTGCCTTCGCTGTCTGGACTGTTTTGGAAACCGCGTGTTCCGCGGACAAATCGTCTGTCATGGCTCTGATACCTCACCTCAATTTTGGTTATCCGGCTGCCCGGTGCGCAGGTGGCTTCCAATTCCGCCTGCCCGTACACCAGCGCCGTATTCAAAAACGCCGCACCTTCCGGGCTGCACATCACCGCCGCCCGCTCCTGGAACGTGTCGCTGGTCGTGTACTTGTACTGCAACCCCACCGTCGCGTCCGAAATTTCGCCCGACACGTTCACGTTTGTAACCCGTTTCTGACCGTTCTGGCCCATGTTGAACGTGTTTGTTTTCAACACCACCGACACCGTTTCTGCCGCATAGGGGATGCCCGTCGCATATATCGTATCGCCTATCCGCGCCAGACTGGTGGGGCACTGGTCTATCGGACCGCCCAACCCCGTTGCCGTCAGCACAAACGAATCGGTGGCCCCGTCCGTAATCCAAAACTCGCTCTCCTCCCCGTCAAACACCACCTGGTCCAGTCCTGTCAACGCCCAGGCGTAATCCAGCCGTTGCGCCTTGAGGTCCGCCGTGATGGTCCATAACGCGCCATCCGACCCGATGAACACATGCTGCAACAGGTTCCCGTCCACCGCCGCACGGCCCGCCACGCCCAGGTGCGCCGGAAGACCCTGGATGTCCCGGAACCCGACCAGCCCCAGCGCAGGGCCCAGCGCCACAATCCCGTCCGCGCCGTACACAATGATCCCGTCACCAAGCGGTAACAGCGCATGGACCTGCCCGCGAAACGGCATCGGCGCCTGAGCGTCCTCATTGACACTCAGGCTTACAGCGTCCGGGGTCGTGCCCGACAACGTGTCCAGAATGTCCTCGCCGTCCAGCATGGACCAGCCCACCAGGTTGGGGGCAGCGTCCACATCCCCGTAGAACAGGCGACCGTCCCGGGCGCACACCGCGCCGATACGCACATCCGCCTCGGTGGCTACGCCCTCCGTTATGGACCAGGTTGTCGCCCCATCCGCGAGAATGTAGAACGGTCCCCAATCCGCCATCTGCCACCGGCCCGACATCGGTGTGTTGAACAGGCGCGTAAGCGCGAGGTCGGTTTCGTTGACCGTGTAGAACCCGTCCTCCGTCGGATCGTGGACCGGCTCGGTCAATGCCTGCAACGTCGGATACGACACGCCCTCGACAATCGCCCACACGTCCGTGAAGTCCCAGCCGGTGAACGTGGCCTGCTGGTACATGGCCGCCGTAGTGCGCGGCTCGCCCTTGCCTGTATCCGACTGGCCCGTGGTCTGCGTGTCGTAGTATGACGCCGTCACCGTGCCATAAAAGTTGGCCCCGACCAGCCCGCCAACTTCTGTGTTGCCCGCAACCGCGCCCGTGGCATAGCAGTTCGTGACCGTGCCGCCAACGTTGTACCCGACCAGCCCGCCAACACGCACATCGCCCGTCACCGCGCCCGTCGCGTAGCAGTTCGTGACCGTGCCATAAAAGTTGGCCCCGACCAGCCCGCCAACGTAGTCGCCCGTCACCGCGCCCGTCGCGTAGCAGTTCGTGACCGTGCCGCCGCCATTATACCCCACCAGCCCGCCAGCGTAGTAGTAGCCCGTCACCGCGCCCGTCGCGTAGCAGTTCGTGACCGTGCCGTAATTGACCCCGACCAGCCCGCCAACGCTGACCTCGCCCGTCACCGCGCCCGTCGCGTAGCAGTTCGTGACCGTGCCGCCTGCTGAAACATACCCGAATAGCCCCGCATAATTTTCGTCCGGCCTGTTAATGTACAAATCCGTCACGCCGTAGCCCTGCCCGTCCAGCGTGCCCGTGAACGGCGTAGCATATGACCCCCCTATCGGCGCGAACCCAGCACCGTCGTTCCAGTTCACGGTGTCGCTCGCGTCTATGTCCTGCGTCAGCACATAGTAGCCGTCGAGCGGATAGGCTGGGTCGTTGCCGATCAGCTGCAGTTCCTCGATGGTGCTTATGCCTATCGCGCCCTCAGGAATGTCCGGCAGAACTGGTTCTTCCTCAACCCCTTCTTTCCACAACAGCGTCACGCCCCGACCGCGCAGCAGTTGGCCCTCGCCCAAAGTCATATCCAGCGTCTTGGGCACACTCCAATACCCGTCCTCCGGCTTAAGGTTCTTCAACTGCAACAGGCCGCCCGTCGCCGTCACCGTGTTCTTCAGCCCGGTCTTAGGTATGTTAAAATTAAACTCGCGCATGTTCCGATCCGTTCAGTCGCCTACACCACGCAATACAAAATCCACAACCCCTTAATTGCCGTCACGCCTTCCTTGTTTCCCTTCACTACCACGCGCAACTCAATTTCGTCCAGTCGCTTCAGCGGGATATCTGGGAACGTGTTCGCACCATTTTTCAGGATGGCATCCCCGGCGTACACGCCATTCTTCCACGCCTCCACCACCACCGGCATCCCCGTTGGCGACACGATTTCCTTGCAGTCAATGGTCGCATTCGTAATATGCAGATCGCGTGCCGCCTTGAACCGCCAGACTGTCGTGCCCACATTCCAGGGAACTTCCATATCGCCAATAAACGAACATTTCGGATCGCCTTTGGGCGCCGCCGCCGCCCCTTGGTTACCGGACAATACGCCGAGAGGATTCTTCCGTTGCGGCACCCGCTGTGCCGCCCGTTGCCGTACCAAATTCATGTTGCCTCCTTTACCGCATTCTCCACTGTTCCGGTGGCCCGCTCATTTCTTCCGCCACCACGTCCCGCCAAATTTGCTCCAAGTCATGACGCAACGGTTCCGCAAAGTCCGCAACGCCCTGTGTGTTTCTCATATCGATCTCCGTTTGCACCTGCATGGCCCGCACCAGCAGCTCGGGATGTTCCACCGTCCAGAACGATATGCTGTCCTTTTCGTCCAACGCTGGGGACTTCCACGCCGCGTGTATCCAGATGGTACGATCCTTTTCATCATCCACTTCCAATTCAATACCCTTTAACGGCCAGTCGTCTGCTTCGAGATCTTCAATGTCGAACCAGGCGGGCTTCCAGGGCAATGACGTTTTCACGTCTTCATCGTCCGGGTCCTGCAAATACACGTTCTTCACATACCGTGCCAGCGAAAACTCGATCAACGTTTCGCCCGCGGCCAATGTCTTGATTAACCAGGCGTCCTCCTTGGGACAGCCCAGTTCCCGGTCCAGCCACCGTTGCGCAGCGTTCAAATAGTGGTAAGCCCGAGCGGACGGCGTCATCTCGCCATACTCGTCTTTAGTAACGAGATCGTAACGTCCGCTCGTCTCCACAAACAGTAGAATTACCTCAGAGGCATCCACATTAAGTCTCCGTATATCCCGCGTACAGTCAGTGCAGACCGAACCAGATGCCCTCACGCAAACAGTAATATAAATACAACCCATTTGCCACGCCGGTCTCTTCTGCATAACCGGTGTGAATGTCAAGCGTCGTTGTACCGGTGATATCCACCGTTACCGCTATTAAACGACCTATGTTTGACGCACCCGTAGGCAGCGTCAATTCAATGGTGTCGTCGTCTGCGGTAATCGTAATGTTTACGTAAGGCGTATTGTCCGGGACCGTCACCGCTAACGGGTTCGGCTTTTCCGTAATCTCCAGCGCCGCCGCCGCTTGCAGGTCTATGATGTCCGCTGCCGCATCGGCCACATCCTTGACCAAGCCTTCGTATTCGTCACCGACCGTGGCAACAACCGCCGCAAGGTCCGTGGCAATGTCCGCCGCACCCGCGTAGGTGCCGACCGCTGTTTCCAGCGCGGTTGTCCGATCCAACAGACCCGTACTCGCCGTATCCACCGTGGTTTCCAGCGCCGTTGTCCGATCCAACAGACCCGTACTCGCGGTTTCCACCGAAGCGTAGACCGTCGCCAGGTCCGTGGCGATGTCTGCCGCACCCGCGTAAGTACCGATAGCCGTCAACGCATCTGCGCTGCTGGCAAGGGCTTCCAGGTCTTCCGCGTCCAGGTTCGCCACCGTCTCGATGTTGGTCAACTCCGTCGCCGTCAGGTCTGTATCGCCAATCACCACTCCCCGTACAAACCGGGGCTTGGTGCGCGTTAATCTCACATCACTTCTAGGTTCCATAATACATCTCCAGGTTGAGTTGCGGGGGACGGAACGCATGGTCCCGCCCCCCAGGGTTGAGTGTTAGGTGCCGGACGCAAAGTCGCAGCCAAGATTGGTAATCATCGCCATGCCGTCAATGTCATCGAACAGGAGGCCGCCATCCATAAATATGCCCTCCTTCGTCGCATCACGCCACGCGAAACCGTCCTCGACGTTCGCCTTTTTCTTCAGGTCTTTGGCGGACCGGATGACCGTCATGTCACGGCCCTTCTTCGAACGCCACTGAATTTTCTCCGGCTCCAGGATGAACGCAATCCGGTTCCACGCCGGGTTGCAGCTCAGGTCCGTATGCTGGATCAGTTCCAGATCGCAGTTCAGGCCGATGATCTTCGTCACCTCGAAGCCCCACTTGTCCTTGGTGTACGGTTCCACATGCACATTGGTCATGCTCTCAAACAGGTTCATGATGGAGAGCTTGCCTTCGCTGGACAGGTACATCTGCTTGCGGGTACCGCTCTTCTTCGACAGGTACAACAGCATCAGTTTCAGATAGTCGTACCCTCCTTCTTCCCACGTCTTCCCGGAGAAATCGTAGTCCTGGAAGGTCGTGGTCGTGCGGATGTTGAACACGTTGCGGTTGTTGCCCAGGTCGCTGTTCGTGAACGCCCAGCGCAGGCCGCCCGTGCGATACTGTTCCACCGACTGGCTTCCCGCGCCCATGTCCACCGTGGCGGTCAATTTCTGGCGCGTACCCCAGAGGATCGCCCGTTCGATGTAGGTGTTGAACAAGTCATGGACCTGCCGCCAATACCGCTCGTAGGTCTGTTCCGTGAACCGCTGCGCATTGGACAACTCCGTCCCGGTCAGGCCCAACCCGGCCATGAAAATCTGGGTGTAGTTGTAATGCTCGGTCGCTTCGCGGTACCGGTTCCAGGGAAGTTGACTTCCTTCGGGCATCGCCGTGGAAATAGGGCTCGCATATGCGCTGTAACCGCTCTGAAACGCATAATACAACGCCTTGCTGGTGTCTTCCTCGCACAGCGTCAAGGTCAGGTAGCTGTTCGCGCCGTTGATGGTGATGTCCGTCACCACCGCATGAACGTTTGCCTGGTGTCCCGCAGCGCTGTCATCAGTCGCGTTAAGCGCCCGAACTTCAATTTCCTCGTGCTCCACAAACTGACGCGCATCCGCCGCCGCCATCTTCAGGTAAATGGTCGCACCGCTCGCCTGCGCTTCGTCATCCACGGGATCGCTCAGATTCGTATTCGACTCATACGCCCCCGTAGGCTGCACATACCGGTCATCGTGGGATTCCATGCCCCACTCAAACTTCGGGTTCTGCACACTGTCGCCAGGATTGCTCATCACAATCTTGGTCAACGGCGTATTCTTCATGTTGCTGTTCGGCAATTGCCGGTACAGTTTGGCGCGGGTTTCGCGCTTGCGCTGGTCCGAGTCGGTCCCGTAGGATGTCACGACATCGGAAACCAGGTTCCCAAATTCAATAAAAGCATCACTCATGATCTCTATTCCTTTTCAATTGTTGCCAAAACAAAAAGCGGCAAAGTACCTCGGGGGAGCGCATTGCCGCGCCGAGGCTCTTTGCCGCGATAACTCACATCGTTACTGAGGCGAAATTAAACTGTCAGTACTACTCTTTCATGACGGGTTCCTCCTTGAGGGGGGCATCCCGACTTTTCACGTTCGGGGCACGCTTGCGGGACGTGTTCCCGTACACCAGGTCGTTCAGTTCCCGCACCAACTCCGGCGTCACCTGCACGCCGCCAACATAAAAACCACGCTCAAAGTTCAGCCGGC
>Ga0116154_10001044_pt1 | contig 25581 bp, 20 predicted proteins | sample AD_UKC030_MetaG_FD_89898 | JGI IMG/M metagenome (GOLD analysis project Ga0116154, IMG submission 89898) | Active sludge microbial communities of municipal wastewater-treating anaerobic digesters from USA - AD_UKC030_MetaG | ecosystem: Engineered > Bioreactor > Anaerobic > Digestate | place: USA...
CCGCCCACTCGCTGCTGCCGAGCATCACCCCTCCCAGCCCCAGGCTGCAGACGTCCTCATCTCCTTCACCGCAAAACGTCCGCCACGCCAACGCCCAGCCTCGCACGGTGTTCTCGACGTGGTATCCGCCGCCGCCCGCCACGAGCACCGGGCGGTCGCACTTCATGAGCTGCTCGACCACATCCACAACCACGTTGTTGGTCATCTGAAGGTGCGTGAGCGGATCGCCAGCCAGAATGTCCATGCCCAGTTCGAGCACAATGACATCGGGATTGCAGGCGCCCAGAAGGGGGACAGCCACCGCTTGGAAGGCGCCCAGAAAGGCCTCGTCGTACGTCCCGGCAGGCAAAGGCACATTCACGTTGTAGCCCAGGCCGGGTCCTTCGCCGATCTCCGACTCGAAGCCGCCCCACGGATAGAGCGTGCGCCCGCTCTCGTGGATCGAGAGCGTGAGAACGTCGCGGCGCCGATAAAAGGCCTCCTGCACCCCGTCGCCATGGTGGGCGTCCAGGTCCAGATACACCACACGCCGACCGGATGCGGCCAGGCGTTCGCAGGCGAGGACGACGTCGTTGAGATAGCAGAACCCGCCCGCCCGGGCGGGCATGGCATGGTGGAACCCCCCGAGGAGGTTGAAGGCGACGGTCGCCTTGCCGGCAATCAAAAGATCCGCCGCGTCGAGCCCGGCCCCGCAAGCCCAGCGCCCGTACTCGAACAGGTCCCGAAACACCGGCGTGTCGGGTCCGCCCAGCCCCATGTGGAGCCCCTCGACCGTCAGGTCGCCTCCCGCCGCCCGCTCGAGCTGATCCAGATAGGCAGGGTCGTGAAAGGCCTCGAGTTCGGGGCGCGTCGCCGGGCGCGTCGGGACCTCGACGCAGTCGCTCCCCCCCAGCAGGCCGAAGGAGAGCAGGCGCTGGCGGGTGAGCCCGGCGCGTTGGGTCTTGAAGGGGCAGTCCGGCGGATAGGCCAGGCCTTCGATCTCGGGCGAATAAAGGAAGGCCACCCTCCGGTCGTGCATAGGGCTCATCGGGGCGGCTGGGACCTCAGCCCCGGCGGTTGCGATTGCGCGCGGGCCAAAGGCAAACGGAGCACCTCCTCGCAGTCGGCTGAAGACACGCCGGAGCTGCGATGGCGCACAGCGGTCCACTGGTGAGAAACCCGGATCGACAGTGGCATGGATGAACGGTAAGAAGTGGCGATTGGGGCGGGCTTCACCCTTTTTGCCAATTACTCAACCTTTTTTGAGTTGCGATTCTCTGGTTGACGGCCTGTTTGGTTTTGCTACGGTGCGCCTTGCGCAAAGAATTAGTCGTGTCGGTGTGACAGATGTCCGCATACAATCCAAGTGGGCTTCGGTGATCCTGCGAGTGCAGTCCCCCCTGTTTTCTTTGAGCGGTTTATAGCCATTATGAGCAACGCGAGCAGACTGTTCGTCGGTAACCTCTCCTATCATACTCTCGAAAACGACCTGCAAGACTATTTCGGGCAGGCCGGTGTGGTCACCTCCTGCAACCTGATGCTGGATAAGTACACCGGCAAGTCACGCGGCTTCGCATTCGTCGAGTTCTCGACCGCGGAAGAGGCCAACAAGGCCGTCGAGCTCTTTCACGACAAGGAGTTTCAGGGCCGCCAACTGACTGTGAACATCGCCCGGCCGCGCGAAGAGCGGCCCGAGCGGTCGCCGCGCCGCGGCGAGAGCCAAATGGAGGCCTGATCGGCTTCCTTCCCCGCCCGCTCGAACGGCGGGCTGGCGCCAGAAACAGAAAGAAAAACCGATTCGATGTCACGATCGTGACATCGAATCGGTTCATCAGTCGGAGGTCTGGCGCTGTCTACTGGATCTTCTTCAGCGCTTCACCGGCGCGCTTGCGCGTGCCGTCGTTCTTGGACTTTTCGAGAACGGTCTGCAAGGCCTTGCGGCGCTGGTCCTTGGTGAACTCGGGGGCGTCCTTCACCGCCAGGGCGGTTAACGCGGAGCAGGCCGCCTCGGCCGTGTCCGCATCGCCCGCGAACCCCACCAGCATCTCCATCGCTCCCGGCGCCGGGATGGCCCCGAGCACGGCGGCGGCCAGTTGTTTCTGGTCAGGCGATTTCATCAACGGCATCGCCTCCCTCACCTTCGCCAGCTTCTCGTCATTCCCGAGGTTCTTAGTCCCCTGGAGGTATTGGAGATAGCCGCGGAGCCCGAGCACCTGGTGCATCGGTTTGCGTCCCGACTTCGCCAGCGCCAACAACGGCTCGGCAATACCGTTGTCGTCGGGCCAGTTGTTCGGCCACGTCGACAGGGTCCGCACCGCGTCGTCCTGCACGGATGGCTCCTGGTCGTCAACAGCCTCTCTCACCGCCGCCAGGGCTTCGGGACCGCCGACGGCCGCGAGGGCATGCAGGCCCACGGCCCGGAGCGAGGGGTCGCTGTGGCCGGCCAGGGGCATGAGCGTCGGCGCCAAGGCCGCCCCGCTCCGTCCGCTGATCGCCAGCAGCGCTTGCTCGAGGGCGTCGCGGTCCTGCGGAGTCGCCGACTTGAGCAAGTCAACGACGGCGCCCATTTCCTTCGGGCCGCCCAGAGTGGCGAGCGCCTCGAACGCCGCCTTGCGCAGACCCGCATCGGCGTCGGCGGCATAGCGCAAAACGGCCGGGATCGCCGACTCGATGCGCCGGGCGGACGCCGTCTCGACCAGAACTTGGCGTTGTTTGCCTGCGGCCTGCGGCAGGAGGCGCAGCAGCTCGGCATCGACATTCCCGGTGTGGAGGCTGGCCAGGGAGGCTTTGGCGGCTTGGGTCACGGCCCGGTCGTCGACGGTCGCCGCGTCGATGAGCAGCGGGATGCACGATGTGTCGCCGACGTGTTCGAGCACGTTCAGGGCGGTCACTCGCAGTTCGGCGGGGCCGTCCTTGGCGAACGCTTTGACCGCCGGCAGCACGGCATCGTCGCGGCGATCGGCCAGCGCGAGCAGCACTCGCCACTGCCTGTCCGGAGCGAGCTGTTTCACAGCGGATGCCAGGGCTTCGGTGACCTGCGTTCCCGGCAGTTCGCGTGCGGCGCGCAGGGCGATGCTGTAGACGGCTTTGTCGGGCGATCGCAGTTGTTCGAGCAAAAGCGCCGTGCCGTCCGAACCGCGGGCCAGAATCGCGCCGCGCGTTGCCTCGGCCACGCGCTGTTGCGGCACATCCGCCTTGCGCACCGTGTCATAGAGCGCCATGGCCTTGGCCGCCTGCCCCTCGGCCCGCCACCGTTCGGCGCATAGGATGCAGCCTTCGGCGATGGCCGAGCGCGTGGCGCCGCTGGTCTCGGCCAGGGCGATTTCGAGGGCCCGGGCCGCGGAGTCGCCGCCAATATGTCCCAAGGCGATGGCGGCTGCCGACACGACCTGGGCGTCGGGGTGTCTCAGTTTGGTGATGAGGGGATAGGCGGACTTGGGATCGCGCCGGACGCCGATCGAGCTGATGACGCCGATCAGGGGCCGGCCCTGGACGGTGGTCAGAGCGGCGCGCAAGGCTTCATCGGGCGCCGGGCCTGGAATGACCTCGAGGGCGATCCGGGCCCAGGTCGAGAATTCCTCGCTTCCGAGAAAGCCCGCCAGGGCCGGGACGGCGTCGGCGGTGCCGCAAATGGCCAACTGCTTGAGGGCGAGCGCCTTCTCGGCAGGCTGCGCGTCGGACTTGATCAGCGCGATGAGCTTCTGCTGGCGCTCGGCGGCAGGCGCATCGAGGTCCAACATGGCCGCGCGCGCCGGGCCAAGGGCGACGGCGCTGGCCGTAAACAAGGCGAGGCTGACGAGCTGCCCGACTCGGGAGATGTAGTGTTTCATAGTCTTGTGAAATGGCATTGTCGATTCGCGGTTGGGGCGTTGTTTCAGGCTTGCCACGGTTCGCGCCACGCCTCCCCGCGCAGCCGGTTGGCCTCCTCGTCGTTGATGAACTCGTTCTTCTTGGGGTCGTATTGGACCTTCCGATCCAGGAAAAGCGCGATGTTGGCGGCGTTGCATGTGATGTGCGACCAGCAGGCCACATCGGCGTTGGCGCGGGGTTGACCGCGCGTCTTGACGCAATCGAGGAAGTTGCGCACGTGGAAATCGGCCGGGTAGCCCGAGATCCGGACCCCTTTGCCGGCCAGCAGGGCGTCGTCGCTGGCCACCAGATCGCCGTTGTCGCCCGTCTCCACCCAGCCGGTTTCGCCCTCGAAACGGACCGGGCAGGATCCCAGCGGCAGCCAGCCGTCGTTGCGGACCACCAACTCGACCCCGTTGGCATAGCGGGCGTGGAGCCGGTCGCCCTTGCGCTCGTACTCGATCGGAGCCGTGTCGTCGGTGTCGTTGGCCCATTGGCAGAGGTCAACGCAGTGCGAACCCCACTCGAGACAGCCGCCGCCGACCATCCCGCCGCCCTTCTCGAAGTTGAAGCCGTCGAGGAGCCGGCGATTAAAGGGCCGCCATGCCGCAGGCCCCAGGTACAAATCCCAATCGACCTCTTCCTTGGGAGGTTCGGTCTCCGCCGGAAGCCACCCGCTCATCTTCGTCTCGAGTCCGGCAGGGTGCGCGTGGACGGTCTTGAGCTTGCCCAGCCTGCCGCGCCGGGCCAGGTCCACTGCATACGCGAAATTCGGCAGGCTCCGCCGTTGGGTGCCCGCCTGAAACACGCGGCCCGTCCGCCGGAACGTGTCCGCCAGGGCGAGGCTGTCCATGATTGTCTTGGCACACGGCTTCTCGCAGTACACGTCCTTGCCGGCCCGCGCCGCCAGCATCGAGGCCGCGGCGTGCCAGTTGGGACCCGTGGCGATCAGGACCGCGTCGATGTCGCTCCGGGCCAGCAATTCCCTCAGATCGCGATAGGTGGCGCAATCGGTGTTGCCGTACCGGGTGTCGGCCATCTGCTTCACCGCCTGGCGCCGCTGGGCCTTCACCTCGGCGATCGCCACGAAACGCACATCCGGTTCCTGCAGGAAGCAGCCCAGGACGTAGGAGCCGCGTCCGCCAATCCCGATGCCGCCCAGCACCACGCGCTCGCTGGGGGCGACGCCCCCGCCCTTGCCCAGGACCGATGGAGCCACGATTTGGGGGGCCAACAGCATGGCGCCGACCGGGAATGTTCGTTTGAGAAACCGCCGCCTGTTCATTTGATTGTCGATTGCACTCATGATTCGTCTCCGCTCAGGGCTGCCCTCGCGACGTCTGGTCGACTCGTCTCTCTACCGTGGTTGGTTTCGCGGCGGCCCGTTGCGCCGACATGGTGAGACGGGCGATCATCAGGGTCAAGCCTCGCGGCGCGGCAGACTCGACGCGGTGCATCTGGTTGTTGTCGGTGTTCTGTCGCCCGGTGAGGGCACCGGGCCTGCACCGGATGGAGACTCCCGGTGTAGGCCGCGTGCCCCCACGCGGCGCAAACTCGATTCCCACCGACAACCTCCAGATGCACTGGACGCGACGAGAAACGAGAATTGCCGGCTGCGCCGGAGAGCCGGTTTGACGCCGGGGGCCGATCCTTTAGAATAACGGCACATCACAATCATGAAACCATCCCCCGAATCCCGCCCCGACCTTTCCGAGGGCGCTCCTCAACACAGGCGCCGATGCCAATGCTCCGGATCCTGTGCCCCGGCATTCGATCCCGTCAATCGCCGGACGTTCCTCGGGCGCACGGCGGCCGGGGCGGCAGGCCTCCTGACCGCGCCGGCCTGGCTGCGCGCGCCGCTGTCGGCGGCCGAACTCGAGGCCTGGACCCGCGCCCTCACCGCGCCGGCGTCCGGAGCGGTCTACCGCTCCGCCGTCCACACCGATGCGCGGATGCACCTGGGCGGGATCGGCACCGGGAACATCGAGATCGGCTCGGACGGCCAATTCACCATGTGGCAGTTGTTCAACACCCTGCGCGACGGGCTCGTTCCCTTCCATTTCGCCGTGCGTGTCGGCGGGGTGGCCCGGCTGCTCCAGACCGCCGGAGGACCCGCGGCCCCGCGCGTGCCGCGCGTCGAGATGGCGGTCGAGTATCCCGTCGCCCGGCTCCGCTACATCGAGCCCGACCTGCCGGTCGAACTCGAACTCGAGGCGTTCAGCCCCTTTGCGCCCCTCGACGCCGCCCTCTCATCCGTTCCGGTGGCCGCCCTGATCTTCCGCATCACCAACCGCTCCGCCCAGACGCAGACGGTGTCGCTCGCCTCTTTCCTCCAGAACCCTGTCGGCTACGATGCCATCGACCCGATCGACGGCGACCGGCATTCCAACTTCGGCGGCAACATCAACGAACCATGCGCCGAAGGCGCCGCCAAAGGGCTCTTCTTCCAGGCTCAGCCGGGTGAAGCGGCGACGCTGGACCGTCCGGTCCGGCTGTTCATCAGCTCGAACCTCGCGGCCCTGAAGAACCCGCCGCCCGATCGCCCGGACAACCTGCGCGTCGAACCGCTCGAAGGCCTGGCCAAGGCGGCGGCATCGGATGCGCCCGAATCGAGGGTCGTCTGGATCGAGGAGCCCGCCGCCGACTTCCCCGCCGCGCAACTCCGGGCCGCGCGCGACGCCGTGCAGGAGGGAGCGACGCTTGTCTTTGCGGGCGCCACGCTGCCGCTGGTGGCCCAGTATGCAACCGCCACAGGGGGGCAATCGCTGAGCCCCACCTCGGGCCGCCCCGACATCCTCTTCGAGGACTTCGAGCACGGCTACGACCAATGGACACTCGGCGGGACGGCGTTCGGAACAAAGCCCGCGGGCGGCACGCTGCCCAATCAACAGCGCGTCTCGGGTTTTTTGGGACGCGGCCTGGTCAACACGTATCTCGACGGCGACGGCACGCGAGGCAAGGCGACAAGCCGCGCGTTCGCCATCGAACGCCGCTTCATCCGCTTCCTCATCGGGGGCGGGTCCCACGCCGACACCCAACTGCGCCTGGTCATCGACGGCCAGGTCGTGCGGCGGGCTTCGGGCAAAGACAACGAGCGCCTCGAACCGGCGTCGTGGGACGTGAGCGAGCACGCGGGCAAGTCGGCCCAGCTCGAGATTGTCGACGAGGCCACCGGCGGCTGGGGCCACGTGAATGTGGATCAGATCGAGTTCTCGGATCATCCGGCCAATCGCGCCACCCTGGCCTTGCTCGAGGAACTCCTGCCCATCCGCTGCACCGAGGTCCGGGCGGTCGCGGACCGCGCGCCCGGGGATCCCAACACCCTCGGGTTCGCCGGGGTCACCCTGCGCGAGGGCGCCCAGTCCCAGGCCACGGCGGCCGGACTCAATCTCTACGAGCGCCCGCTCGGGAAGGGGCGTGTCGTTCTTGCATCGGGTCCGGTCCTGCGCCCGAACGCTGCCGGGACCGTGTCGGCCCGGCAGGGCGCATACGCCACCCTCTGTGAACTGGCCGGAGCCAGGTACAAACCGCTGCGCGGTCAATCGATCCAGGCGCCCGGATTCGGCTCGATGGCGCTTGCCGCGCTCGAAGGCGAGGTGACAACCGCGCCCGCGATCGGCGATTGGGCTGAGGCCTGGAACACCTTCGCCAAGGATGGACGCTGGCCGTCGGACACCCACGCAGCCCCCAGCGCACCCACGCCCGCGGGGCGAACAACCACCGGCGCCGTGGCCACCAGCGTGACCGTCGCGCCCAACGCGCGCCTCGATGTGCCGTTCCTCCTGGCCTGGCATTACCCGAACAAGTACAACGCCCAGGGGGTCTGGATGGGGTGTCACTACGCCACCCGCTGGCCCGACGCGCGCGCCGTTCTGAAGGAGGCGTCGGCCAGCCTGGCCGCGTGGCGCGCCCAAACCGACCTGTTCCGACGCACCCTCTACGAGAGCACGCTGCCGGCGTGGCTCCTGGACTGCCTGACCGCAAACGCCGCCATCCTCCGGCATATCGGCGTCGTGTTCCGCATCGCCAACGGCGACATCTACGGCTGGGAAGGCTCGAACGGCTGTTGCCAGCCGACCTGCACCCACGTCTGGGGCTACGAACAAACCCTCGCGCGGCTGTTCCCCGATCTCGAACGCGAGATGCGCCGCATCGATTTCAAACACCAGCAGCGCAAGGACGGCGGCGTCAACAATCGCACCGACGTCCCGTCCCCGCCCCGCCCGACCGGCGAACAGCCCTTCGCCGACGGCCATGCGAGCTGCATCCTTAAGGCCTATCGCGAAGCCCTGAACACTCCCGACGGATCGTTCTTCCAGGACTACTGGCCCCACGTCCGCCGAGCGGTCGATTACCTCATCGAGCGCGACGCCAAGTCCCACGGGGGCGCGCCGTCCGGCTATCTCGAAGACGATCAGTGGAACACCTACGACGAAGCGCTGCACGGCGTCACCACGTTCATCAGCGGCTATTACCTGGCGGCGTTGCGCGCCGGCGAGGAATGGGCGCGCCGCGTCGGCGACACCGCCAGTGCCGACCGCTTCCACGCGCTTTTCGAGCGGGGTCAAGCCAGGCTGATCGAGCTCTGCTGGGACGGCGAGTACTTCCGCCAACACCTGCCCGGCTACGAGCAGATGCCCGGCGAGGTCGGCCCCGGCTGCATGAGCGACCAGCTCATCGGCCAATGGTGGGCGCACCAGCTCGGCTTGGGTTACCTGTTCCCGCGGGACAAGGTTGTCTCGGCGCTCGAGGCGGTCTTCAAGTACAACTGGAAAGCGGATCTCACCGGCTGGACACACGCGCCGCGCGCCTTTGCGGGTGACAACGACAAGGGCCTCATCATCTGCACATGGCCAAAAGGCGGACGCCCCGGCCACGTCATGCTCTACTCGGACGAAGTCTGGACCGGCATCGAGTACCAGGTCGCCGCCCACATGATCTACGAAGGGCTCCTCACCGAAGGCCTCGCCATCGTCAAGGGCGCCCGCGAGCGGTACGACGGCGTCCCGCGCCGGCCGATCATGCGCAACCCGTGGAACGAAATCGAGTGCGGCGGCCATTACGCCCGCGCGATGTCGTCCTGGTCGCTGCTGCTGGCGCTCTCGGGCTGGACGTATGACGGCCCGGCCCGGGCGCTGCGTCTCGAACCCCGGTACCGTCCGGAGCGAATCCAGTGTCTCTTCACTGGGCCGGAGGGCTGGGGCAGCTTTGCGCAGACCATCGAAGAGGGGCGGCAGCGCGACGAGCTGAATGTGCGCTGGGGACGGCTGGCCATCAGACAGATCGAGGTCGCTCTGCGGCCCGGGGCGGCGCCCGCGGACACCACGGTCCGCGTCGGCGGCCGCGACGTCCCGTGCCAGTTTGCCGCCGCCAGCGGACACGCCCAGCTTCGCTTCGATCAGGACATCGTGATTGAAGCCGGGCAGAGCTTGGTCGTGGAATTCGCCTGAGCGCCGACCGGCGTCCAGTCCTGCGTTTCTCCCGCGTTTCTCCTGGTTTACAATCGCGGGGGGATCCGTCTATAATGCCGCCATGAACCACGTGGGGATCGGCTATGATGTGCACCGCCTGGTCGAGGGACGGAAGCTCATACTGGGCGGTGTTGATCTGCATCACAACAAGGGGCTCGAGGGACACTCGGACGCCGACGTCCTGCTCCATGCCATTTGTGACGCCATCTTCGGGGCCCTGGGCGAGGGGGATATCGGCCAGCTCTTTCCGAATACCGACCCGCGCTGGCATAACGCACCCAGCAAGGTTTTCCTGCACGAAGCGGCCCGCCTGGTCAATCTGCGTGGGGGCCGGATCGTCAATATCGATTCGACGGTTGTCGCCGAGCAGCCGATGCTGGCGCCTCATCTGCACGCCATGAAATCGAACATCTCGCACGTCCTCGAGCTCCATCCGGGTCGCCTCTCGATCAAAGCGACCACCAATGAGGGGCTTGGCTTCCTGGGACGCGACGAAGGCATCGCTGCCCTGGCTGTGGTCAGCCTCGAGCTCCCCCAGTAACCCGAGCGAGATCCCGGGATGGCGCCGCGACTTGGCGCTTCGAGTCGGGACATCCGGCAAAAGCAACTTGTGTCAGCCAAAACGGAAATCGGATGGCGCCGCGTCGACGAGCAGGGCGAGCACTGGCAGGTTTATGCCCATCGCGTGGGCGGCACGTGGCGCTTCTTCGAACGCCATCGACGCTACGAGGACTGGCGCCCAGTCCCCAATCCACCCTTGGCGGATTGGCTCCAGTTGCTCGAGGCCGTCGAGCGCCGCATGCCGCGCCGCCGCATGCCGATGGCTGAAGTGGAGAGGATCCGGCAGCGCATCCGCGAGCTGTTCCCGGCGGTGTCCTGGGAGTGATGAAGACACGTGTCCTCGTGGTCGATGACGATCAGGCTGTCTGCCAAATGCTGCAGGCGGTTCTGTCGGAAGCGGGCCACGAGCCAAGCGTCGCGCTTGATGCCGCCAGCCTGTTTCGCCTGCCGGAGTCCCCCGCTCCGGATGTGATTATCCTGGATTGGCAGTTGCCTGACGGGGATGGCATCGCGCTGCTCCCGCAGGTCAAGCGCCGCTGGCCGCGCTCGGAAGTGATCGTCCTGACCGGCTATGGCACCTTCGACGCCGCTGTCGAGGCAACGAAGCTCGGCGCCTTCCACTTCGTCGGCAAGCCGGTGGATGTGCCCGCGTTGCGCTTGCTCATCCAGCGTGCAGCCGAGCACACGCAACTCCTCGCCCAGACACACGCCCTCCGCGATGCCCTGTCCACCCTCGGCGGTGGCGCTTCCCCGATCTTTCGCAGCCCGGCGATGCAACAGGTGCTGCGCCTGGTCGAGCGCGTTGCGCCCAGTGACGCCGCCGTTCTCCTGTGCGGCGAGAGCGGAACCGGCAAGGAAGTGATCGCCGATCTTATCCATGCGCTGAGCCATCGCAGCTCGGGCCCGCTCGTCAAGGTCAACTGCGCCGCATTGCCGCGCGAGTTGATCGAAAGTGAGCTGTTTGGCGCCGTGAAGGGAGCCTACACCGGCGCGGTCTCCGACCGCGAAGGGCTCTTCCGCCAGGCGGAGGGCGGATCGCTCTTCCTCGATGAAATCAGCGAGATGCCGCTCGACACGCAAGCCAAACTGCTCCGTGTGTTGCAGGAGAAGCGCGTCCGGCCCGTCGGAGGCCGGGCGGCCTATGCGACCGACTGCCGGATTGTCGCGGCAACCAATCGCCCCCTGCCAACACTGCTCGAGGAGCGCAAGCTGCGCGAAGATCTCTACTATCGCGTCGCGGCGGTGCGGATCGAGTTGCCGCCATTGCGGGAGCGCCGCGAGGATATCGTGCCTCTGGCACAGGCCTTCCTCCGCCGCTTCGCGTCGCAGGCGGCGCGTCCCGTGACCGACTTCTCGCCCGCTGCCATCGATTCTCTGCGCCAGCACGCGTGGCCAGGCAATGTCCGCGAGCTCGAGAACGAGATCCAACGGGCCGTCCTGCTGTGTGAAGGAGCAATGATTCAGCCGACCGATCTGTCCGTCATAGCAGCCGGTCATTCGGCGGCGGGCGCCCAAAGCCATGCCGCCCTGACTCCGCTCGAGGCGGTCGAGCGCGACACGATCGCGCGCGTCTTGAGAGAAACCCAGGGAAACAAGCTCGCCACGGCCAAGCGCCTGGGCATCGGCCGACAGACGCTCTATAACAAGATCGCGCAGTACGGCTTGGGCCCGGATGCCCCGCTGAGGCGCGAGCCGGAAAACAAGTGAGCGAATGGACTGTGAACAACCGACCGATAAGAGGCTGGCAACTCGATCGAGGCGGTGTTGTTCGGGGGTCGGCGTCGGGCTGTTCGCAACGGCCAGGCAACGCAACTCCTTGCCGTGACCTTGACAGCGTGAACTGTTTCAATTATTCACACACCATAATAAGAGTCTTTTTTGACCGTTTGCAGCATCATCCTATGCGCCCATGAAACTCACAATCGCCAGAGAGCAGCTCATCAATGGCCTTCAGGCGGTGCAGAATGTGGTCGGGAGCCGGACGACCCTGCCCATTCTGTCGAACGTTCTCCTCCAGGCCGAACAAGGGCGCCTTGCTCTGACAGCCACGGACCTCGACGTGTCGATCGCCTGCAGTGTCGAAGCCAAGGTCGAGAAGGTTGGTGCCACGACATTGCCCGTCCGCCGTCTTTTCAGCATCGTGCGTGAACTGGGCACTCCGGAAATCGAACTCGACGTCGACGAGAAGAACGTCTGCAGCCTTACGTCCGGGGCCTCGTTCTTCAAAATCCATGGGCTCCCGGCGGAGGATTTTCCGCCCCGTCCGGCCTTTGCCGACAGCAAGCGGGTCGCGCTGCCTCAGGAGAAGGTCAAAGGCATGCTGCGACGCACCGCCTTTGCCGTCTCGAATGACGAGGCGCGTTATGTGCTCAACGGCTTGTTTGTCAGCCTCCGCGAGCATAAGGTGACTCTGGTCGCCACGGACGGCCGCCGGCTCGCGCTGACGGACGAGGAGGTGGACATCGCCGCTGAGAACCAGACCGAGTTCATCGTGCCGACAAAGACAGTGGCCGAACTGAGCCGGCTGCTTCAGGATAAAGGCGACGTCGAAATCAGCGTCGGCGACAATCAGGTCGCCTTCGACATGCGCGGCGAGGGCCTCCTCAACATCCTCGCCATTTCAAAGCTCGTCGAGGGGACGTATCCAAATTACCAACAGGTCATTCCCCGGGAATCCAAGGAACGCATCCCACTGGTGCGCGAGGAGCTCGTCCAGGCGTTGCGGCGTGCCGAGCTCATGACCAGCGAGAAGTCCAATTCGGTCAAGCTCTCCTTCACCCGCAACACCCTGGCCATCACCGCCAATACGCCCGAGATCGGAGAGGCGCGCGAGACGCTCGCCATCAATTACAAGGGCCCCGATCTTGCTGTCGCCTTCAATCCAGGCTTCCTCCTCGATGCATTGAAGGCGCTGGATAATGACGAAGTCTTCCTGGAACTGAGCGACGAGTTGAGCCCGGGGGTCGTCAAGGTGAACGGGCCGTTTCTTTACGTGATCATGCCCATGCGAATGAACTGAGCGCTTGAATCCTGAACGCCCCGAACACGGGGTCAGCGGACGTATGCAGCGAAGGACTCAGCTCTCATGCTATGCGTTGGTCCTGCCGCCGATTCGAGTTTCTCTTCCCACGCCCAGCGCTCGTGATGGGCATAGTGAACGTCACTCCGGACTCCTTCTCGGACGGAGGGCGGTACTTCGATCCGGAGGCTGCCATTGCGCATGCCCGGGAACTGGTGGCTGAGGGCGCCGATCTCCTGGATGTCGGCGGGGAATCGACGCGTCCCAACGCGACCCCCGTGCCCGAGGCGGAGGAGCTGCGGCGCGTCTTGCCCGTAATCGAGGAGCTGGCCCGCCAGGTGCCGGTGCCGGTGTCCGTCGACACGCGCAAAACCGGCGTCGCGCGGGCCGCTCTGGCTGCCGGGGCGAGCCTGGTCAACGACGTCGAGGCGAGGCGGACCGATGACGCCCTCTGGCGAGTGGTGGCCGACGCGCAGGCCGGATACGTCTGCATGCACATGCAGGGAACACCCGCCACCATGCAGCAGAACCCCTCGTACAACGACGTCGTCCGTGAAGTGGGCGAGTTCTTCACAGACCGCCTGGCCCGTTTGGCCCAGTGCGGTGTCGGGCCCGACCAGGTCGCGTTGGACGTCGGAATCGGGTTCGGGAAGGATCTGGCCCATAATTTGGATTTGCTCGCCGGCCTGGAATCCTATAAAGGCTTGCACCGACCATTGTTGCTCGGCGTTTCCCGCAAGTCCTTTCTCGGTCGTTTGTTGGGGGCGGACTTGGACGCTCGATTGCCGGGGGCGCTCGCCTGCACGGCGTGGGCGGCGAATGCCGGCGTGCAAGTGTTTCGGACACATGACGTGGCGGCCACGTGTCAGGCCCTGCGTGTGATCGAGGCTCTGCGCGCCCGGGCGGCAACGGCTGCGTGCCCAGGACTTTGAATGGATTGGTTCCCACATGATTGGCGGGCGTTCGTCGAGATCCTCATTCTCGCGATCGGCATCTACTACGCCGTCATGCTGGTGCGCGGGACCCGCGGCGCTCCGGTGGTGACCGGGTTCCTTCTTGTGCTCATGGTTCTGACGGTGCTTGCGCAGGCGCTCAAACTCGAGGTCTTCCGCGGTCTTCTGGGCAACTTCTTCGCGTTCTTCGCCGTGGCCGTGATCGTCATTTTTCAGCCTGAGCTGCGCCGCATGCTCGCCGAACTCGGCAGCCTCTCTTTCTTCGCCAGCACCCGCGAGCAGCGGGAGAACATCGAGGTCATCATCAAGACAGCGGAGCGGCTGGCGGACGTGCGGATCGGCATGCTGCTCGCCATCGAACAATCGATCCAGCTCCAGGAAGTCGTCGAGTCGGGAATCGTCGTCGATGCCGAGGTCACGCCCGAGATGCTCGAAACGATCTTCTTCCCCAACAACGCGATCCACGACGGCGGGGTCATCCTGCGCGGCAACCGCATCATGAACGCCGCGTGCATCTTCCCCCTCACACAGCGGCAGGACCTCAGCAAATCGTTCGGCACGCGGCACCGCGCGGCCATCGGGCTGTCGGAGGAGACGGACGCCGTCGTTGTCGTGGTCTCCGAGGAGACCGGGGCCGTGTCCTACGCCTACAGGGGACAGTTGGTCCGCGGAGTCACATTCGAGGAGCTGCGGTCTTTCCTCACCTCAGTCCTGGTGCGGGTCCCCCGCTCGCGCACCGTGGGGGAGTGGATGCGCGCGCTCGTTACCCGTGAGCCCGCCGCCGGCGTCGTCGGACCCGCCCGGGCGAAATCGGACTGATTGTATGCGCCTGCCCCGCATCCTGACCCACAACTTGCGGTGGAAGGTGATCGCTCTTGTCTCCGCGACCGTGGTCTGGATGACGCTCAAGTCGGGGACTCCCTCGCGCAATCAGCCCAGAGGGTCGCGCGTCCTCCGCCAACTCCCGATCACAATCATGACCAGCGCGGAGGATCGGCGTGCCGTGCGGGTGGATCCCAGCACGGTGGACGTGCAGGTCAGCGGGGCCCCCGAGATCGTGAACCGGCTCGAGGCGCGCGACATCCGCGTGTTTGTCGATCTGGCTCCGATCGAAGACGAGAGCCAGTTTCGATTGAGGGTCGAGGTCCACACGCCCTTTGGCATCATTCTCGAACGAGTCACCCCATCCGAAGTGGACGGACAAAGCCTGCCGCCGCCCGCATCCAAGCCGTAGCCTGGATCGATCACACGCTCCGCGTTGAACCCGATCCGTAAACGTAAACGGGTCAGTTCTTGATATTCTCATGTTCTCAGGACAGGCGCACAGTCGTGTGGGTGGGACCGCGGGGTAAGTCCGCCACGCGCAGCATCGCCAGCCGTAAAGGAGCCGGCGAAGCATATGATAAAATCGGGAACTGACCCGTATTGGTGGTCCGCCTCGAGTCTTTGTGGAACCCCTCACCGATTCAGGACGGAACACCGGCCCGTTATCGCGTCACCAGGCGTGTCGAGTGCTCCTGGAGCCAGAAGATGTCGGGATTGTGCGGGGAGGGGATGACCCCGAAGCCGACCGGCGGACGCTGCAGGCGCGGCATCGTGCGTGGATCGAGCCAGCGGTGAATCTCCGAGTGGCCGTCGGCAAACGAAAAGCCGCCGGCGCGATGATGGTAGCTGCCGGGAATGTCCTGGTTGAATTGCCGCTGGGCCGGCTTGTCGGGATAGCCCGTCATGTCGGCGGCGAAGTTGCCCCAGTTGATGCTGTCCTCACGCTGGTCGAGGAAGACAAAAGTCCCGGCCGGTCCCGGGTCGACGAGATCCGAGAAGCGGAGGAACACGCGGGCCTGCCCCCAGGCAGTGCCGACGGTCGAGCCGCCGAAGCCGCCCAGGTACAAGTTCATGCTCATGCTGCGGACCCGCGGGTACCAGCGGCCATTGGCGTACAGGCGGGCACTGTAGGCCGGGCACCTGAAGAGTTCGAGCGCGCAGCCTGCGTATTGCCAGAGCGGGCTGTTCGTAATGGCACGCACGCTGCAGCCGTAGGGAACCGATCCGTCTTCAACCAGCCACGCGTACGGGTGCGTCTTCGTGTCGCTGCCTTGACTCGCGAAGAGCAGAACATCCCCGTTGTCATCGGAGTACAATCGCCACGCGAGAGCCAGTTGTTTGTGGTTGCTCATGCACTGGACGCCCTGGGCCTTGAGTTTGGCCTTGCCCAATGCAGGGAGCAGCAGGGACGCGAGGATCGCGATGATGGCGATGACCACGAGCAGCTCGATGAGGGTGAAAGCGGCGCCTCTTCGCATGTTGGTTTTCATAGGTGGACCCTTGGGAATTGCTGCGAAACTACCATGCTCCGTGCGCTCGATCAAGTTTCATTCCGATGCAATGTCAAATATGAAGATGTGACCCCATTGCCTCAATGCGATCCGGCTGGCATGGTTCGCACATGAACTTTCCTCGCACCTCCGCGGTTGGTCTGCGCCGGCTCGCGCTCTGCGCTGTGTGGGTCCTTCGGATCGAGGCCGCGCCGCCGCCGAAGCAGACGCTCGATCTGCCCATGCGCGACGGCGTCCGCCTGGCAACGGACGTTTTCCTGCCCGAGGGCGAAGGCCCGTTTCCCGCCATCCTGATCCGCACGCCGTACAACAAGGAGAATGTCGGCAACATTGGCGCCGAGGGGGCGCGTCGCGGTTACGCCATCGTGGTCCAGGACACGCGCGGGCGGTTCGGGTCCGAAGGGCCGAATCTGCCATTTGAGACGGACGGCTGGGACGGGGCGGCGGACGGTTTTGACACCGCCGCCTGGCTGTCGAGTCAGCGGTGGTGCAACGGCAAGATCGGCACATACGGCGGTTCGGCCGTGGGGATCACGCAGTTGCTGCTGGCCGGTGCCGGGTCTTCGCGCATCACATCGCAACACATCACGGTGGGCGCGCCCAACCTCTATCGCGACTGCGTCTACCCGGGCGGCGTGTTCAAGAAAGCGATGATCGAGGACTGGCTGCGCATCTCGAAGTTCAGTCCGGACGCCCTGACCCTTTGGACCAGCCATCCGCGTCTGGACAGATACTGGCGCGCGCGGCAGTTGGATCGTCGCTATGGGAAGGCGAATGCATCCGGGGTCCACATTGGCGGCTGGTTTGACATCTTTGCGCAGGGCTCGATCGACGCGTTTGTGGGCTGCCAGGAGCGGGGCGGGCCCCGAGCCAAAGGGCGGCAGAGGCTCGTCATGGGCCCCTGGACGCACGGGGTGTTCCAGGACAAGGCCGGCGATCTTGAGTTTCCCAATGGCAAGACGCCGCCGACCGATTTTCACGATGCGTGGCGCTGGTTCGATTCGACGTTGAAAGGCGTTTCCAATGGCATCCCCGAGCAGCCTGCCGTGGTCTACTACGTCATGGGCGATGCGGACGACCCGCAGGCTCCCGGCAATGTCTGGCGCCAGGCCGATGGCTGGCCGCCCGTGCCCTCGAAACCGACCCCTTTCTATTGCGCGGCGGATCGGACTCTGTCCCGAAGCGTGCCGACGGCCCCGTCCGCCTGGCTCTCCTACCGGTACGACCCGGCTCAGCCGGTGCCCACTTTGGGCGGACCGCAGCTCACGATCCCGGCCGGGCCCAAAGATCAGCGTCCGATCGAGAGCCGCGACGATGTTTTGGTGTTCTCGACCGAGCCGCTCGACACGCCCATCGAGGTCACCGGGCGCGTGCGGGTCAAGCTTTGGGCATCGAGTGACGCCCCGGACACCGACTTCTTCGCCCGGCTCTGTGATGTCTACCCCGACGGCCGGTCAATGAACGTCTGTGAAGGGCAGTTGCGGGCGCGGTTTCGGAAGTCGTTCGCTCGCGAGAAGCTGCTCAAGCCTGGCCGGCATTATCCCTTCGCAATCGATCTTGGCTCGACGAGCATCGTCTTCAATCGAGGCCATCGCGTCCGGCTTCATCTCACCTCGAGCAGCGCCCCCGGCTTCGATCCCAATCCCAACACGGGCGAGCCGTTCCGGACGAGCGCGCGCCGGCAGGCGGCCCAGAACACTGTCTTCGTCGAGGCCCGGCATCCGACCTGCATTATTCTGCCGGTGGTCTCGAATTGAGCCGCGAATCTTCTTGGCAAATGCCGATGAATCGCCAGATGGTCTGACCCATGAATTCCGTCCGCCGTTTGCCTCGATCCAACAGGCCGATTCCCCCTGAACCCTCCTGCCCCGCACCCGACCGGCGCCAGTTCCTGCGTCTTTCCGCCGCCGCCGTCACCGGGCTGACCCTCGCGCCGCGACACGTTCTGGGCGGTGCGGGCCAAATCGCCCCGAGCGACAAGATCACTCTGGCCGGCATCGGCACGGGCGGCCAGGGGATGCAGAATCTGGCTGCGCTGCAGAAGTTCCCCGAGATCCAGGTGGTGGCTGTCTGCGACGTCGAGCGCGAGAGCAATCGGTATCTTTCCTGGAACTGGTCGCAAGGGAGGGAGGAACGGCCATGCGGACGGGAACCGGCGCGGCGCGCGGTCGAGTCGGGCTACGCGGCGCAACGGGGCTCGGGCCAGTATCGGGGTTGTACGGCGTACGTGGATTACAGGGAATTGCTCGAGAAGGAGGACGTGGACGCGGTGATGATCGCCACCCCGGACCACACCCATGCCGTGATCGCGATGGCGGCCTTGAAACGCCGCAAGCATGTCTACTGTGAGAAGCCTCTGACGTACTCGGTTCACGAGGCCCGCCAGGTCGCCGAAGCCGCGCTCCAGGCGGGCGTGGTCACGCAAATGGGCAATCACGGCCAGGCCGAGGAAGGCGCGCGCGTCGTGCAGGAGATCATTGCCGACGGCGCCATCGGCGCCGTGCGCGAGGTGCATGTGTGGTCAGGGGCGCGTTTCTGGACCTGGCCCACCTGGGACGGACGTCCGCCGGAGACGCCGCCGGTGCCGGAGGGACTCGACTGGGATCTGTGGCTCGGTCCGGCGCCGCACCGTCCATTTCATCCGGCGTATCATCCGTGGACCTGGCGCAACTGGATCGATTTCGGCACGGGGCTGCTGGGGGATCTGGGCGCGCACAAGTTGTCCACGGTGTTCAAGGCCCTCAAGCTCGGACACCCCGTCAGCGTCGAGGCCAGCGCCACCAAGCTCTCCAGCGAAACCTACCCGCTCGGCGAAATCGTCCGCTTCGAGTTCCCCGCGCGCGGCGCCATGCCGCCCGTGGTGCTGACATGGTCCGACGGCGGATTGAAACCGCCGCGCCCGCCCGAACTCGATCCGGACGATGGCATCGAGGACACGATTTACATTGGCGATCAGGGCAAGCTCATGGGGCAACGCCTGCTGCCCGATTCGCGCATGGACACATACCGCATGCCGCCCAAGACGCTGCCCCGCTCTCCCGGCCACTATCACGAGTGGGTTGCGGGAATCCGCGGCGGCCCGCCGCCCGGCTCGAATTTCGTCGATCACGCGGGGCCGGTGACCGAGGTCTGCTTGTTGGGCAATGTGGCGGTGCGGGTGCAGAAGGAACTCCTCTACGACGGCCCCAACCTGCGGATCACCAACGATGCGTCCGCAAACAAGCTGCTTCGCCGCGCCTATCGCGAGGGGTGGACGTTGTAGCCTGAGGCATTTGGCGAAGTTCGAGGCCCCGTGCCAAGGCGCGGTGCGTTAGGCCGGCTACAAGCCGGCGGTCCGGGGCGCTTCGCGCGCGCTGGCATCTTGACTGCAAGCGTTCCGGGCGGCCCATGCGTGTCGATTCAGTGGACTCGACCGGACTGCCAGCATCGGGCTTGTCATCTGGCGGCTGGTCCGTATGCTGGCGCAGTGTGAAAGCGAAGCACGGCTTGCCTTTGGTGTTACTGGCGGTTCTGGCCCTGACCCGGATTCCCGGGCTGTTGCCGCCGAACTTCAGTCCCGTCTACGGGCTGTTGTTCTGCGCGGCCGTCTATTTCTCCGGCTGGATGGCGTGGGTGCTGCCGCTGGGCACCGTGCTGGTCACCGATGTGTTGCTGAACCTCCATTACGGCGCGGCCCCGCTGCAATTGGAGATGTTGGGCAACTACGCCGCGTATGCCGGCATCGTCTGGCTTGGGCGCCAATTCAACCGGCGCTCGTCGTGGCTGACGTTGTTCGGGGGAGGGATTCTGGGGGCCATTCTGTTCTACATTGTCTCGAACACCGTCTCCTGGCTGCACGACCCCGCCTATGCCAAGAATCTCGCCGGCTGGATCCAGTCCCTGACTGTCGGCACGCCCGGATGGCCGCACACGTGGGAGTTCTTCCGCAACACGCTGCTCAGCGGCGGGCTCTTCGCAGGCCTCTTTGCCGGCGCCATGAAGCTCGGTGAGGCGGTCGAGCCCAAGCCCGAAGAGGAAGAGGAACCGTCCGAGGAGCCCGAGGAGGCCCCTGAGCCCGGCGAAGCCAAAGCGTAATGGCCCGGCTCGGCATCATCTCGGACACACACAACTTCCTGGATCCCCAGGTCAAGTCTCTCTTTGCCGGCGTCGATCACATCCTGCACGGCGGAGACATCGGTTTGCCGTGGATCATCATGGAACTCGAAGCGATCGCCCCGGTGACGGCGGTGATCGGAAATGTCGACTCCGGCCTCTCGTTCCGCGAGACCGAGGTGATCGAGCTGTTCGGACGCAGGTTCCTCGTGCATCACGTGGTCGAGCCGCGCCGGCTGGCGGATCCCCTGCGGCGTCAAATCGACCGGGTGCAACCGGATGTCGTGGTCTTCGGACACACCCACAAACCGTTCTGCGAGCGGATTGGCGACACGCTGTTCCTCAATCCGGGCTCCGCGGGCAAGCGGCGATTCGACACGCCCCGCAGCGTGGCGATCCTGCGGGTGGGGGCGACCGACCTCGAGGTCGATTTCCACGATCTGGAACCTCCCGGATGAGGCCAAACTTCTGGGATGACCCGGAGACTATCCTTTGCATGAACCGGTTGGTTCGAGGTGCCTCACACCGTGGCCCTTAGGCACCAGACCAACGCCACTGTGCCGAGCGTCAGCCCAGTGCGCGCGATCCACTTGCCCCGTCCATCCAGTTCGGCGCTGCGGGCCTTGGCTTCACCGAGAATGCCCGTCAAGAGGGCGAAGATGCCGCAGAGGAATGTCAGCGGGTTGGCCTGCCATTGAAACGAGGCCGCGGCGCCCGCGGCCAAAGCGCTCGAGGTCAGGGCCACCCACGCCCAATCGTTCCAGTCGCCAAGCAGCGGACGCGGACGGCGTCTCGATGTTCGCGCGCGGGGCGCGGAAGGCGGGATGGGCGGGGGTTTGGGGACATTCGGCATGCCCGCCGGCCAGGACGGCGAGCGGCGTTGGCCTCGGCGCGTCGCGCCGCGCTCCCGGGCCCGCGGGGGCGGCGCGCGGTGCTCTCCCCGTTTCACTCCCTCGATCGAGGGGAACGGATCGCGTCCGGCAAGCTGTTTGGCCCGTTCACACCACGGACACTGTTCGAGGTGATCGCCAAAGACGTGCTGGGAGTTCCACTGGCACGTGACGAGGTGCGACTCCGCTTCCTCGATGACGTACTGCCAGCTCTGGGGTTCGGGCCGGAGGCTGGGGCGAAAATGGCCATCCTGGAAACACCGCAGACACAAGTCGCGCAGACCGGGCGCGAGCGTGTCGAAGGGCGGCGCGGTGGGTTTGGGCGCGTAAGGCAGATGCGCCTCGCGCGCGTACGGGAAGTGGCCCGCCGCAATCCGCTGTTCGAGCAACGGCGGTTCGCCCCGCCCGCGGTAGACGCCCGCGAACGGGTGTGTCCCCTCCATCAACAACTGGAAAATCAAAACGCCCAAACCGAACCGATCATGGGCGGCCTCGCGGTCGACCTGGGCAAAACTCTTGCCCTGCAGTTCCGGCGGGGTGTACTCGGGCTTGCCCACCCGGCAGCGGTACATCACACCCGCCTCCGCGTCCCAAACCTGGAACGAGTCGGTGTCGACAATGGTCACCAGGGCCGTCTCAGCCACCAGGACGTTCGATTCGTTGAGATCGCCGATCACGTAGCCGCGCTCGTGCAGGGCCCGCACCGCCGTGGCCAGGTTGCGCGCCGTCCGATACAGGTATGCGTAGTTGAACAGCGGACAACGGGCCCGGCGGACTTTCGGACTGCTGAACTCCCCCACGGGCCGCATGTTCTCGACACGCGGCATGATGAACCCCGCCAGCGCCTGCGACCGGCCAGGCGCGCTCAACACATCGATCGGCCAGGCAATCGAAGCGTGCTGCTGCGGCGCCATGGGATCCATGGGCGGATTGCACAGCATCACGCGCAGCTTGCGGCTGCGCTCGGGCGTTGGCTTGTGCCAGATCTTCGCGACCAGCCGCGGTTCTCCCGGCACCGCGTAAATGCGCGCCTCGCCTCCCGCTCCCAGGCGGTGATTCTCCGCCAGGGTCACGATCTCGCCGTTGGATGCGCGCTGAAATCGCACGGGTCGGAATCAGGCAGCGGCTCGCCCGGTTATTTCACACGCTTCGCGAGGAACCGCAACCGGGCTGGAATCCTTGACCGATGAAATGTGTTGTAGACAAGTCAAGTTTCTGAGCTGCGTTGAACGGGTCAAGGATTCTAATCGCCATAAGCCGCCAGCAGCAGGCTGAGATCGTCATCCGTGCGCTCGGTGATGCGCTGCGATTGCAGAAACGCGCTCAACTCCCCGCTGGCAGCCGTCAGATTCGCCGCCCGATCGACAAAACCAAAGAGCGGATCGAAGAAACGCGCGTGCGGCGTCCCCTCCGGCAGGCGCAACGCGAGCAGTTGCAGACCATCGCACAGCAGACCCGCACGCCGCCAGGCCCCACGCCGCACAACGGTCTGCGCCGATTCGAGCGCGGTGTCGGATATGAGGAACGTGGTCTCGTTCAGGTACTCGGCCACCATGGGTCTGGTGAGGCACGCCAAGGCCTCGGAGGGCGCGGAAGCCAGCGCGGCGCCATCCCCAATCTGCGCCGCGACCGCGATCCCGGGCGAAACCGCCAGCAGTGTGAGGGTGCTGGCCAGTTCACGCGCCTCGACCTTGCGTTCCTGGGCAGCGGCGAGAACGGCCGCGCGCGCGCTTGTGAGCGCCGCCACCAGGCCGGCACGCCATTCTTCGTCGGCAGCCGCGTGCGACTTGGATTTGACCTGCGCCTTCAATGCCTCGATGCCCCGGTCGGCGGCAATGCCTGCCCCGACTTCTGCCAGAGCGGCAGACCCCGCGCCGTCCGCCAGGGCCGCAAGCAGCCACCCGCCGCGCGCTGTCTGCCAGCGCAACGCATCCTGGCAGGGCAGATCGGACTTGATGTGGCTGGTCCCGCGCACCGACGCGGCGACCACGCGCCAGGACACAACATGGCCGGGTCGCTCGAGATCGACTTTCATTCCTCTTCAACCAGTCACGATCCGCCGTCCGCAACATCCGCATCCTCATCCCATGAACCATCTAGCCCGGATTTCTTACGACCGGGAAGATGACAAAGAAATCCGGGCTGTGGCAAAACCGCGTCCGCACAGGGAAAAACGAGGTTCGGAGCGTTTGCGAAACCTCGCGAGTGCGGCGACACTCTGTTGCCCGATTCCCGCTCTCCACTCGGGCGCGGTTTTGCTTTCCTAGCCTGCATGCTGACTTCTCTTGTGAACTCCGGCTTCGCGGTGGCAAAAAGTGGTGAGAAATGCAGGCTAGTTGAGAGTTGAGAGTTGGACGTTGGACGTTTCCGGTTCATGGCCCCCGTGCGCATCACGCCTCACACTTGGCCGCACTTTGCACTTCCCCCTCACACCGTCCCCCAGCCGGGGGGCGGCAGCGCCACCTGTTCGTCTGTCTGCGATTGAGCGACCTTCTCCATGCTGCGCGAAAGCCAGACGAACATCTCGACGAAATTGAGGCCGATGAGCTTGACCGGCGCCCGCACAACCAACTCGGCCAGTTTGCTCATGTTCGCGTTCTCGACGCCGACCGCGAAGAAGGCGACCCGCTTATTGGCCTCATCGCTCTTGAGGCGCTGCGAGGCCTGCTGGACGACGCTGTCCGGTTCGCCCTGGGGTTCGCCGTCGGTGATCATGAAGACCCAGGGACGGTAATAGGCCACGCCGTTGGCGCGATATTTCGCCTTGCGCGCCTGGATCATATCGAGCGCCTTGTGGATGGCGCTGCCCATGAACGTCTGGCCCTGCGCGGCGAGTTCTGGCGGCACAAATTGATCCACCGTGACGAAGTCCTGCACCACCTTGACGTCGCTGTCGAATGTGACCACGGCCAACTCGACCCGCCGCGAGGCAAGCGGATCTTTGATCAGGTCGTCTTTGAAGGCTTTCAAGCCCGCGCTCAAGGCCGCAATCGGCTCGCCCCGCATCGACCCCGAGGTGTCGAGGAGCAACACGCACGGACACCGGGGCTCCGGGTTCTCGGCGAACTCGACCGCATCCTCCAATTTGATGGGTTCAGTCGTCATGGACAAAGGGCTTAGTTGAGGTGAACCGACTTTTCAAGTCAAAAAGGGGTCAGAAAAGGGGTCAGTCCCGGAAAACAGGAATCTTTGTTCTTGACGCACCCTCCCGGCGGGCGTAGGGGCTGGCGCGCTATGGCGCGCAAGTTGCGAATCGAGTATCCGGGCGCGGTCTACCATGTGATGAGCCGGGGGAATCAGGGCGGTCTCATTTTCCAGGGGGATCGGGATCGGAAGCTGTTTTTGGGGACGGTGGCTGAGGGTTGCGAAAAGACGGGGTGGCGGATTCATGCCTATGTGCTGATGCCCAACCACTATCACCTTCTGGTGGAGACGCCGGAAGGCAACCTGGTGGCGGGGATGAAGTGGCTGCAGGGAACCTACACCCAGCGATACAACGCGCGCAACGACGTGTTCGGCCATTTGTTTCAGGGGCGGTACAAGGCGCTCATCGTGGACGGGAGTGCGGATGAGTATTTCCAGGTGGTGAGCACGTACATTCACCTGAACCCGGCACGGGCCGGCCTGGTTCGGATCGGGGAGGAGGCGCTGAGCGGGTATCGGTGGAGCAGTTACCCGGGCTACGTGCGCGGGCGTGCGGGGCGTCCGCCGTGGCTCGAGGTCAGGCGCGTGCTGGGCAGCGTGGGGATGGGGGCGGACGACGCGCATGGACGGCAGGGGTACGAAGCGTACATGGAGGGACGCGTGCTCGAACTGGGGCGGCGGCGAAGTCGGGAGGTGTTGGAGGAGGAATGGAGGCGAGTGCGGCGTGGGTGGTGCCTGGGAGGGACGGGTTTCAGGCAGCGGTTGGCGAAGTGGCTGGAAAAGGCCGTTGCCGGGAAAGCGCGGCAGTCGCATGCAGGTGAGGCGCGTCAGGCGCACGACGAAGCGGCGGCGGGGGCGCTGCTGGCGCGGGGATTGGCTGTGATGGAGCTCAAGGAGACTGACCTGGCTGGACTGGTTAAGGGGGCCAAGGAGAAACAGGTGTTGGCGTGGTGGCTGCGCAAGCGGACGGTTGTGTCGCGGGCTTGGGTGAGTCGGCGTCTGCGGATGGGGGACGAATCGCGGGTGACGCAGGCGGTGGCGACGGTGAGGCGGGCGAACGATCGGCAGATGCTGGGGTGGCGGAGGCGACTCGAGTCCGAATGTTCCTGAATTCCGGGACCGACCCCTTGACCGAGACGACGCCATCAGCAATTCCGCAAGGTGGGGGGTGTTCTGATTCCAATTTGGCGCGGTCCAACCGCTTAGAGCATTTTCGGAATCAGGCGCATTTTCGTTTTTGCTTGCTTCCCTGTGGGGATTGGGTATCCTGCGCATATATATGAGTAG
>Ga0116154_10001052_pt1 | contig 25433 bp, 25 predicted proteins | sample AD_UKC030_MetaG_FD_89898 | JGI IMG/M metagenome (GOLD analysis project Ga0116154, IMG submission 89898) | Active sludge microbial communities of municipal wastewater-treating anaerobic digesters from USA - AD_UKC030_MetaG | ecosystem: Engineered > Bioreactor > Anaerobic > Digestate | place: USA...
CGTTTACTGGCAACAGGCTCATCCGCAGCACGAGGTTCAGGCCATTCCATCATCGCAAGTCGATGTTCACGCTTGAGCACTGTCTCAACGTCAGGATTAAAGGTAACAGCTTTGAAGGTGATCTTCCCGGGATGAACGTTACCCTCACCGGCACAGACCGCAAGGAGCTTAAACTGGACCGGCGGCAGAATCTGAAGGTTGAACAGACCGGCTTAAATTGACCAAACCAAATTACTGTTGCACGATAAATTCCCGGACAGCATCCCTGATTTCCTCCTCGTGCCCTATCAGGAGGTGACCGCCGGTGTCAACTGAGAGCAGCTTGCAGCCGGGGATCCTTTCCGAGATCATCACCGCACCTGCATAGGGCGGCGCAGGGTCATCCTTCGCATGTACAACCAGCACAGGAACACTGATCTCATCGAAGGGAAAGTTCTCATCAATGGCGAGGTTCGACACATACATGTCAAACAGGATGCCTTTTGTTCGCGCTGTGATGGGCAGCGCGGAGAGATAGATGTTTGATATCAGTTTCTTCTGTTCATCATCTGACAGAGACGTGAAGACCTCCTTCGGTATGAACATCCGTGACATCAAGGTGCCAAATAGCCTCACACTGCTCCAGTAGATGAAATCGGAGCCAAAAACGGTCTTCATAAGGAATCGCGGCGGCAACGCCTTCGTATTGCCGGGCACCACTGATGACTGCAGGATCATGCCCCTGCACCTGCCGGGATAGTCGCGCGCGAAATGATAGAGAGAGGTGCCTCCTGCCGAGTTGCCGATGACAAAAACGCTGTCTATCCCGAGGTGATCGAGCAACTCCACGTACGCTGCTGCCTGCTTCGCCGGTGAAGGATCTGCGGGCAACGCACTACGCATATACCCGAATCGCGATACATACAGGTACCTGCAGCCTCCGCCCAGCGTGGAGGTGATCCACTTCCCCTGGTCGATGCCACCGGTGACACCATGAGAGACCAGCACCACAGGCCCCTCGTCCTCAAGAAGATACTCCATGTCGCCAAACGAGGATCAGAACTTCCAACAAAGGGTATGTGTCTGTTCGACATCCGCATTTGCCGGATGACATGTTTTCGAATTATTTCATCAGAATCATGTTTGGTCAGGAACCTTCACCGATTCATTCCAGTATTAAAATATAACAGATGCTTTTCACCATTTAAGGCCCCAAGTATTCCGTAGCCTCCGGTGATATTGGAATAAATCTGAACTGACTCGGTATATGAATCCTGATCAATAATACGATAAAGCATTACTGATTTCAGGTAGTTGAACAATTCGCGTGTGATTGACTGAAGTTCAACCGTAATGTGCTGGTCAGTACCCCTACGCATCCGGCTTTCTACAGTAAATGTGTAATCCTTCCCGTCAAACAGGTGGTCATCAAATACATTTGAAAATCCGGCAGGCCATCCCCTGTATCTCTCCACCAGACGATCATCTTTGAAAATGACATCTGCGGAAGAAAATACATCACTGGTTTCATAACCTTCATAACTTGCCGAATCAACTCCGGGAGTATACACAATTGTGTATTTGACATAACCTTCACTCCGTACTTTTAACCTGTAATAGTTGGTCTCGCCGGGTGGGTCGGTTATTCTGGCTGTGATCCGCATAATTGTATCGTGGGCAAAAGGATCCGTCCAATCATCATAAACAAAATAATTTTCACTATACAATATTTCATTGCTAAGAATTTCAAGATCGCCCTTACCAGGTATAACAACCCTGGACTCTACAGGCTCAAGGTCCTGAGAGCTGACATTCAGCAAAATCTCGTCACCTCCGGCAGGTATATATGTGCTTTCGTAATTCAGACTTTCAGGATTATATTGCATTGGGTAGATATCACTGCCATTAACCGTTATTGTGGCTTCAGCATTCTCCAGAACATATTCCTGGTACCGTGATTGTAAATATCTCTCCGGAATGAAATCCATAAAAAATTCCGATCTGGAGATCGCTGCAATAAAGACTGTATCCGTAGTAGCCACGGCGTTTACAGTTATTTTCGGCTTTGTTATTTCGCCATCAAACTCTAAAATCTTTTCGCAACCAGTCAGAAGAGCGATTAAAAGTAACAGAATATGTAAAGTAGTCTTCATCACGATCAGAATTGATAGGAATAGCTTATTGAAGGCATAACCGGCAGAAGGCATACACCCTTGAGAACAGTCTTGTCATCATGATATCCGATATAGATATTTGATATGTTCTGCCTGTTATATAAATTGTACACACTCAGGTTTATAGTGCTTTTGCCTGTCTTGTGGAAAATAAAATAACTAACTCCCATGTCAAGACGATGATACACAGGAAGCTCATAGCTATTTCTCCCGGTATAAGTAGAAAAACGGGAATATTTCCGAATGTAAGCAGGTCCGTCAGGAATCTCGCTCCAGGAATCAGGCCCGACAATTTTGTAAATATCACTTGAAGCAAGTGTAGATGGAATACAATAAGGATCAAATTCATCAATGATCCCGCCATACATCACATCAGTTGTCAAAGTTCCCCGTTTGCCCGAGCTAAGTACAAAAGTGCCGGAAAGCTCAAATGATTTCCCTAGGCGTTGGGAAATTGTCAGGCTCAGATTATGGCGACAGTCATTATTGGCAAAGAATTTATCACCACCGTTTATCAGTTGTCCCGGCTTGTCAAATTGCCGCCATGACCATGACATAGTATAACTCAGCCAACCTGTAGTCCGGCCTGTTTTTTTCTGTGCCATAAGTTCCATGCCATAGGACCACCCCCTGCCCGCCGCAACCATCTCCTCCCAGCCTCCGGCTGCTGTCATATAAGAGGTACCTTCCATATACTCCAGGACATTATTCATTGTTTTGTAATATCCTTCGAGGGAGACTCCGACTTCCTTGACTGAGGTGAAATTGATCCCCGCTGCAAATTGATATGACTTCATGGGAGCAAACATTTTGGTAACCGGAACCCAGATGTCAGAAGGCATCACGAGGTTGTTGCTGCTTAGCAGATGAATACCCTGTTGCATCAGCGAGAACGAGGCTTTAAGTGCCATGGCATCACTCAGCAGCAGGCGTCCGCTTAAACGCGGCTCAAGTGAGTGCCAGGCTTTGCCCTTTACAATGAAGAGAGTGTATCGCAACCCGGTATTGAATTTCAGGTTTTCCCCTGCAGAAAAGTCATCTTCGGAATAGATTGCGATTGTATGCAGTCCATTGGTCTTCCCAAGCAGAGTATCCGTAGTATTTTCTGTTATGAAATATTCACCGCCAGGTTCTAAGTCTTCAGTCAGGACGTATTTATAAGCATCCACAGTGGGAGTAAAATGCTGTGTGGAGATCTTGCCTCCGAAGCGTACATGATGCAGGTCACCAGGAACAAAATTTATGTCTCCAGCCAGTGAAATATCAGTTATACCTGAATTGTAGACAGCCCGGGAATTTTCGTAATAATAACTCAAACGTTTATCAATATTCTGGTCTGTGATTTCATTTTCAACAACAGAGCTCATTTTAAGCCTGTACTGGTAGTTGCTGTAGCTGAAGTTTACATTACTGTTTATCCGGTCGCTGATAATTCTAGTCCAATAAATGCTTGACACCATGTTCCCCCAGCGGTTTTCAGTCCTGTCAGATTTGTAGCTTAAAGAGTTATAATTATACAGTTCAAGAAAGAACTGCTGTCTGCTGTCGGTGGGAGCTGTTATGGCCACATCTTTCCCAAGGTAAAAGACGGCCGATAACTTATCGCGTTCAGAAAATTTACGTGTTAACTTGGCATTGATATCGTAGTAATTCATATTTGAAAAAGAAGACAGGGTTCCGGTGTTGTCTGCCAGCTTAATGATGACCGGTTGTACAAACAAATCCAAATATGACATACGGGCTGCTATAATGAATGATGACTTTCCCTGCTCAAGCGGACCCTCAGCATGGATCTTGGATGAGAGAATCCCGATTGTCGCTCCGGCATGGTAATGATCATAGTCACCCTCCCTGATACCTACATCTATGACACTTGAAAGACGTGAACCGAAACGGGCCGGAAAGCCTCCCTTATACAATACAACATTTTGTATCATATCTGAATTGAGGCAAGAGACAAATCCCTTTAGATGGTCGGCATTATAAAGTGTAGAGCCATCCAGAGTGATCATATTTTGGTCATAATTCCCTCCCCGCACATAAATACCGGCATTACCGTCTCCCACTGACTGGACACCGGGAAGCAACTGCAATACTTTCATTACATCAACCTCTCCGAACAAAGCAGGTGTACTCTTTATCTGGGCTATGGGCACTTCCACAGCGCTTATCTGGCTGCTATGTATCCCGTAGTCTCTTCGAGGGGCATAGACCACGACGTCCTTCAGGAGAGTATCCGGATGCAAGGTTATATTCAGTAGTGTATCGCGCATAATGGTGAAATTAAAATGCTCCCGGGTATAGCCGACATAGCTACAGGTCAGTTGTACCTCTCCTGAAGTGAGGTTCAACCGGTAGTAACCGGTTTTATTCGAAGTACACCCACGGTTCACTCCGGTCATGTAAACGTTAGCCCCCTCCAACGTCTCCCCGCTTTCTGCATCTCGTATATAACCGCTGACCACAACTGCTTGAGAATAAACAGAAAGGGTACATAACAAGAAAAAAAGAGTGAGGTTTACTTTCATTTAAGTGGTCTTATAATTCTACCAGGACTTCGTACCACTGGTCGCCTACTGGTTCATCGGTACTAATCAAAAACAAATTATAATACAGCTCATAAATACCCGGACTATGAAAAACAACGGTATTCGAACTTCCGGATGGGCTTTGGGTGTACCCCTCTTCTTCGCCCTTGCCATTATAAATAATCCATTCACCATATATATTATTTCCCAGGTACGGTGCTAAATAAAGATTAGTTATATCCACATAAGTTTCGCCATACCCATTAGGATCCAATAGGCCATGATAATCCATATGAGCATAATAATGTCGGTTGCTCATATTAGGGTATGGGCCATAACCAGGAGCGTGCCTCATTACTGGTCCATCTCCCCATTTGGATTCATACATTCCACTTACAGATGAAACTACTGCAGAATGATCAGAACTATAGTAATGTATTTTTGTTGCATAAGTGGATGAAACTTGTCCATAATAGTCATTTGTCCAGTACTTGGAAATATTGCTTGGATTATACTGATTTGGGCCACAATTCATCCAATATGTGCCACTTCCCCCGTCACGCATATGCCATGCATAATAATGGCAATTATAAGTCATTGTGGATGAGCCTACAAATTCCGCCTGAGGGAAGGCATTTATATAAAGCTGATTAATTGAGTCTGCATTAAAACCAGCATCAGATCTCGAAAACACTTCAACTGGCTTTCCAAATGTTGTATAAACAGTTACGCTTTTTAAGTACCCACAAACAAAGATGAATATTACGAAGAAAAAAACTGTCTTTTTCATAATTAAGCTATTTTGAGTTGATGATTTGAGAGACTGTAGTATACATTGATTCCTCAGATACATTGCCCCCTTTGTCTACAAATTCTTGTAGAATTTTTCTTTCTTCCAGACTTATAAGATTCTTTGAGAGTTGAATTTGAGCTCCTAAGAGAAGGGATTTGTTTATTGAAGAGAGATCAATTTCATTTATGAGACTAAGTTTAGCATCATACATTTCTAACATCGCATTGTTCAGTTTGTCAATGTATTTCGCATTGAAGATTTCAGGAATCTTCTTTGATGCAATTACTAATTCCAAATAGCCTAGATGAATAATGGTAAGATCAGGTAAAAGGCTAGGCAACTTTGTAGTCCCTACTATATTCTTTAAATTGATTGCAGCATAATAATCTATTATAGCTTCAGCCACATCCTCTCTTTTCTGCAATTCTTCAAATCCATTAAAGTTATCGATAATGACATTGACTCCATCAAGTTCATTATTGTACGCTGTATAAATGAAAAATAATGGATGATTCATAAGGGTTTGGATCAGATTCCTTGTTGACATAACAGATAACATCCCTTCAGGGAGCTGACATGCTTCCAGCATTTCTTCCAGATTGTTAAAAGTACGCCAAACCTCAGGCTTTGTTACCTTTTCAAAAGTAAAAGGTTCATCCTGGTAGTCAATTACAGGCGTTCCATTCAGATTCAAATTGTTTTTAGGATCACCAATTTCCGTCTTCTCATATCCACAAGAATATAAGAAAACACAAGACATTAAGAAAGTTAGACATTTTTTCATCATGACAGTTCGTTTTGGGATAATTAAAATCTACAAACCTCACTCATTTTGTATCGCAATCATTGATCACTATTAATCATTCGAATTAGTTATACATTAGCCAACATAAGATCTTATCCGGAGACATCAATATCATCACATACCTCAAAACATAATAGACTACTAGCCTAATCTGCCTTATTTAGAATTCATATTTTTTTGAGACTCAGAACAATTATTTCAAAATTAAGCAAAAAGGATTGAAATAATCAAGAATAAAGTAACATAGTTATTAACATTGTTTACTTAATGGTTCAGGCTGATAGCTTCTTCCATATATGCCAGGCCGGTTGATTCAGGTGTAAACAGGAAAAAGAAATGGTTCTTCGTCAAATTTGGTGATCCATAAACCAGTATTTGAAAGGGCGACCTTTCTATGAAGCAATTCAAATCCGGCTCAACCGTACATTTGTCGTTTGATATTTTTTAAACGATTCAGATTACCTTCATACTAGTATTTTGCTAGTTTCGGGAACAGAAAAGCACATTATCCATGTCGGATTTCGTTAAGTATGTCGATGATAAAATCCTCAGTCGCGGCATGTCCTATTTCAAAGACAGACGCGTGACATACTGTGAAGAGATCGCTCCGGGCGAATTTGAAGCGGTGGTTGAAGGATCGGAAGGCTATGAGATAAGACTGACTTTCAGGAGAAATAAGCCGAAAGAATTTTCATGCACCTGTCCCTATGACTACGGAAATATGTGCAAGCACATCGTGGCAGTGCTCTATTATTTAAAGAATGAAGACGAAGCTGAAAAAAAGCCCGGCAACAAAAAAGAGCCTGGCAGGAAACCTGCCATAAGAAAAAGGATAACAGTTGCAGAACAGGTAGATGAGATGCTCGGGTCGCTTTCGCATAGCGATCTGAAATCCTTCATTAATGAGCAGTGCATCACTGACCCTGCATTCAGGAGGTCATTCCTTTCAGGCTTTCTCTACAGGTCATCGGTAGAGTCACCTGACAAATACCGCGAACAGGTTAAGAATATTATCAGAAGTGCAAAAGACAGGAACAGGTTCATTAACCGGTCCCGCGCGAGTATGGCAGGTAAAGCAGTGAATGCGATGCTCAATACAGCCATGATAAATGTTGATACAGGCAACTGGCTGAGTGCATGTCATATCTGCTTCCCGGTAGCTGAAGAGATGGTCAAGGCTTTCGAATTTGCTGATGACAGCAATGGAGATATCGGCGGTAATAACGAGACTGCTTTTGAGATACCTTATTCTGTTACCGCGGCTAAGATACCAGAGGAAATACGTGTTTACCTGCTGGATCAGGTTCTCCGAAACTATAGGAAAAACACTTTCTCCGGATGGGACTGGCACAGAGACCTGCTGGATCTCGCGATACAGCTAGTGAAAACTGAAAAAGAGGCCGGAATTGTCAGATCTCTCCTTCATGCACACCCACGTTCGGAATTCGAGGACGAAGAGATGATAAAGCTGGAATATGACCTTATCCTTAAAATGATGGGAACAGACGAGGCTGAAAAATTTGCATCGCAGAATGTAGATACCCCTGACCTGAGAAGGAAGGTACAGGCGAAAGCATTAAAGGACAAGAATTTGGAAAGAGTAAAATCACTTTCTCAAGAAGGCATCAGAAATGATTCAGATACGAAGCCGGGACTTGCCCTGGAGTGGTATGATTGGCTGCTTCGCACTGCAATTGCTGAAAAAGACAAAACTCATGTTATCGAATATGCCAGGCATCTTTTCATCGACGGCTTCCGAAGGGAGCAAGATTACTATGGCATCCTGAAGCAAAATATCGACCCTTCAGATTGGAACGCTTATGTTGAAGGACTTATCGATGAGATCATGAGAAAAAGCAGGCGGGTGAATATTGATGTCATAGGGAAGATCTATATTGCCGAACACTGGTGGAACAGGCTGCTGAAGCTTGTTAGCGAAACGAAGCATCTTCCTTCCATTCAGCATTATGAACAATACCTGGCCACTGATTATTCAACCGAACTTGCCGAAATTTATGAAAAGGGAATTCCCGATTTCCTTATAAAGAATATAGGGAGGAATCATTATAAAGAGGCCTGCCGGTATGTGCGCCGTATGATAAAATTAGGCGCCAGGGACCGCGTCACGAATCTGGTTGCAGCTTTACGAAAAGAATACCCGCAGCGTTCGGCATTGATGGAGGAGCTGAGCAGGATTTGATACCTGCCTCCTGAATATCTCCTATTTATAATAGAAATTGCCGGTCCGGTCACAGCTTGTCAGGAAACGGCATCGCATATACGGGCAGATGGATTCATGAGCCGCGTTGGTCTTTACCATGAAGTAATTGAGGTATAAACAAAGAATCTTTGCGCTGATGGATCAACCAGTCTGAACAAAGTCCTACATTTAATGGTTAGTGATATCGTATAACCAACATCAAACAAAAACATAATATCATGAAAAGAAGATCAACAGCAATCTGGCAGGGTGACGGCGCCGAAGGCAAAGGAACTCTTACCTCAATGAGCGGGTTACTCGATAAAACCCCGTATTCATCAGCAGCACGGTTCAAAAATGAAGACGGCAAAGCCGGGACCAATCCCGAAGAGCTTATTGCTGCCGCCCACAGCGGATGCTATGCCATGGCGCTGAGCTATGCCCTTACCGGGGCAGGATTCGTTCCTGATGAGCTGCAGGTCAGAGCAGATGTCACCCTCGACAAGGCGGAGGATCATTTTGAGATCACCGGCATCCATCTTGATCTGACTGGCAAGGTTAAGGGAATAACCGAAGAAAAATTTCTCGCGCTGGCTGCCAAGGCAAAGGTCAACTGTCCTGTTTCACGGGCATTGAGGGCTGTTGAGATCACACTTGCGGCAAGGCTTGTATAAGGCATATGAAGATTGCAGTAATCGGAGCCGGCGGGGTTGGAGGATACTTCGGGGGAAGACTCGCCAAAGCGAACTTTGATGTTACGTTCCTCGCAAGAGGTGAACATCTCAGGGAGATTCAACAACACGGCCTCAGGGTAAAGAGTGTAAACGGCGATTTTATTGTTGAAAACGCCCAGGCAACGGACAGTATCCGGAAGATTGGTTTCACTGACATTATCATACTTGCCACAAAAGCCTGGCAGGTACGTAGCATTTCCCACGAACTTGCGTCGATCATAAAGAAAGATACTATTGTCCTCCCGTTACAGAATGGTGTGCTTACAGCAGAGGAACTGGCTGAGAATATCCCGGCAGCGAACATTATGGGGGGATTATGCAAGATAGTAAGCAAGGTGGAATCACCGGGTGTCATACACCATTTTGCCCTTGATCCGGTTGTCATTTTCGGGGAATTCGATTCCCGGGAAACTGAAAGGGTTGAATTGCTGAAATCGGTTTTTTATAAGGCAGAAATCAACTCAATTATCTCGGATGATATAACTGCGGATCTGTGGAAAAAATTCATTGCAATCTGTGTCAGCGGTTTGCTTGCAGTAACAAAAACCAATTACGGTGAACTGAGAGAACTGAAAGAGACCCGTCAGCTTATGACAGAACTGATCCGGGAGATTTTTGTTTTATCGCAGCACCTGAAGATAAATATTGAGCCAGAGTTTCCGGACAAACTGATATCGGTTATTGATACCTATCCCCACGAAACCACCTCATCGCTGACCAGGGATGTTTGGGACGGAAAACCATCCGAGATTGAGTACCAGAACGGGACTGTGGTAAGGTTTGGAGAGAAATACGGTGTGGATACCCCTGTCAACAGGTTTGTCTACAACTGCATTTTGCCAATGGAAATCAAAGCCAGGAAGAAAATGGCCTGATACCGGCAGTTGCCTTTAGCCCGATTGCATTAGTTTTTTCTATCCATTCCCTGGTCGAAATTTTATAACTATGCAATCCTGCCATACTTTTAATTATGGCGAATTCGCCATAATTAAACAGAGGATTGTTTATGCTCTCCCAGATACCCAGGTATTCGACTGTATTTCGGTTTCTGAGCCAATCTGAAATGAAAAAATCCCCTTCCTTCTCAAATAGATTTCTCCTTAAATCCTTCAATTAGCCGGAGAGTCACGGGCAAGACAGGTAGGATGATCCTGAAACCAGTGCGAATTTTCTTTGGTTTCATTTGTAACAACAGTATCTTTATTCCTCCATGGACTGTCAGGGACAGGTTGAAAGAGCATTATGGTTTTACAGGTAGGAGCCGGGATGAAAGTCTCAGTCGCAACAGGCCTGAGACCCTGCCTGCAGGGATTCTTTTTCCTGACCAGGCTTACTGAATCAGAATAAGGCAGTTATGCATTTACCCAACCAGGCTTCAGATTGTATGAAGGAATAAAACATCATTGAAATGGAATACATTCTCCTCATAGGAACTTTCGAATCCATATTCCTGCTTCTGTTGCTTCTTGGGAAAAAGAATAAATCTCTTCCTGACTATCTTCTTGGGGTAATCTTCGTATTGTATGCAATAAGCATCGGGAGTGTTTATCTTGAAATACAAAACATAAGAAACAACTTCGCATATTCTGCAATAATAAGTTCAAGCTGGGTATTCCTTTTCCTTCATGGTCCGGCACTTTGGTTTTACGTAAAGAGTTTATCTGATCGTGAATTCAGATTCAAACCCCTGTATCTGCTTCACTTCGTCCCTTTCATCTTCTTTTCAGTCTTCCACTATTTCAATTTCATCAATCTCACTGTCCCGGAAAAGATCAGGTTTCTTGAAAATGACCTGTTCAAAGATGAGGTCTCCTATAAAATAACAGTTCTGTTAATAGCTGTATCCACAATCAGTTACAGTATCTGGGCTCTTGACCTGATCAGGAGAAGACGTGATAAATTAATGCAGCAATACTCGAAAATTGAAGATATTGACCTTGGATGGCTGAGAGCGCTTACAGTTGCTTCACTCATAAGTTATTCAGTCAACGTGTCCCTTTTCAGCCTTGACATGATCTTCCATTTTGCGACCTACAATTTCCTGATATTTCTGACAAACAGTTTTGCTACTGTATATATTCTGTTCCTGGGTTACTTCGGAATACGGCAGGGCAACGTTTTCATAAACAAAGCGGGAGAAATAAGGGAGTCCCGCGGTAAATCAACATTAAATGGACCAGGGTCTCCCCTCATCAACACGGACGATAACTTTATAAGAACTCTCATCCGGGATATGGAGTTGAAGCAGCCTTACCTTGATCCGGAATTAACAATTTCCAGGTTAAGTGAGATGCTGAACGTCAAAGTTGATTTCCTTTCTGATGTGCTAAACTCTCAGCTTAACCAGAACTTTTTTGATTTCATCAACAGGTACAGGGTTGGTGAATTTAAAAATCAATGCACTTTAAAGGCGAACAGCCATCTCTCCATAATGGGCATAGCCTATAACTGTGGTTTCAACTCAAAGGCATCATTTTACAGGGCTTTCAGGAAATTTGAAGGAATATCGCCAAGTGCGTATATTGAGAGAGTCTCATAAAAAGTGAGACTCCTTTTTCCGGAAAGTGGAACTTCCCGGATAACGGGTGAGACTTCGGCCTCCCGCCTGTCATGTACTTTTGGTCAGAGATTTTAATCAGGAAAATTTCCAACCAGCAGCTAAAACCAGAAAACATGAAGATAATGAAAACTTTCAGCCTCCTTATCCTGCTTTCAATCAATATACTTACCGTAAAAGGATCAATTGGTGATACCACCACCGTTGAAACCGATATCACTCTGCGAACAATCACAGGAGAGATATCCGGGACCCTGACAATTCCAGGCAGGTCGTGCAGAATGCCTGTTGCATTGATTATTGCCGGATCAGGGCCGACAGACAGGGACGGGAACAATCCTGTGATGAAAAACAACTCCCTGAAAATTCTGGCACATGAACTGGCGAAAAACGGAATTGCCTCATTAAGGTATGATAAGAGAGGTATCGCAGCGAGCAAGGCGGCTGTAAAAAGTGAAGCAGATCTCCGGTTTGATGATTATGTTTCCGATGCATACGGATGGCTGCAAATATTGAAAAATGACGACCGGTTTTCAGAAGTAATAGTCATCGGACACAGTGAAGGGTCACTGATTGGCATGCTGGCCGGGACGTCAGCTGATAAATTCATTTCGATTGCCGGGTTCGGGCAGTCAGCCGACCAGATTCTAAAGGAGCAGCTTGGGCCACAACCCAAAGAGGTTAAGGATTTATCGTTCCCGATAATTGACAGTTTAAAAAGCGGAAACATAGTTGACAGTGTTCCACCGATCCTTAATTCCCTGTTCAGGCAGAGTGTTCAGCCATATATGATTTCCTGGTTCAGGTATGACCCCCGGGTCGAAATCAGTAGACTTTCTGTCCCAATCCTGATAATACAAGGGACAAATGATATCCAGGTCGGAGTTGAAAATGCCAGGCAGCTTTCAGATGCAAATCCCGGTGCAGAAATACTGCTTATCAATAACATGAATCACATCTTCAGAATTACCGAGGGAGACAGGATGGCAAACCTCGCGACGTACAGTAATATCAATCTGCCTGTCTCAGAGGAACTTGTGAGTTCTGTAACCAGTTTTATCCTCAGGGACTGAACCGGCAACAAGTTTCGGGTGATTTGTGAGAAACAATAAATACTGAAGATGGAAAGAACAGCAATAATCATCATAGAGTTTATATCACGTCTGCTGACAAACTTTATAATGGTAACCATGCAGGTATTCAGGGGCTTCGTAAAATACGGACTGAAATGATACCGGAAGAATCTCTTTTGAAGATCGTAAAATATGCGGCAAAGGCTCCCTCGGGGTATAATGCGCAGCCATGGAGATTTAAGATCAGGAATGATACGATATACCTGATGCCGGACTTTGCACGGACGTTGCCTGTTTCTGACAGTGATGATCATGTTTTATATATAGGCCTCGGTTGTGCACTTGAAAACCTGATCATTGCAGCGAATGGTTTTAATTATGCAACAAAAATTGAGGTCACGGGCAGTGAAAAGAAACCACAAATCATTGTCACGCTTTCGGATGAACCGGAAGCCGGTGAATCAGAGCTGTTTGGGTATATTATAAAAAGGCAGGCAAGAAGGAATAAATACGCTGACGCGAAAGTTGACGAAGACCTGTTAAGTGAACTCTTTAATGATCCCCGGGATGAAGGAGTCCGGACAAAACTTTTTCTCACGGGAGATGAGATAAGTGGGTTGATCCCTTACATTGCTGAAGGGACAAGGCTGCAATACAGTAATAAGGCATTTGTTGACGAGCTTGTAAGCTGGGTGCGGTTCAGCGAGAAGGAGGCAATGCAGAAGGGTGATGGCATCGTGGCAGCCTCACTGGGTTTACCCAATACGGGAAGGCTTATCGGAAATATCTTAATGAAACATTTCATTTCTGCTGACCGTGTGGCCAGGCACATGGAGCAACTGACCCTGGCCTCATCAGGGCTGGCTCTCTTTATGGCAGAACAGAACGACCCGTATCACTGGATAAAACTGGGACAGGCGTTTCAGCGCTTCGGACTTAAGGCAGCAAAGTACCAGGTCAGTCATTCACACCTGGATATGCCCTGCGGGGAGCTGCAGTTGCGCAGGAAACTGGTTCATGATTTTCATCTTGAAGGCCTGACGCCCTTGCTGTTAATCCGCTTTGGCTATTCGGAGCCAATGCCATACTCATTCAGAAGAAGTTTCTACAAATTGCTTGATCCATGAATAAAAATGTGAATTTCCCTGCCCGCTTTTTCCTGGTTACTTTCATATTCTCATGGGTGCTCTGGACTCCTCTTGTCCTGGGCAGTCTCGGAATTATTCCCTTCCCTGGTAAACTGCTGTCAACGGTGAAAATTCCGGTAATAATGCTGGGCGCCTTTGGCCCGCTTGCAGGTGCACTTTATTCCCTGCGTCGCGAAGAAGGGAAAGGCTCAGCAAGAAAATACATTCGATCTTTCCTAGACTATAAACTGGGCTGGAAGGCTTACATTTTCCCGGTAATAATTTTTGGCGGCAGCACATTTATTGCCTGGTTCTTCCCTGAATTATGCGGGGAGAACCGGTTACAGATGCTGTTGCCTTCAATCTGGGTTTTCGTTCCCTGCCTGGTATTTATGGTCTTTGTTGGCGGAGGACAGGAAGAATTGGGATGGCGGGGTTATGCTCTTCCCATACTTGAGAAAAAATTCGGAATATGGTTCGCAAACATTATCCTGGGGGTCATCTGGGCTGTCTGGCATATCCCCACATGGTTCATAACGGGTACAACGCAGAGCCATATGAATTTCGGGGGATTTGTTCTCCTCATGACCGGATATTCCTTCATCTTTTCATGGATCCGGAAGATCTCCGGGAACAGGCCATTTTCGGGCCTATATGCCCACGGGCTTGCAAATGCAATCATCCCTTTAATGCCCACATTCAATATGCAGGGTGGTGTAACTCAGCCACGCTTCTGGATCTGGGTGATACTGACACTTATAACCGGTATTGTAATTACCGCCTTCCGTAAGGAGGAACCCCTCATCCACTCAGGGCAGGGAGATTATCACAGACAACATAGTACAGTTTAAAGAATTACCTTTAATAAATCTATTAATACAATCCGATATGATATCCAGAATCTGGCACGGGTACACAACCAAAGACAAAGCTGACACATACGAAAGTCTTCTTCAGAAGGAGATCTTTACCGGCATCGCAAACCGAAACATAGAGGGCTACCGGGGCATCCAGCTTTTGAGGCGTGAACTGCCCGCCGAGACAGAATTCATTACGATAATGTGGTTTGACTCGGTCGATTCTGTAAAAGAATTTGCAGGCGAAGATTATGAAAGAGCAGTGGTGCCGGCGGCTGCACAGAGAGTTCTCTCACATTATGATAAGATTTCTGCACATTATACTGTTAAGACAGATGAATATTCCCGCTAAGACAATTCTGTTATGGCTTGTTGTGACAGCAATGGCCGGTTGCGCCCAACAGGAGAGCAAATTATCTTCAGCAAGACCTGAGAAGGTTGGTATGTCTTCAGAACGACTAGGCCTGATTAAGCCTGTAATGCAGAAATACATTGACGACAACAAGCTGCCGGGCATGATAACAATTGTGGCCCGTCACGGCAAAATTGTACATTCCGAAACATACGGATCAATGGATGTCGGAAAACCGATGCGCAAGGATGCGATATTCAGGATTGCATCAATGACAAAGCCCGTGACGAGCGTTGCCGCGATGATCCTTTATGAAGAGGGATATTTCCAGCTTGATGACCCCGTAGCAGATTATATACCTGAATTCAGAAACCTGAAAGTGTTTGTATCTGTTGATAAAGAAGGGATACACACAGTTGATCCGGTCAGGCCAATTACAATCCGGGATCTTCTGACCCACACATCCGGCCTGAGCGGGGTCGGGGCTGACTCACCTGTGGATTCTATGTACGCTGTGGCAGACCTTTCCGGCGGCACACTGAAGGAGATGGTTCAGAAACTTTCCGTAATACCTCTCCTGTATCAGCCCGGTACAACCTGGAATTACAGCAGGTCAACCGATGTCCTGGGTTACCTGGTAGAAGTCCTGTCAGGGAAGCCACTGGATATGTTTATGAAAGAAAGGATATTCCTCCCGCTTGGGATGGAGGATACAGACTTCTTCGTCCCGGTTGAAAAACTTGACCGGGTAGGTGCTGTGTATTCACCGGATTCAGTGGGAATCAGGATCATAATGAAGCCCGACACGAGCAGCGTTTCCACCCCGGTGAAGTTTTTGTCGGGAAACGGGGGGCTTTATTCGACAGCCGCGGACTACCTGGTTTTTTCACAGATGTTACTGAATAAAGGCGTTTATAACGGGGTACGGATACTTCGGAGAAGAACAGTTGATTTAATGACCACGAACCAGATTTCCGACGTTAAAATGCCTGATGATGATTTCTTCGGACCGCTGATGTCAGGGATGGGGTTTGGATTCGGGTTTGCGGTCTTAACAGATAACATTAAAGCAGATATTAAAGGCTCAAACGGCTCCTTCTGGTGGTCAGGGTCAGGTAATACATATTTCTGGATTGATCCTCACGAGGACTTAATATTAATCCTCATGACACAGTTCGTTCCTGATTTTTACTACCCGGTTTTCAGGGAGCTGAGAGACCTGGGATACGAGGCTATAATTGATTGAAAGTTCAAAAGTCTGATATGGTCAAGAATTACTTTTATCTGATAGTCGGAGTATTATGTATACTCTTTGCAGTTACCCACACTTTTAACGGAGTCAACACCACGCTGCAGGCACTGGACAGTTCAGTGATTGGAAACAGTGCAAAGGTTGCATTTAAATACGTGTGGCACATTATAGGAATTGAGAATCTTGTTTTTGGAATTGCATTGATCATCATGGCATTTCAAAAGAGCCTCTCCAACGTCAGGTTTGCCGCATGGCTGATAATTGCCATCCTGGCGCTGCGATGGATTGTCATTTCAGCATTTACTCTGATGGAAAGCAGTGGCGGAATTTTACAGATATTGCCTGATACTGTTGCAATTTTAGTTGTAATAATCCTGCTGATAATTGGAACACGAGTCAGGGATAAAATTTTGTATGAATAGTATCCCGAAAATCTTTCGTCAATTATGTCATCAGTGATTATCAAAGGGGTCTATATTCTGATTATCATCCTGGGCAGCCCAGGAATACGGGGTGATTTTTCGCAGAAGGAAACTGTAACCGGTCCGGAGATCTTCATAATCGGGTCAATTCATTCAATGCATTACAATCCGGACTATCGCTATTCAACTGTTGATCTCCTGGAACAGATCAGGGCCCTGAAACCTGATGTTGTTTGCGGGGAGATTGCGCCTGATGCTTATGAGCAGGCAACAGAAGGATATTTTCCTCCCGAGGCAGCTCTCCTGGCGGAGATGGCCGGGGAGCTGAACTACCGGTTTGTTCCTGTTGACTGGCGGCTTGATTATGCAACCCAGGCGGCTGCCGACAGCATTTACCCGGTTTCGGTGAAGGAGAAACTTGCACCCTTTGGGAACACATATTTCGCCAGGATGAATGAATCTGCCAGCCGGTCGATCTATGATGCGGTCCACAGCGAGGCAAACATCTCAATTATTGATTCAGTTTTTGAGCAGATCATCGGTGCAGATCCGGTAGCCGAGATTGCGCACGGCAACTGGCATGAACGGAACCGGCGGATTGCAGTTAACGGGATGAATGCATCCGGGGATGCGCAAAGAATAATCTTCGTTTTCGGGAGTGACCACATTCCCCAGATCAGGAGACAACTGCGCAGCCTGGGATTCGAACCGCAGGTTCCGGACCGTTTGTTCGTCCCTTCCGGGAACAATAAAGTTCCCGATGCCGTGCTGAAACGGTGGAAGCGCAACCTGGAGAACCTGAAGTTAATCCGCGACGGCAAAATCCCGGTCACGGATGATTACTATCAGAAAATAATCAACAGCAGGCGGATCCGGGAACTGGAACAGGCTATTCAGAAATCGTCATAAATAAATTGCACCGGGAAACATTACGATGAGTTTTCAACCAAATAATCAACATATGAGGAATATTTTACTCGCCATGGTCCTGCTTCTTGCAATCACCTCATGCAACCGGGAGCCTCAAAACGGGTACGAACTGATTGAGCAGATGTACAATGCAAACAAATCGAACTGGTATGAGACTCTCTGCTTCTCGCAGGAGGTTTTCAATTACAGGAATGACAGCATTATTGCAACCGAGATCTGGCATGAGGCCTACCAGTCACCGGGCAATCTCATAATCAAATTCAACGACTGGACCAGCGGCACCGGCCTGCTGTTCACGAATGACACTATCTACAGCTTCAGGGATGATACCCTCGAATCAGTCCGGTACCGCATTCACGACCTTGTAGTGCTTGGGCTGGACATAAACAATATCCCTCCCGAAGCAACTGCCGAACGGGCTGTGAAATGCGGCTATAACCTGGATCTTATTGCGGAGGGACAATGCATGGGGCAAGATGCATGGATAGTTGGTGATACCCTGAGCACCTGTTTCTGGGTCGACAGGGAATCACTCCTGTTCCTGAAGATGAGGCGCAGATCAGGTGACAACTCAAGGGAGGTGGAATTTGCCGCATATGAGAGCATCAATGGTTTTCCCGTTGCAACGGAAATCAGGTTCTACGACAGCGCAGGCACCCTGGATATGGTTGAGAAATACTTCAACATCACACCCGGCTGCAGGGTGCCATCGGGGACCTACAGCCCGGCAAAGTTCAATAATGCCAGGTGGTAACTGACAGCATCCCGGCTTTAAAACTGCAATTGAGATACCGATAAAATATACTTTACAAATCCGTCAAACACATGAGTGAATTACTATTAAAGCCAGGTCCCACCCTGAGAGATTTCCAGGAATATGTGAAAAAGCTTGAAGATGAGCGGGGTTTTACGCAGCAAAATGCAATTGAAAAATGTCTCCTGCTGGGGGAAGAGATTGGAGAGCTGTTCAAGGCTGTCAGAAAAACAGTCAGGCTAAAAACAGATGTGAAAGCAAATGTCGGCTCAATTGATGAGGAACTTGCTGATATAATGATATATCTGTGTGCAATAGCAAATCGTTTTGATATTGATCTTGAACAGGCTTTCCGTAAAAAGGAAGAGCACAATAAAAAGCGGACATGGATTTAAATGAATACCGGAAGAATGCCGGAACAGTAACAGTTATGAAGAATTTACTCTGTTTTATAACAATAATATTTGCCATGACAATGGCTTCCTGCGGGCAGGACCGTCAGGAATCCGGTAACACCGGGAAAATCACAGGCGATTATTTCGGACAGGCAGTCCCGGGTGACAGTGCCAGGCTTTTCGCCCCGGGCATCATCTCGACAGGCATGGATGAGCGGGACTTCGCAATCACTCCTGACGGCAATGAAATCTTCTTCTGCCGCGAGGCAGGGAATTTCAGATATGTGACGATCTTTCACACACGCAGAACTGACAGTGTGTGGTCTGCCCCGGAGGTTTTTGAGTATTGTGCCAACCCGGCATATAAGTATGTTGAGCCTCATATTTCACCTGACGGGACGAAACTGTATTTCATATCAGACATGCCTGCTGACTCCGCATCAGAGGGTAATGAAGACATCTGGGTTTGCACAAAAACAGATGGCCGGTGGTCGGAGCCCCGCAACGTGGGGTCGCCTGTAAATACTGGAAGCAAGGAGTTCTTTCCTTCTGTCACGGAAGATGGCACAATCTATTACACTCACCTGGATACCCTCGCCGTGGAAGAGTTCATCTATCGCTCCAGGCTGGTTGACGGGGCATATCAGCAACCCGAAAAGCTCGACCCGCATGTAAACATCGGCAGGGCCAGGTACAATGCGTTTGTTGGCCCGGATGAAAGCTATATAATTATCCCGGCATACGGCATGCCCGACAGTTACGGAGCCACTGATTATTACATCTCATTCCGTGACAGCCTCGACAACTGGAGCCGGCCGGTCAATATGGGTCCTGAGATCAATTCATCGTTTTCAAGGGAGTGGTCCGCTTCAGTTTCCCCGGACGGGAAATACCTCTTCCTTATGTCTGACCGGATGGGCAATAGGAGCCTCGAAAAGCTGGATGCGGAATCATTGCAGAACTTCCACAACTCGCCCCGGAACGGAAGCTCGGATATCTACTGGATCAGCACCAGGGTAATTGAGCAGCTGAGAGAAAAAGCAAATTTCTGAGCCATACTTTTAAGCTTATCAAACAATTAATTACTGTTAAGGAAATGATCATTCAAAAAGTCCGGATACCGGGATTAATACTGGCAGCAGCCTCTGCCCTCCTGCTGTTTTCATGTAACGGCCAAAGGCAGAAAAAAAACAACACGGACGCAGAAATGACCGGGCTTTTACAGACCAAACTCGATTCACTCACCGACAACCTGGTGGTACCTGGCGTTACCCTTTCAGTCAGGTTCGGTGACGGGACAAACATTTCACTTGCTTCAGGATTGGCAGATGTGGAGAACGAAATCCCGATGAAACCGGATGATATTATGTTATCAGGCAGTGTCGGAAAAACATATGTCGCAGCTGTAATACTGAAGCTGTACGAGCAGGGACTCATCGACCTGAAGCAAAAAGCCATTTCATATCTACAGGATGAAGACTGGTTTCTGAAGATCCCGAATTCACCTGATATTACTGTTGAGATGCTGCTGAACCACACTGCAGGCATTCCCGAGTATGTTTATCATAAGGAACTATGGCAGGCAATCAGTAAAGACAGGGACAAAGAGTGGAGCGTCGCGGAAAGACTCTCTTTTATAAGCAATGATCCTCCCACCAATCCGCCCGGTGAAGGATGGGCTTATGCTGATTCGCATTACCTGGTGCTGGGTTCAGTCATAGAGAAAGTAACCGGCCGGTCTTACTACGAGGTGCTTGATGAACTGATCATCGGCCCCTGCAAACTGAGTCATACGTTTCACTCTGACAGGAGAACAATTCCCGGGTTAATTCCGGGCTATACAAATCTTACTGATGAATTTCTTCTGCCCCATAAGGTGCTGAATGATAACATGTATGCCTTTAATCCCCAGATGGAATGGACCGGCGGCGGCCTTGCCTCTTCTGTTTCTGATCTCACCCTGTGGGTCAGCCGGTTATACGGAGGGAGTGTCCTGAAACCGGAGACCTTAAAGTTGATGCTGACTCCCGCACCATACAAAACCACCCTTTTCGAAAATGCAGGGTACGGGCTGGGCAGTTTCATTGCTGAAACGGACGGGATTACTTATTATGGTCATACCGGATTCTCTCCGGGTTACATAACATATGTTCAATATCTCCCCGACAACAGGATTGCACTGGCTTTGCAGGTCAATGACGACTCGTCGCATGATAATTTCTCACTGAAAGAATACTTCAATACAATCAAGAAGGTTGTAATGAGCCACAGTCTCCCTGCGGCCGGAAATGCGGGCAGATCATTACCGAACCTGCAAAAACGGAATAAACATCAGTTAAAATTAAATAATATGGAGAAAGATGTTGTAAAAGAAACAATCATTGCCCTTGAGACAGCTGCTCTCAGAGCATGGCTCGACGGTAATCCCTCACCCTATCTCGAACTTTATTCGAAGGACTTCACCTATTTCGATCCCGTCCAGGAAAGGCGGATTGACGGCTGGGACAGGATAAAGGAGTTTTATGAAAGCATGCGCGGAACAGTAAAAATGGACGGATTCGAAATTATTAACCCCGTTGTACAACATTCGGGTTCTATGGCAGTCCTGACATACAATCTGCAAACAAACTCAGGTGAAACTGTCTGGAAAGAGAATTGCACCGAGGTGTACAGGCTTGAAGAAAACAACGAATGGAAAATCATCCACAGCCATTGGTCGCTGACCGGGCCTTCTATTCAATAATTGTGCCTGCAATACAGCCGGAACATAATGTGACAAATGCCAGGGCCACTCCACATTATTGAGATTACAGGCATGAATACAAACGTCTGCTTTAAAACAAATCAAGGACCGGAATAAGATGAAAGGCAAAATACAAATCTGTACTTTATTAATAATAGTCTTCTCTGTAAACTGCTACTGTCAGAATGAGAACAGCCTCTCATCAAAGGATAAGATATACGGATTATCATTAATATGGAAAGAGGTTAGCTACAACTTTGCATTTTTCAATCAAATCCCGGATCTTAACTGGGATAGCTGTTACCAGGATTTCATACCCAGAGTTCTGGAATCAGAAAATGACTGGGATTATTACCTGGAACTGCAGAAATTCATGTCATTGCTTCAGGACGGGCATACACGTGTATTTACCCAGGTACATTTACGAAACAAATATTACGGAACATCAATCAAACAGTTAAATACAAAGCTTATCGAAGGCAAAGTCATAATTACCCGGGTCCTGGATGATTCACTCCGGATTCGGGGGATGAAGCCGGGAATGGAAATAGTGGCTATAAACGAAATGAATCCATTCATTTATGCTGAGCAGTATGTTGCTCCCTATGTTTATGCATCAACTCCCCACGACCGGCAGCTTCAGATATTCAGTCAAAATCTTTTAAGCGGCCGTGTAGCTGAACCTGTAAGAATTGAAGTTAAAGACTTTGATGGTAAAGTTGAACGATATTCAATTTACCGCGAGCCCTGGATAATGGAAGAAGAGATGCTGACCGGCAAGCCGCTGGAATTCAGGGTAGTCGCGAAAAATACAGGATATCTTAAAATAAATAATTTCGTCGGGAGTAATAGTATCAGGTCGGATTTTGACTCGATCTACGAAAAGATCCTTCTTACTGATGCATTAATCATTGATGTCAGGGAAAATATGGGCGGATGGACAGATATTTCACAATATATTTTGAAGCATTTTGCGAATAAGCCATTTAAAACAGGAAAGTGGAGGTCACCCGAAAATATCGCCGCACACAGGTCGTGGGGCAGTAATATCGAATGGTTTGAATCAGGTGAGTACGAAGTGGCTCCCTTTACTGATAAAGTCATCTACACCAGGCCAATTGTTTTGCTTGCCGATGAAAGCACCTTTTCATGCGCAGAAGATTTCTGTGCAGACTTTCTTACAATGAAACGTGGTAAGATTGTCGGCTCAAAAACTGCCGGGAGCAGCGGAAATCCACTTATGGTTAAATTGCCCGGAGAGGGTGTGGCCCTGATTTGCACCAAACAGGATTTTTTCCCTGATGGCAGGGAGTATGTTGGATTCGGAATAGATCCGGATATTGAAGTTAAACCATCCATCGAGGATATATTTCAGAACAATGACCCTGTTCTGCAGGCAGCAATCAAAACGATTCTTCAATGATTAAATCAGTTATCTCCGCAGTAATCCTGCTGATAACAGGGTTAATCTCATATGGCCAGGCAGCTGATGAGTACCAGGTATATGCCCTGAGATTCGACGAGTCAGGGAAAATCCCGGTACGGGATATTGCCGTCGGAACAATGTCAACGGACAGTGTGTCTGTATGCAATATGTTCTGGTACCTGAAAGGTTTAAATGGCAGGAATATCCTTGTTGACGCAGGATTCATTGACACAACCGGTACCAGGGACGGCAGGTATGAACGGCCTGACAGTGTTTTAGGGAGGATCAATGTTTCGCCGTCCGGTATAACAGATTTGATTATTACACATCCGCATCCTGATCACATCGGGGGAATTCTCCTTTTCCCGCATGCCAGGGTATGGATGCAAAAAGAGGATTTCCTGTATTTTGTTTCAGGTGCCTGGAAGAAAGAGGGCGCATCAGCGGAGTTTGCTGAGAGTGATGTCCGTAACATCATAGAAATCAGCCTGCAGGGAAGACTGGAGCTCACCGAAGGTGATAATATTGAGATAATACCTGGGATAAAGGTTTTTACAGGTTCAAAACATACCTGTGAGAATCAATATTTGCTTGTCAACCCTGAATCAGAAACAAACAGGATCATTATAGCCTCCGATGCGATCTGGTTTTATTTCAATCTTGACAACCTGCTGCCTGTTCCCACCTATACATTAGATCCCGATGCTTACGTCAGGGCCATGAAAAGGATTAAAACAATGGTTACAAATCCTGATTATATAATCCCCGGACATGATGATCTTGTATTTTCAAGATTTCCGGAAGTAAGCAAGGGAGTTGTGAGAATAGGGAACTGACCAAACCTTCTTGTGATTAATTACGGTGTTACACTATCTGCCGGCGATTATGCCTGATTTATAGTATAATTACTTTTTCGGGTTAAGGTATTTTTTAAGGTCACTGACATATGATTCAAATGCCTTTACTCCTTTGTCAGTGATTGAAAGCATTGTGTTCGGGTAGTTGTTCTTAAAGGTTTTCTCAACTTTAATATACCCGGCATCCTCCAGTTTTTTCACCTGGATACTGATATTGCCAGCAGCAGCTTTGGTTTCGCTCTGTATATAAGTAAACTCCACTTTTTCGGAAGCCACCAGCATCGAAATAATTGCCAGTCGCAACTGCGAGTGTAACAGAGGATCTAAATCGTTGTACATGGCTTTATTCTTTTGCCGCTTTCAACATATACCCTGGTATCAGATAACCGCAGATTATTGCTGCGCCTACAACCAATGCCAGGTATTCATTTGTCACAAATGTTGTAGCAATACTGAATATAAAAAATGACATACCACCAATAATCAAGGGTCTGAACTTTATTACCAGCGCAGTGGTTGTGGTTGCCATACCGGCGACCAATAACATCAGGGGCGGCGGGGCGATTCCTGATTTAATACAAATGAATGCTGCAATAAAAAAGGAAGGTGCGGTCACCCACCATAGATAATCTATAAACTTGTCTACGTGACTGATGACCTTCTTTTCCTTATTCATTTTCCGAACCATAAAATACATGATTATGAATCCGATGAGAATAAACACAACCCAATTCCCAAGAATAACATACCCATTGAGTACCCATGGTTCTGTGCTATGTACAAATTTTAAGAGGACAAAATTAGAAATACAGGCAAGAGTTAATATCCAACCCCATAGCAAAAAGACTTTTGAACTTTCCTTATAATTGATCTTAAAGTTTGCAATGGCTTTGTTAATTACATCAAAGCTTTCTTCCGGTGTTAAATCATTCTTTTCCATATCGGGATAGTTAATTGTGTTAATTTGATACGAATATAAACTAGTTAATTCTATTAACCAAATATTTTTCACTATTTTTTTTGTCTTTCCGGCTTGTTACGGTTCGACATTAGCATCCGTGATTGAATTCAGGCGTTGACCTGCAGGACAATTTTGACTATCTTCAGCTTTGGATTCTTTGAATAAACCATTAAACACTCCTGTCATGAAAACAAAAGCATTCCCGCTGGTATTTGCACTGCTCATCCTGGGCACCGGCAACGTCCTGTCACAGACAGCAGGCAATCCTGTCACTGACCTCCTGCTCTCTGCATGGTCACCGCGGAACTATACAACCGTGCCTGTCACCGATCAGCAGATTGACATAATTCTGCAGTGCGGCATCAAGGCCCCAAGCTCGCGCAACGGACAGCCATGGCACTTCACGGTGGTCAAGAACGAGACTTTAATGAAGGAGATCATCTCCAATATCACACCCGGCAACGTGATCATAGTCATCTCGGGTAAAGTGTCACAAAACGGCACCACACCCGAC
>Ga0116154_10001059_pt1 | contig 25345 bp, 28 predicted proteins | sample AD_UKC030_MetaG_FD_89898 | JGI IMG/M metagenome (GOLD analysis project Ga0116154, IMG submission 89898) | Active sludge microbial communities of municipal wastewater-treating anaerobic digesters from USA - AD_UKC030_MetaG | ecosystem: Engineered > Bioreactor > Anaerobic > Digestate | place: USA...
AGGAGAAAAAGCCGGGCATGCAGGTCCCTGTCCTGCTGAAAAAATCTGCGCCCCTGCGGAAAAATTACCGGTACTGTTGCGGTGTGGGCATCAGGAAATCATAGAGCGTGACCTCGATGTCCAACTTCTCTCCGTTCACAAGACGGTCATAGGTGCTGCGGCTCATGGAGATTGTCTCGTTTCGTGTCAGCGTTATCGTTTGTCCCGGATCGATATCCCGTCGCGGGAAACAGTACGGCTGGGGAAATGCCGACAACATGATGTCATAGGTCCCGTTCGGGGGAGCGATCGCAACACAGGACATGATGTCATGCGCCGGTAACCCCCCGGTGTTGTGCAGGGTCATCTTCATGGTCCCGTTGATCCCGACGATGATCGGTTCAACGAATCCCGGTTCCGGGATAAACTCGAACTCCGCTGCCACGCGTGCGGGTTCGATATACGGCGCGGGAGTCGGCGTTGGCAGTACTTCGGATGCGATGTACCCGATGGGAAGGGGAATTTTACAGCCGGCAGTGAGGGTGATGGAAAATAACAGGAGGATGACAAGGAACGTCAGCGCGCGTTTCCGGATACGGTTCAACCCCGGACGTACGTACGGGGGAGGGGGTTATTATCCTTTCTTTTCATAAAACAGGGCATGCCGGAGGTTTCGGGAGTTCCGTCGCCTGCCGATCCTTCCCGAATGCAGTACGGTGCACCCGGCAATCATCCGCCCCTGTCCGGCCGGTACTTCTGCAGGATATCGGAAAGGAGGAGCGCGACGACAGCGGCGAGGGTTAAGGAGATCGTCTTGTCCGCGATCTCGATCAGGGCCTCGGATACGACTTCCCGTGCGAGGGGATGGACGATGATTCCCGTAAGAAACTGGGAGATCGCCCGCGGTCCTTCGGCCGGGGAAAGGCCAAACAGCGTAAAATTCACCATCACGAGCGCCGTGTTGACAAGGCCGGTGACGATGCCGGCGGCAAAGAGGCGGAAGGGTTTCTTCAGGTCGACCCATCCCCGCGTCCAGAAGAAGTACGTGAGCCCTGCAACAAGGATGCTGCTGGATGCCCACAGAACGGACGGCAGGCCCCAGAAGGTTCCGGCCATCACCAGGTTGTAGATGATACCGGCACACGCCCCGACCCAGAACCCGCCCGTCATCACCACCAGCGAGGTCCCCCACGTGTCCAGGAACAGGGGGAACGCAAAGGCGACCATGGTGATCGAGGTGGCAAGGTTCAGCATGACACCGATGGCGATCAGGGTAAGCGGGCCCCCGGATCGCAGGTACGACAGGCGGGCCGGCACATCCGCTGGTTCCGGATCTTTTCCTGCCGTGTTGATGGAATTTCCGTCTGAAGCGCGGGTCGAATAGTGGGCATTCACGAGGAGCCCGATGAACACGGCCATGTACATGACGCCGACGATCATCTCAATCGTCACGACAGAATGGGCGAGCGGGCCGGTGGCGACGATATCCCCGACGCCCCCCATCGTGAGGATCCCGAAACTGAAGTAGATGATCCCCGACAGGGTCCATTCCCCGTACTCGAACTGGAACGATCCGGGAATAAAGAAGTGGATGAGGAGGTAGACCATGCCGAACGCCAGTGCGATCATGATGTAGACATTGACGGCGCGGCAGATCTCGGTCATCGTGACCTTTTGTGCGGAAAAGACCCGTTTTAAGATGACCAGCAGGATGTACGTCAGGAACACCGCGGTAGCCATCACCTCAGCGATCAGCGTGTCCCGCGAGGGCGTGAACACGTTTGCCCACGCGAGGAGCAGGAGCGGGATGGCGAGAAGGATGCCGATCGCGACCTGGCGCGGGTGGTCGGAGACGGAATAGAGCGCAGATAAGAGGAGCATGGAGAAGAGGACGACGAGGAGGATGTTTCCTACGGGACTTTTCTCGAAGATCGGAAAGAAGATGATGATGATGAGGAGCCAGGAGAGGGTGAAGAAGTCCCGGTTCCTGTACGCGGTTTTCACGAGTTCATGCGGGATTTGTATTCCTCCTGCTCCGGGTATCAGTCATCGTATCTGGCCGGTTTATCATAAAAATTCCGAAATGAAAGCACAGGATGATCGCGGGGAAAAAAGCTGTACGAAGTTTGCTGCAGAGGCCTCTCATCAGGGATTTTTCTGCAGGGATTCATGGCAGGCGATGTCCGGTCTTCCCGAAACCTGCATAACGATGCCGGGTACGGGAGGTCAGGAGCGCCGCAACGCACTGTCCGGTGAGATCAGGACCGCGGAATTCCGCTCCCGGATCTGCTGGCGTACCCGGGTCTTCGAAGCATGATAGCAGTAGGAGAGTACGAGGACGAAAACGAGAAAGTTCGACCCTATCAGCCCGACAATAAAATACTCGCGGGGGAAGAGAAGGAGGCTCAGCGCGGCATCGGCTGCCAGGACTCCGGCAATTTTATACGAGCAATAGATCGAGAGCATCCGACGGGTTGTTTCGGCATTCCGTTCCCGGGCTTCCTCGTAGCGTTCCAGGGTTCCCCAGACGTGGTACCGGTCTTCCTCCGATTGCCAGTATTCCCGTTCCTCGCCGGGAAACCTTCGTCCGGTCCCGTCTTCATGATCGGTTGCAGGCGAACGAAGATCCCGGTGAAAAACCATGAAAATCCTTCTTAACGATTTTTTTTATAAAAAAGTTCTATGGCAATGGGTGCCATTAAATTTTTCGGTTTAACATTAATTTAAATATATGCTTTCTCTTTTTAAGAAATCATCATTTCAGCAATTAAAAGAGAAATTCAGGCTGAAAAGTCCCTCTGCTGCATTTTTTCCGTTTGCACCACCCCGGGGGTGATCGGGGCTGCACAGCGCGGGCGCACGTGCCGGGATCACCAGCTTGTGATAAAAAAGCGCGATCACGACAGACAGTCCGATGACAGGTTTATTCTCTCAAACGAAAAACAGGATTTTGGGGGAACTGCGATGGCGGGAATAGTAATTCCAGTATTTTTTTCCGGCGATGTGATTTCCAGTATCATGGTGACGTTTGCGATCATCGGTCTCTTGTACATCCCCCTCTTTTTTCTCGGGTACCTTGATGAAAAATTCTCACTGAACCTCGGAAATGGCAGATGGTTGTTCTGGATCATCATCATCCTTGGTATCGTTGCCCTGTGGCTTGTACAACCATTCCTGATCGCCCTGCTCCTCCTCATGGGGATCCTTGTCGTGCTGTTGCCGCCAGAGAAGGAGGGGGCGCGACAGGCCCGGAAAAAACAGGTGGTAACCGTGGCGATCCTGTGCGTCGGGATACTCTTGTTCATCCTCGTTGTATTTTTTATTGCCAGTGAAGTGTCCGGTTCACTGTCAAAGAGTGTAGAAACTGCCAGGATCCGGCAGAGTACTACCGACTCCCCCCGGTTCGCGATCCAGATCGTCAATGCGTCGGGGGTCATCACGAAAGTCCTCGGGACATCGAAGATCGAGAATATCACGGACCCCCACCAGTATGTCACCGACGGTCCCTGGAGTGTCACCATCACCCTGACCGATGAGGGGGCGGACGCCTACCGGAACGCAATCCTTGATTCCGGTGCGATGGAGGATCCGATTGAACACCCGCTCAGTATTCTTTCGGATACAAAAACGCAGCTCTCACAACCGATCTCCCGGGATCTCGCTGAACGGTTACGGCAGGGACCGGTCCGGGAAATTGAGATAGTAACCGGGGACGGGAAAAACGGGTGGGCGATCGCGATGAACATCGTGTACGCATTCAGGGAGAGCCGCGAGTATCCGTATTGATTGTGTTCCTGACGCTCCCCTCCCCTCTCCCGAAGGTACTTTTCTCTCCGCCCGTCCTGGTGGCCCACCTCTCCTTACGCCAGATACCGTCCCCGTTTGGCTCAATTCCTGCGAGATCTGCCTTGAAAAGGATCGCTTTTATCCGCTTTTGGACGAACGAAAACTACCCGAAGGGCAGTTGGAGCTTGAGAAGGGCGTAAAAGCGTTCTTCGGGCTATGATCGTTTTCTTTTGTACCCCTATGCTGCCGCACAACGGAGGGAAGCCCAATTTTCCGGCGAGCGGGTTTGACGATCAGGGAATAGCGGGCTATAAAGGTGCAGTCTCCGCCCCCCGGTTATGCCAGCGCCGTGAAATTCCCCGTAGGCAGGGGTTGGTGCCGGGGGGGCGCCTCTCCCGGGGACTGCAATTTACCCGGGAACTGGTCACGGTTTTCCGGGGATCTCCCCCTCAGGTACGATCTTTCCGTCCTGCATCACGATCACCCGGTCGAAATAGTTCCGGTGCCACTCCTCATGGGAGACCATGACCACGGTCTGGCTGAGTTCCCGGTTGAGTTTCCGGATCAGGTCGAGGATGATCGTGGAATTCCGGGTGTCAAGGTTCGCACAGGGTTCGTCGGCAAGGATGATGGCGGGGTTGTTGATGAGCGCCCGGGCGATGGCGACCCGCTGCTGCTCTCCGCCGGAAAGTTCCCCGGGTAAGAAGCTGACCCGGTCCCGGAGCCCGACAAGGCCGAGGATGTCCCGGCACGCCCGGGTACACTCCTTTGCGGTCATGCCCCGCACCTTGGACGGCAGGTAGATATTCTCTTCGGCGGTCAGCTCGGGGACAAGGGCATAGTCCTGGAAGACGTACCCGAGCCGGTTCAGGCGGAAGAGTGTCCGCTCCCGCTCGCTTAAGGTTGCGACCTCCACACCATCGATCACGAGGCTGCCGGTGGTCGGGCGGTCCAGCAGCCCGAGCAGGTGGAGCAGGGTCGACTTGCCGCTCCCGCTCGCGCCCGTAATACCCACGAATTCCCCTTTCCGGATCCGGATGTCCACGCCGTCCAGAGCCCGGACCTCGACACTGCCTTTGCCGTAAACCTTTGCAAGGTTGCTGCCGATGATCATGTTACCCCCGGATTGCCGAGAGGATGTCCTCCCGCGTGGTCAGATACGATGGCAGGAAGCCGGCGATCAGCGACACGATAAACAGGCTGGCAATCGCCCGGAGGAGCAGCACGGGTTCAAGGACCGGGGCTACCGGTCCCCCGGGAAACACGAGGGGTGAAGCGGTCAGGTACTGGAGCAGCACGAAGAGCAGGGCGCATCCCGCAAGGGTGCCGCTGGCAAAGATGAACAGCGCCTGGAAGATGTAGGACTTGATGATGATGGACCGGTCAATCCCGATTGCCTGCAGGATCCCGATCTGTTTCCTGCGGTACACGGTATTGATGAAAAGCACAATGAAGATGACCACGACCGCGATGACGAGGCTGACGATCGTGCTGATGACGTTGATGATGTCGAAGCTGCCGACAATGGATTTTAAGAAATCGGCGGATTTGTCCTGCCAGGTCCAGATCCTTTCCTTAACCCCGTACTGCATCAGGGTGATCCGCATGGCATCCTCGGTGCCGGTCGTTCCGGTCTTCACCAGGATCTGGTTTGCCGCATCCGTCGTGCCGAGCACCGATTCCAGTTCTTTCCTCGGAATGAAGGCACTGGAGTCGACACTGAACTGGCCGGATGCAATGATCCCCTTGATGCGGTACTGCCGGGTCACCCCGTTCCGGAAGGTGACCTCAACCGTCTTTCCCACCTCCACGCCCCCGAGGGTTGGCGTCCGGTCCACCTTCTGGTCTTTGTTGCCGGCAAGGGTAGTGCCGATCAAAATCTGCCCGGTATCGCCATCGTTCAGGTAATCCCCGCTGGCAATGCTGGTATGGATCTTGAGCACCTGTTTTTCATCATCAGGATTGATTGCAACAAGGAGCGGTGTCGTGGACTTTCCCTTATAAACAATGGTGGCTGCACCGGAATACCGCGGGGTGCTGGCGACAACCCCGGGGATCCGGTTGATCTTCTGCTGGAGCTCCGTAACACGGGTGATGAGGAGCTCATCCTCACGGGGCTCGATGACCAGGTTCCCGTAGCTGTAATCGATGTTCTGCTGGTTGAAGAGCACCACGATGCCGGCGATGATGGACGGGAGGAAGATAAGGTTGACAAAGACCATCGCGATGATCATGATGGTTAAGAGGATCGTGCCCTTGTTTCCCCGGGTGATCAGGCGCGATGCGAGGAAAAACGCAACCTGCTCTTCCTCAAGCATCGCTGCTTCCCTTGTTCCGGAGCACGAAGAACCAGTACCCGCCGGCACACAGGATCAGGCCTGCGACTACTGCTGCGATCAGCCCGGTGGAGTCCCCGTCGTTGACGGTCATCTGGAGGGTCTCGTTGCTGGTCTGTACGCCGTAGTCATCCTCGTACCGCACGCTCAGGGTGTACGGGTACGTGCCGGGGTTTCCCGCCTGGAGGGAGAAAACGGCAGGGGCATCGTTGTCGGGCTCGATCGTTCCCACGTACGCATCCTTTCCCCCGCTCATCGGGAGGTCGATGCTCGCCTTGACCGAGTTGGCGTTATCCGTGCCGGTGTTCTCCAGCCGGATGATGAGCGAGACGGCATCACCTTTTTTGATCCGGACCGGATCGATGGAGACGGACGCAATGCCGATCTTTGCCCTGCCCTTCACGTGGACTGCGAGGACCTCGGTCTGGGTGGCGAGCGTCCCGTCGGGGTTTGCATACGTCATGGTGAGGTAGACCCGGTTGAGGCCGATGGGGGTTCTCTTATCGGTGGAGAAGAGCATATCAAGGGACGTATTCTCTCCTTTCAGGAGACTGCCGATATGGTACGTGCTGGTGGTCTTCTGGGTAATGGACGGGCTGCTGCTGTTGACCGTGACCGTGATCTGGTCGGCGCGGGAGAGCCCGTCATTCTGCAGGATAACCTGCGCGTGGAGGTCATCGCCGGGGTTGACGCCGTCAGGGACGGTCTTGATCGCCGTGAGAGCCGGTTTTTTCAGGATGGCGATCTGGGTGTTGACATTCACCGGGACGGGCTGGCGGACGCTCTGGCCTCCCGTGACATCGATCCAGATCTCGGGGAAGTAGATGCCGTCCTGTGCCGGGGCGCGGATCAGGAACGTTATGGGGATGGACTGCCCGGGACCGATCACGCCGATGCGCTTGTAGTTGCCCGAGATGATCTCAACGTCCTTTGAGTCCAGCCGGATGCTCTCGATATTGACCCCGATGTCCGTGCTCTTCGTGCTGGAAAATTCTCCGCCGGACTGGACACCACTCTTCTCCGATAAGGTTGCGGAGGATGCGGTGCTCCGGATCACTGCCGTGATGGTCCCGACATCGCCGGGCTGCAGGACCGAAGGCGAGATGGTATAGTCAGCAACAATGACGGTCGGGTTTTCTGCCTGTGCCGGGATTGCGGCCAGGAACAGGACGAGGAGGCAGACAAGTGCCGGCAGGAACGGTTTCATGGTCTCAGGATTCCCGTATGGCTATCGTGAATCTGAGATCGGGATGCTGATAAGGATTGTTCTCGGGGCATACCCTCGCATGCGGGGTTCACCTCCAAGCGCCGCGGAGATGCCTTCCAGCGTGTCGCAGGCGCCGACCGCTGCCCCTCAGGTCTGAGTGATCATTCGTGCACCTTGTATTGTTTTCCTGAATGCACAGGTTGTTTCGCGCCGGAGAATTTGGGCGCGCGACAGAACGCTACCGCCGGATCCCGATCGCCACTTCGTTCCGCCGCAGGAACCCGGGCGTCCACGGGGAATCGTACCGCATCAGGAACGGTTGGCCGGTTGTACCGATGCCGGAGGTTTTCAGCCCTGCCTGCAACCGCGACGTTGCCGCTTCCACGTCTTCCGGTGGTGCATATCCTGAAAATCGGATAACGGCAATCTCCCGTTCCGGTACCGTCACGATCCGGACCCGGCTGTCCAGCGGGTCTGGGGTTGCCTCCCGGGTCGTTCCGGCAGGCAGGACAAACGACATCGATGCCGCATCGGACACCCCCGGGGCCGTCATGGGAATTTTCTGCGCGGTTATGACGGGGGCGGTCATCGGGATCTTCTCCCGGGGTTTGTTGCTGCCGGAGATGTAGTCGAAGAGCAGGCTGAATCCTTCATTGTCATCAGCAGTATCGACCGTGGCAAGCACGAGCGCGGGGTACTGCCGGAACTCGATCTCCCCGGTCGTTCCCGTGACGGTATACGGGATCGTGTCAGCAGAAGACCGGCTGAGCAGCAGGGCGAGCAGCAGGATCACCGCGAGGACCCCGATCACGACAATCAGCGTGCGCATACTTCCTCATGGAACGGTGCAGCTCTTAAAAGGGGGTTTATTGCCAAAAGGCCGGGAGAGAAAATGAGGACGGTTACCCGTTCTTCAGCGCAACGATATCCTTTACGCCCACCAGTTTCCAGACCATCGATCGTTCCTCATTGACGATTGCTTCCGGCGGATCGACCGGAGAATGACCGAATGCACTCAGCACCCGCATCGAGAGCTTCCTGTTCCTGATCATCTGGACGAAGAGGTTCCGGACCTTCTTTTTCTGTGCAGGCGCCTGCACCTCTTCCAGGGAACCCTGCAGGCTGACAAAGGTAAACGAGGAGAGATCGGGGGCATATTCCTCTATCTCGACGGACACTCTCGGGTTGCTGTTGAAATACTCGATCTTTCTCCCGTATTTCGTGGAGAGAAAATACAGGTACCTGCCATCGAACACGTACATAAAGGGGGCAACGTAAGGGGCTCCGCCCGCACAAAACGCAATGCGTGATACATTCTGGCGCTTGATCAGGGAGTCATACTCCGCTTTTGGCATTTTGGGGATCTTTACCGGGTCCATATGCTTCCACCCACCAACGATGGTATGGGCAGTGGTGCTGATAAGGCTGGCGATGCCTGCATGGGGGATGCGGCAGGGATGAAGCACTCTGGCGGAAGGAAACGGGAGCTGACGGACCGGGCAGTCGCCGGCCCTGCACCCCGGCTTTTTCCCTGCACTACCGGATGTTCCTGCGTGCGGCCGGGGGAGAAATCCACGGGTGTGCAGGCGAATACCGATCCGGATCATTCAAATACACCAACAGATCCAGCTCAGCCGGAAGTGCCATGAAGGATCTCAGCTGGTTGCCCGCCACTCCCGTTGCCCACCGCGGGTACCATGGCCCGGGGGTACCGGAAAACAGTTGTGCAGCATTTCGTGCAGCGGTGCGGAACGGGTATACCATTGAGCTGGATGTTCATGCCACAAAGGATGAGGTCCTCGTGGTATTTCACGATGACACCCTTGTCCGCATGACCGGGTACAATAAAACCCTTGAGGACTGCACATTTGCGGAAATCCGCACCCTGACGCTGGGCGCAACAAGTGAAAAAATACCGGCGCTGGCGGACGTTCTGGATTTTGTCAACGGCCGGGTGGGGCTGCTCATCGAGATCAAACCCCATCCCCGTATCGGCAGGCTTGAAGAGCTCCTGTGCCACCTGCTCGACCGGTATTATGGGAAATTTGCCGTCGCCTCGTTCGATCCGCGGGTCCTCGCATGGTTCTGCCGCAACCGTCCCTCGTTTATCCGTGGCCAGATCTCCGGCGGGCTGCACGGAAAGGGGCTTTCTGCCCCCCGGCGTTTTTTCCTGAAAAACCTGGTTGTCGCGCTCATCAGCAGGCCGGATTTTATTGCCTACGAGTACCGGAACCTCAACGCATGGGTACGGTTTGTCGCGAGAATATTCCGGCTCCCGCTCCTTGTCTGGACGATCCGGGATCCGGGGACGGCCAGACAATGCGGAGATGCGGGGCACGCGATCATCTTCGAAGGATTTCACGCTGCGAAAACATGAGGACCGGGATCCTGTTCCCGCTGCCCGGTCTGGCATCACTGCCGACCGGAAACGGAGACAAGGGCCTGCACGATGACCGCATTCAGCACTGCCGTACCGATAACGATGGGGAGATATGTCATGAAAAACCCCCCGAAATTGCCAAACCGGGAAAGGATCGTTCCGGAGAGAACGACCGTGGCAACGGCAACAAAGGTACAGCCGCTGACGAGCGTGGCGGCAAATGTCGTGCCAAGGGGAGCTGTTCTTCCGCCCCGGAAGATTTCATAGAAATAATAACATGCATACGCACCCGCCGGCCCGCTGACCAGGTTTGCCCAGGGCAGGATGGAACCCGGGATCAGCATGGAGAGGAAACTGCCGGCAATGCCGATTCCCAGCGCCTCATAAATCCGGGGCCGGACGAGGATGATCCCGAGACAGAAGAACGCGGTGATCACGTCCGGGGTGAGCAGCAGGCCGAGCGGTGAGATGAAATACTGCAGGAGCGTGCCTGCTCCAAGCAGGACGGCAATGAGTGCAGTTACCCGTAAATTCATCGCCCGTTCGCCCCGGGGATCAGAGGATTTTCTTCCCGGGTTCCGTCCCGGGGACGACGGCATAAACATCCGTGATCTTCATGACCACGGCCCCCTTCGGTTTCAGGTTAGGCCGGAGTTCCTTCATCCACGCCACGTCCTTCTCCCAGATATCGCCATCGGTATGAATCGTTACCGTGCCCTTGATCTGGAAGCCGCCTTTCTCCCCCCACCATGAGATGGCTGCCTTTTTGTTCTCCTTCATGTTTGCGAGTGTCTTATTAAAGAACTGGTCCGAGATGAGCAGCGTTGTGTCGTTAAGGACCTTGAACGCCCCTATCGGGACGACGTTCGGCGTCCGGTCGTGTGCCGACGTTGCAAAAAACGCGAGCTTTGTGGCTGCGAGCGATTCCTTGATTTCATTTGTCAGGGTTACCATGCGATTTCCCGTATGCACAATCAGCGGGGGATCTTCTTATTGGTTTGCCGCTTCCGTGTGTTTCCAGCGCGATTCCTGTTCCGGAACCTGCCCCTTCAAACCCCTGTGGTTTGAGGATCTCAGGTCCCGGGTAAGGGGCCGCGGGGGGTTGGGAGCCCCGGGATTTTTCCCGTTTTTATTAAATAGTCTTCATCCGGATACAGTGTCACAATGGAAATTGACCGGGTATTTTTCCTCCACCAGTTCGTTCTCCTGGTGATCTGTTTTGGCCTCTATTACGTCACCGGCGAACTGGTTCTCAATCAGGGGGTGAAAGTGAATTACACCCGGAAGATCAACCATTTCGCCATCTTCTTCCTGCCCATCTTCCTGGACATCATGTTTGTGTACGAGAAATCGCCGGCAACTAAAGTGCTCGGGCTCATTATCGCCATCAGCACGCTGGTGATCTTTATCCAGCCGTTCCGGGAGCGGAGCGGAATCATCCGGACCATGTTCCTCGGTTTTGACCGGCCCGAGGACCGGCCCCACACCCTGCGCTGGCTCTCGTCACAGTATATTGCAGCTGCCGTTGTCATCGTTCCCCTGGTGATGTACTTATCGTCGGTTCACCTGGAGGCGCTTGCGATGATCCCGCTCCTGATCAACGGGCTGGGGGACGGGCTTGCCGAACCCGTCGGGGTGAGGTTCGGCCGCCATAAATACAATGTCCGGGCCCTCTTCTCCGATACCATCTACCAGCGGTCGCTCGAGGGGAGCATGTGTGTCCTGCTCGCCGGGATCCTGAGTATCGTTGCCTTCAGTCACCTCTTCACGTTCCCCCAGTTCATGGCTGCAATCCTGACGGTCCCCCTTGCCACGACTCTTGCCGAGGCGTATTCCCCGCATACCTGGGACACGCCGTTCATCTACGGTGTTGCCGGCCTGCTCCTCATCGGGATTGTGACGTTTGTGTAAGGGACGTACTCCATTCCTGCTCTTCCTGTACATCCTTTTTAAGATACATCATATCAACAAATTGTATATCGCCCTCGAAGATAGGGTGGTCGTAATTATCGGTAAAAAAATCTTTACCCGGTGTGACGTTTCAAATCCACACCTTTCATAAAACGACAGGATTACCGGCGTTTCGCCGGCACCGGGTACGGCAGTCCCGTACCCGGTGCCCGTATCCATCAGCACCACACCCGTCCGGTACAAGGATGTCAATGGCGTCCGGCTGGCGTACTGGGAATGGGGATCCGGGCAGCCCATCCTGCTCATCGAGGGATTCGGCGGAACGGTTGCCAATGCGACGCCCCTGCAGGCTTCGTGGAACGAGACGTTCCTTGGCATCCTCTCCTCGAAGTACCATGTCTATGCCTACGACCACCGGGGGATGGGGTACAGCAGCACCGATAATGCGACGCCCACGCTTCACCTGTACGCTGACGATGCCGCAGGGCTCATTGAAGCGCTCGGGTACGACAGCATGCACGTGTACGGGGAATCCATGGGGTCTTCGACCGCCCAGCAGTTGGCCATCGATCATCCCGAACGCGTGAGGAAACTGATCCTGGACTCCAGCACCTATGATGCGCGGGTCCCCGAATGCCAGCTCCTGCACGGGATCCTCGAGCAGGACGCGAACGATCCGAACCAGACGTACGGTCTCCGGGCAGAAGCACAGGCGAACCTTGTCTGGAACGGGACATGGGACGATCTCCGTGGCATTCGCAAGGATGTCATGCTCGTTGTCGGCACGGCCGACCCGCTGACTCCCGACGCGGTCTCGGTCCGGATGGCCAGGCAGATCAACGGGTCGTGGCTGGTCCGGTTCAAAGGGCTTTCGCACTGCGGCTCCCATTACACGCCGGTCGAGTACGCCAAAAACGCGATCTACTTCCTCGGCACCGATGAGGAACCCCTTGGGATCCGGTAACTCTTTTCCGGTCTGTCCTATTCCGGGATAATTTTTCCGGGAATATGTCAGGTTATACCCCCCCACAATTCCCCAGATGTGTGTGGCGATAATCCTCCACGTCCATATCCTCTACCCGCAGGTCATAACGCTCCTTTCGGACCAGTCCTTCACGGTCCCGGTCTCCCCGCCGGGCAGACAATCGGCCTGCGGTACGTCATCAGAGCGGGCGGGAAGCGTTTATATTGTATAATGTATACATTAAACATCAGGTATGGCAAAGGCAAAAGCATTTTTTGGGGGAGTAAGCGGGCAGGGGATCCCGGATCCTGTGCGGGGAAAGAAGAGACGGGCATCGCAGGAGATTCCCGTGCGGGAGCCGCGTGCACCGGTGCAGATCCTCCGATCGACCAAGCAGTGGCTCGACCAGATCATCGAGGAGAAGAACTTCCGGACGTACGACGAGGCGATCATGTTCCTGGTTACGGAACGGCAGCGGCACCTCCCTTCGGACCTCGGGGTGTTCTCCGACCTGCAGGAGTACGTGTGCAGCGGAGAGGATTAGCATCACCCTCGTCCCCGATACCTGGGCATGGGTCGAGTACTGGCGGGGAAATGCCGCGGTCCGCGATCTCATGGAAGGCCCCGAGCAGAAGATCACGTCCATGATGACAGTTGCGGAGCTGGAACGGTTCTTCGGGAACGATGCGAAACGGATGGATCTCTTCGTCCAGAAGATCCGGCTCCGGAGCCGTCTCGTCCCGGTCGATCTGGCGATTGCACGGGCAGGCGGAGCGGTTCGCAGGGGAATGAAAGAGGGGGGAATCGCGGACGCGATCATCTACGCGACGGCCCGCGTGAACCACGCAAAGGTCGTCACCGGGGATCCGCATTTCCGCCAGTTCCCCGATGTCATTTTTGTGGGATGATCCGTCTTCCGCACGGGGCCGGCTGCTGCCCGGCAACACTCACAAGGAATTCCTGGTGATCTCCAAAAAAATCTGCGCGAAAACGATCGCGGACGGAACAATTTTCCATCGGGATCCGGAAGATTCGGACCAGGTTTTCACGCAGGATAGCGACGGTGGCAGGAATTTTTCAACAGGGCGCCGTCCGAGGAGATCCTATAGTTTTACGGACAAAAATTCCTTCAGGGATGTCCGGAGCCGGATAACTTTTTCTTCCGAAAATTCCGGTCGTGCTCTTCCATCGATCACTGCCTGCGTCATCAGGATCAGGTTATCGGACGCATTGTCGGAAAAGCCCACACGAAGCAGCGACTCCTTCCATTGTTCAGGGGGGATCTGGTGTGCAGTGACCTGTTTTTTGAAAAGTTCGCCAAAGACAATGGCAACATCTGAAGGACTGTACAGCGTGGGCCCGGCAATCTCAAATGTCCCGTTCCCGGTATTCCGGGTATCCGTCAGGACCGATGCAATAAACCCGGCAACATCCGGCGGAGCCGTCATCGGGATCTTCAGGTTCACCGGCAGGAACGATGGCAGGACACCGGTCTCCTGTGCGATCGCGGCAAATCCCAGCCAGTTGCTGTAATAATACGCGGGGCGGATGAAGACCTGTTGCACGGGGATATCCGGAAATGCATGCTCCAGGAGGTATGACATGACGAGGTTTCCGGTTCCTGCCGGGTGCTGTGCCCCCATCGAGGAGAGCCCCACGATCTTCCTGATGCCGGAATCACGGATCGCGTCGTGGTAATTCGCGAGGATTTTTTTTGTGCCCCCGATGACATCGCCGGACGAAGGATTTTCCGGCGTCAGCAGGAACACCGTCCGCCCCTCCCGGAAGATCTCTTTCAGGGCAGGCCCATCGGACAGGTCCGCAACCCGGGTTTCGATACCGTCACAGGGCACAGCCGATGCTTTGTTTCGGATCACGGCGGTAACGGGTTCGCCATTCCGATGAAGATTTCGGACAACCTGCGAGCCGACCTGCCCGGCTGCCCCGAGGATGATGTGCATGCACGAAGTGTGGATGGATGCGGGAAATAAGTATTTTCATCCGGTCTTCCGGTGATGAGGTGCATGAGTGGCGGGATTGGAGAATTGTCCGGGCGTGGCTGCCGCCCGATTCCCGCTTTTGTCCCGCCCGGGATCTCCTCAGCGTGGTTGTGCAGGTTTCCTCTCAATGATAGAATCGCTTTTTCGTGTATTTCCTGCCGGATCCGGGAGGTATTCCCACATCAGGTCGCGGGTTCTTTTACGGCTGCGAGGAGGGCCGCGGAAGATACGAGGCTTCCGGCCGCGAGTGCGATCCAGAGGGGCATGGAAGCCATCACGCCCGGGATTCCGGCAAGATCCTGGTACCAGGTCGCTGCAGCAAGGCCGATGCAATAGATGCCGGTCGAAACGAGGATCAGTGCCGCGATGATGTATCCCCACGGGCGTGACCGGAGGAGCCAGGCACAGCCAAGGACAAGGAGGGGGACCCACAGGGTGAGATCGCAGATCGCGACCAGGCTGGTATTCAGTCCGGTATCGGCAATGACCTGCGGTACCTTCCCGGAGAGGACGAATGGGATATATTCGCCGAGCGCGTTGGCGAGGAGGATTGCGGTGAGGAGGAACATCCACGCGGCGATCCCTTTCATCCGTGCCCCGGGCCGGAAATGCGCCGCGATACGCTCGGCATCGATCGTGAGCAGGGCAGACACAAGCGCACCGGCCGAAAGGACGAAGATGAACGGGTACAGGAGGAAGAACCCGTTGTAGGCCGTTCCGAAAAGGTAGTACATGTTGTTGTACAGGACATAGAAGAGCATCCCGATCCGGAGGAGTTCGCCCCGGCAGGATCCCCGCTGTGCGTAATATACCGCGATGAGCAGGAGCGGGACCGCGATGAAAAGGGTGACGACATCGGTCCCGTGCCAGGTGGCCGTGACCCAGGCGTTATCCCGGTAGATGCCGGGGAAGAGGATGCCGCCTGACGACTGCACGGCTGCAGCGACCGCGGTGAGGACGGAGAGGGTGAACGCCGTTCGCATCCCGTCCCGGCCGGCTCCCGGCCCGGTCATGAACGGGCCTCCCGGGGATCGGGGCAGGGCTTTGGGGAACGATCCGGTCTTGTGCCAGATTCCAGACGGAATTTCATAAAAACTGGTCGCCATAATCTGCGAAAGAGATTTCGTTTTTTATTTTACGTTCTGAAAAAAATTCATCGGGATATACGGTGAGAGGGAGAAAAATGTGCGGCAGGATAACCCCGATAAAAAATTTTTCCGGATATGGTCAATTCCAGCAGATCACGGATACTTTAGCTGTGGTACGGTTGCATGAGGTGGCGAAAGGGACGGTGGCAAAGGAGTGTACGGCCTGATCTACAATCCCCTGTAGGCGCTGCTCCGGTGCCGGATAAAAATGACGGTGACTTCGCGGGGATCCTGAAGTACCTGATAGATTACCCGATAATCACCGACACGAATCCGGTAAAGATTCTCGGCACTCGCAAGTTTGTGGGATCCATGGGGCAGAGGATCAACAGCGAGTTGTTCAATTTGCTCAAAAATGGCGGGAAGAAAGTCTTTGGGAATTTTCCGGAGATCTTTTTCAACGCTCTTTTTGATATTGAGCGAATACGATCCCATGATCCGGATTCACATCACACGCTTTTTCAGCTCATCAAGACTTATGGTACCTTCGTCCCGGCGCTCAGCAACCATGGCAAGATCGTGGAGATCTTCTTTCAGGTGCTGGTACTCCGTGAGCGGAAGAATGACGGCGACCTTATTGCCGTTCTCGTCAACAACATACTGCTCGACAGCACTCATTGGAATTCCTGATCATCAATGGTATTTGCCTGATGATATAATCGCTTTTTTGTGCAGATCGTTTTTCGCACGAGATCGCGCCTGATTCATTTTTTACCAGGTATGATTCGTTAACAATCACCACCCCGACGCAGGTTCCTTTGGCAGAATTATCCCAAACCATAACTTCCCATGGAACCATCATGAGCCTCAGCTCAGGTGTATCTTTTGGGGATGCTGGTGGGCGCCGCTCTCCGACGGAGACTTCCGGAAAGGGATCGGCGATGGCCGGGTATCTGACATGATCCGAGGCACTAATTCCCGAAAAAGCGGCACCAATTCACCATTTTTTCGCAGTTTTCCGACGGAGAAAATGGGACGTAAGTATCCTCAATTGGGGCCACGATCGCTTCCGGGATCATACCATGGATGCCGAAAACGGCTGCTGGCCCGCTATTGTCCGAAAATTGGGGAATTCTCCGACGGGCTCCGACGTGAAATTGCGTCGGACGGGGGGCTGACAAATCCCCGGCGAGACCCGTACCTGTCTGAGCGCCAGAGCCCCTCCCTTTCACAATTCTCCGACGGGGGAACCTGTCCACCGGACAGCCCGATAGCCGGTTTTCAGAAAAAAGGTCGTGCAAAATGGGGAATTCCGGTGCACTGATTTCAGATGAGTCCGATACAGTTCCCTTTTGGCGGGATTCCTGCAATTCTGCCTTTAAAATGATCGCTTTTATTCGCTTTTGGACGGGCGATCGTTTTTTAGATCGGACTCCGGTTGCTGGGAATGGAGGGAATCCCACTTTTTGGGGCGAGGGTAGTTTGCCCGAAGGGGAAGATGGGATGAGACCCGGGAACACACCGATCGAACAGGCCGGAGTACTCCGCAGACACCCGTTAAGCAAAATACTTCTTGGCAACGGGGAGAACTATCAGGTATGAGTTTCACCGGCTGCTGTCCTGCCGACGGGGACCTTGAATCACAATGGCGGGATGAACTTGAGCGCGAAACCCGCGACATTTCACGGGCAGCATTTGATGATCTGGCTGACACGATGAAGATCATCGCAAATCCCCTGCGGATCAGGATCCTGTTCCTCCTGGAAAAGAGAGATCATTCGGTATTCGAGCTGATGTATATCCTCAAGGAGCCGCAGAATCTCCTCTCCTACAATCTGGGAGTGTTAAAAAAAGCGGGACTCCTCGAGTCCTATTACCGGTCGCGCCATAAAACGTACCGGCTCGCCGGGAACCAGGCTGCCGGGAATATCCGGTTGTTAATCCGGACACTTTCGTCCTGAGGATTTTGTCCCCTTCGTGACCTGCAGCTCCCAGGTCACTTCAGCAGCCCTGCCCACCGTGACGGCAATGGGACAAATGAGGGTCATCGAACGCGTGATGGCATCCCGTGCTGTTGCGTCCGTCATATTCCCGTTAACAAGGAAGATGAGGTGGATCTTTTCAAACGACCGGGGTTCTCCCGATCCGAGAATACATTCGGCTTTTACCGTGAACGAACGAACGGGAATGCCGCCATCTTCCAGCAGCAGGACAACATTGGTCCCTGCACAGGCTGCAAGGGATGCGATGAATGCATCGACCGGTGAGAAATGGCGGGATGTCTCGCCTTCCGGCACGCGGGCGGTGATCGTGCTTTTATATCCTGCCCGGTTCTCAACGACAAATTTCGTCCCGCCTCTCCAGGTTGCCTTGACAAAGATCCAGGAACTGCCCGCCATAGGTGTGGCCTTTCATGAACGGTATGTCATTTGGTACGATAGATTCTTTGGGGGGAAAGAGGTGTGGTGTGACCGGCAAAAAAACCGGCAATGGACCGATAACCGGATCGGCCATCGACCGGCACCTTACCGCACCCAAAAAAATGCGGGTTTCATCTTCCGGCCGGCGGGGAGATGATGCGGTGTTCCCAGGTCAGGTACGAGGCCCTGCCAAAGGTCGCTGCAACAGGGCATCGCCTGCGCATAATGTCATGGATCACCTCACCGGCATAGTCATCATCAATTTCCCCGGTCAGCGTGAAGGTGACATGCAGGGTGTCAAAGAGGGTCGGGGGGGTCGGCCTTCGGATTCCGCTGACGTCCACTTCAATGTTCTTGACCGGCATCTTGTCTTTCTGGACCATGACCTCAAGGATCTCGTGCACCGCACAGCCGGCGAGCGCTGAAACGAAGGTGTCCATTGCTCCTGCAATCTTACCGGCAGCGATCAGTTCGTCCGTCATTGCCAGATGGATCCTGGCCCCGGAGGAGGTTGTTGCGATTGCCGTATCGGATCTCTTATCGTAGACCGCATGGATTTTCATCGGGGGCAGCCCCACGGGGGGTGCACAGGTATGTGTCTCTGAACGTTTTACAGTGTTCATTGTTCTTCTCCTGGAATCCCCGGGCAGAACCATTGGATCCGGATGGCCTGCCACAAGGATATGCTCCAATGGTCTGGCCGGGCCTGATATAATCCCGGAGCCGGTTTTCAAACTTTTTTGAAATCCGTTCCTCGTCCCGCCGGTACAGCCGGCGCGGTTCAATGGGCAGGGGCCGGTCACCCATGCCATAGCCGGCGATTCCTATACCGTCTATGTCATCCACCCGGTCGTTGTCATCCTCCTTGCGCTCGCCATGGCGGGCGCGGTCATCCCGTCGCTCGCAAAATTTGCCATCGTCCTCCCGCTCGCGATCGCCTGCTCGTTCACGCTCACACACCTGATCCGGGCTGTGCCCGGCGTGAAGAGGGTGCTGTGAGCGGGAATGGCGACGATGCTTTGGTTACGTTCGCGATGATGGCGCAGGGGAAGATGGAGCCGGCTGAAGTTGAGAGGAAGTGGAGAGTGTTGCTGGAGTATTTTGAGAGGGATACGCTGGCAATGGTGATAAAAATTAGTTTTCAGAATACTTTTGAACCAATTTTTATTCCTGCATGAGTTATCAGAATTTCCTGGTAAAGACAATCCACTGTGTTATTCTGTGCATGTATAATTGAAGTTCCATTGATTGATAATTTGTCTTCAGAAATTTCAATTTTATTAGAGCCGAAATAAAAAATTCCTTTTACTACGAGATGTCCTTTTTTATCCATAACGACAGTGAAAAGATCGATATTCCTATCTTTATCATGTAAATTAAACAAATTCGGGCTACGCTTAATTTCAAATTTCTTTTGTCCGTCAATCCCTTTTTTTATATAATAGAATGATTTCCTTTGATATTTCGCCATTAATTTTCCATTATTGTCATTGATATCAAAAGTTGGTAGGATATCTAATCCGATTTTTTCAATTTTGAATAATAATTCTTTATAACCTTTTATTGTCTGGAAGAAAAACTCGCCATTAGTATTTTTAAACAAAGTGGAACCAAGATAAATTGAAACGTCACTTGAATTCTTTGCTTGCATTGGGGGTAATATTTTTTCCACAGGTCTACGAATGTGAGTCCATCCCTCACCCAACCTAGTTTCCTTATGTTGCAGGTGTTTCTGTTGGATTTCATGTTCTATATCATCCATAAAAAATACATAGTCCATTGTTTTTATAATAATTTCTAAAAAGTATAATGGATTTATCAAAATGAAAACAGCGTAGTCAAGATGAACGACGCTATTTTCGGCTGGACTGACCGATCGTGTCGATATTCCAAGACGATGAGTAGATGGTGCAGAACTGATCGGATTCGTGAGAAGAAGGCGAAACGCGTTCTTCGAGAACACGCCATAGAGAGATCGAATTGGACTATCTCCAAAACTCTTATCGATCCAAACTGGATAAAAAGTATCAAATGCTTATCGAAATCCGGATCGGTCCTGGTAAAAGGAAGATCACCAATTGGATTTCGAATTTTTGCGACAAATGCCGAATTCCCGATTCAAAAGTTCACCGGGTCCCGCACATATCATTGTATGGAACTTTTTCCGCTGACCGCGGTCAGGTTGAAAGAGTGAAATCCTTGCTAACAACTATCTGCAGAAAATATTCGTATCTGCCTTTCACGATCGATGATCTGCAATCCATTAAGGGTGAGAAAGGATTTGTCATTTATTTCAACATCATCCCTTCGGACGCACTCAAACAGTTCAGGGATGAATTGGCTGCAAATTTATTTTCCATCGTTCCCGATACCAAACCATTTGATTATGACAAAAATTTTCTTTTCCATTCAACGTTAGCCTACAAATTATCCGATTCAGATTTCAATCGGATCTCCAAATTTCTGAATTCAGGAGATTCGGGTTCTGACGGTTTCATCATGCCGTATTTTTATCTGCCGATGGCTGCGCTGCGGATCACGTTCCTCAACAATCAATCCCGGATTATCTGTGAGTATGATCTTCTCCAGCACAGACTCCTCCCGAGACTCAATGCTTTAAACAAAACCGAATGGCAGCGGACCTCCAGATTTTTCCGGATACAGAAAGGAATGGAAGGCTATCACGAACAGACCGATTCAGTCTACCTCACCAGCGACCTTCATCTCGATCACGCAAATATCATCCGGTATTGCGCTCGACCATTTCTGTCTTCAAACGTCGATGAGATGAATTCAGTTCTTGTTGAAAACTGGAACAATGTAGTCCACGATTCGAATACGGTTTATTTTTTAGGAGATCTCACATTCGGACGCAGAGCAAGACCAGCTGAGTACTGGCTCCCGAAGCTGAACGGAACGATCCATTATATCCGGGGAAACCACGAAGGAAACGTCAGGAATTCACAGGACTATGCCGTCATAACTCATCGGGGATTTCAATTTCTTCTTATCCATAATCCGGACCGGAAACAATTACCCATACCGTGGGACGGCTGGGTAATCCATGGCCATAAGCATGACAACGATATGAAAGAGTACCCCTTCATCAACGGCGAGAGGAAGACAATCAATGTCAGCGCGGAACTGACAAACTACCGGCCGGTCAGCCTGGATTATATTCTCTCACTGAATCCTGACACTATCAAGCGGATGGATACGATTGATAGTATCCCTCTACGAAATTAAGGGACGTTAAAGGATTTGGGATGCAACAGAATACGAAATAACGAAATTAATAATAGCGACTAAGAGTGAGAGTTGTCTGATAGTAAAATGCCTAAACAATGTCCAATATGCAGGTCATCGATGAGAAGATCTGGCAAATTGAAGATGACGAATCCGCTCACGGGTCGTTCTCGAATGGTCCAGGTTTACATTTGCACTCGGTGTGGTTATAGAACACTTGGTTGATTATAATGCACCAGGATTTTGTTGCCTTCTTTAAATCCAAAGGCTATACCACAAAAAAGAGTAATACGTATGAAACAATTGAAGCATTCCATAAAACGAAAATTTCAAAAAATCTCTTTGACTTTTTACAGATTCACCCTTCATTCAGAGTATTATTCCGGGCGATAATCAAAACGGGAGAACAAGCCGTTGATCCTGATCTGATATATTCTAAAATGATTGACCAATTTGGGAAACTCGATACATCAATAATTTATTCCGTTGGATGCAACACATGTAAAAAGGACATTTACTCCTTGAATGTGGCAGAGAAAAATTTTAGAATCAGTGTGAATGACACTTTACATTGTGCATCTTGTCGAAGAACAATTTATAATAAATCAATACAATTTCATCCCGTTTATGAGATTTCCAAAAGCGATTTGATTCGATATCTGAATGCAATATCCGAAAAATCTGGTTTATTCTTATCAAACATTGCACTATCGTGCATTCACTGTGAAAACACATTTAATTCCATTGAGGATATTTCCAATGTAGATCTGAAATGTCCGACTTGTGGTAATACTAGATATGTAATTCCAATCTACTTTTTAGAGGACGAAATTAACAAATTGATTGTCAATAAGCATGGCTATTGGTTTGAATGGTATATCTGGAGGAAATTAGAAAAATTCAATCCGGAACACAGTCTATTGTTAGCCAAGGGTAAGAGTAAATTTGATGTCGATGTGTGTTTATTGAGAGAAAATCGAATAATTGCTATCGAATGTAAGGATACAAGCCAGATTGATGATATTTTTAAAAACGTAAGGTGCATTAATGAAACCATTGACAAATATATTCTTATCGCAACTGAGAATGTGAATCAAGATAAACTCGATAACCTCGAAAAACAACTGACGTGTGATTTTACCTACATTGAGCCAAAAAAGATAGAGAATGTTGAGAATGAGATAATCTAATTTTTAAAACCGTAATTTTGCAGCAATGATATTATCGCTTTCAGAAATAGTTACTTTCATCATCGGATGGCGTCCTTTCAATTCATAGATCACCGTCTTTATTGTGTCAACGTTATTTCTCCCTATCCCATGGATTGACACATGACTGATCCCGTACCGCAAATTCCGTTTAATCTTATTCTCAACTTCCTGTCGGACTTCATCGGTTGACATACCCCCGGAGACAAAAACAGCAAACGCCTCTTCTTCAATTATGGTATTATAGTATTCCAGAAACTCCTCCTGGGAGAAATCGGGGGAGCGTTTCATCTCCTCATAAATCGGTTTAATCATCTTCTCAAAATACCCGGAGCTGCATAGGTTGCTGATATTCCGTCCCCTTCGGGAGTATTTTCGGATGATATCATTCCGTAACTTGTGGACAACATCGCTATTCGATCCCTCCTGGAAACTCTTCCTGACATATAACGCGGCCCGCAGAGCAGAGTAATCCTCTTTGGGGATTTTATCCTTGAAAAAATGTAGAAGTGCAGTAGTGTCTCCGGCACTCTCTTTCGATGCAATATCTTCTAAAAGAGCTTCAGACTCTTTCTCCAAAATGATTTTATCATCTTCATCGACCGCGCCTCTCAGGAGAGGTCTGAACTCATCTAACTGGGCAGGAGTGAATTTTTCCACATTAATTGTGAGTGTTCTTCCCGCTTCATGGTACTCAATCTGACGCGAAGAATCGTTCCGTGTCACATGAACATTGACGTTAATCAGGTGATGGATATTGATATTGAATTTTGCGCTGACAAAATCTTTCAGCTTATCCAAAAAAGACATATTAATTGAGCTTATCTACCAATTCGATCAAGGTCGGGAGATCAGATTTGAGAAAGATCTCGGAACCTTTCCTTATACCGGCAAATTCTTCGATTTTAATATCTTCACCGTCAGGTGTAATCACCTTCTGTGTGGGACTGTCCCTTTCAACGATATATCCATTAGAATCGATGGATTTATCGAAACATGATAACACATCTGACCTTGTAGAAGAATCAAACGTGATGATATTTTCTCTAATTATCATTTAATCCACTAATCCTAATCCACATCTTATCTAAATAAAGTTTGTTGATATATTCTTACATCTTTTCTGCACACAATAACGATTGGGTAGTAACAAGATTAGTCTTCAGATTATTTATTTTGTTGCTGTAACTTTTTCGTCGGGGTTCAAAGTTAACCTCTGATTATAATAACCGTTATCCTTCCGTTTCATGACGATAATTCACTTCACTTTTTACAGAACCTTCTTTTATTGAATCCGGCTTCCTAAGAAAGTTGATGCCGTCGAAAAACAATAAGAGATCAAATGGGGTCGAACGATGTATTCGGCATCATGGCATTTCTCACGGCCATCGCCGGCATATTCATCTGGCTGTTTTCATCGATCATTTACCTTACACTCGCATCCATTGTTCTCACGATTACGGCAGCGGTCTTACCTCTGATCCAGAATTCCCCGGATCTGTTGGAAATTTTTCTGAATTATTTCCTCATTCCCGTTACCGAATGGTTCCGTATAAATCATGTTCTCGCTATCCTCACGGCTTTAATCGGAACCGCCGGCTGCTACGTCCTGAAAAAAATGCACGTGGTGTAAATCTTTACCGGCACCACCCACAGCGCCCCGATCACAGCAAATGACCTCAAAAACCGCTCAAGTCTCTCCCCCACATAAAAACATCGCCTTTGAGAATGTCTGTCCCGAGTCATTCCCTGCCGGCCCGACAAACCGAATACGGGCCGAAGGAAAGCATATCCGGCACGACATAGCCCTCAGCGTATTTCACGTCAAATCTCTGTCGTAGACTTCCAAAACACTATCGTCTTAATGGTCCAGCCTACGGCTAGCTCCCCCAACAATTTCCCAATCTTCATATCCCCCCAAAATATATTCCCCTCCATGCCGAAGCGCCTTGCCGCAAGCACCCAGAATTTTGCAGACGCGATCTTCGATTTCCTCCCCGATGCCACCATCGTCATCGACCGGGACGGCAAGGTCATCGCGTGGAACAAGGCGATGGAGGCCCTGACCGGGGTGCCGGCAAAGGACATGCTCGGCAAGGGCGATTACGAGTACGGCATCCCGTTCTACAAGAAGCGCCGGCCGATCCTCGCGAACCTCGTCTTCCTTCCCGAGGCCGAGATCCGGGAAAAATACGATTCCATCGAACGCATCGGCGACACGCTCGTTGTCGATATCTTCCTCCCGGACTTCCGGCCGGGCGGGGTGTTTCTCTGGGCGAAGGCAGGTCCCCTGTACGATGCGGCGGGGAACGTGATCGGGGCGATCGAGACCGTCCGGGATATCACCGCCCGGAAGCGGGCCGAGCAGGGGATGGCAAAGACCCGCCGGGAGCTGGAGGAGATCATCGATTTTCTCCCCGACGCGACGATTGTCATCGACAAGGACGGCAAGGTCATTGCCTGGAACAACGCGATGGAGAAACTGACCGGGGTGCCGGCAAAGGAGATGCTCGGGAAGGGCGATTACGAGTACGGGATCCCGTTCTACAAGAAGCGCCGCCCGATCCTCGCAAACCTCGTCTTCCTCCCTGAGGCCGAGATCCGGGAAAAATACGATTCCATCGAGCGGACCGGCGACACGCTCGTCGTCGATATCTTCCTCCCGGACTTCCGGCCGGGCGGGGTGTTTCTCTGGGCGAAGGCAAGCCCGCTCTACGACCCGCAGGGGAACGTGATCGGCGCGATCGAGACTGTCCGGGACATCACTGTCCGCAAGCGGGCCGAGCAGGAGCTCATCCGGTCGCAGCGGAGCCTTGCCGA
>Ga0116154_10001062_pt1 | contig 25296 bp, 17 predicted proteins | sample AD_UKC030_MetaG_FD_89898 | JGI IMG/M metagenome (GOLD analysis project Ga0116154, IMG submission 89898) | Active sludge microbial communities of municipal wastewater-treating anaerobic digesters from USA - AD_UKC030_MetaG | ecosystem: Engineered > Bioreactor > Anaerobic > Digestate | place: USA...
AAAGTGATCAATACTCCGCCCGTTGCCGCCGTGGCCAAAGACGGCATCCAGCTTATCGCCAAGGCCAGGGTAACCGTCCGTGCCAACCTGCAGCAGCTCGTGGGCGGTGCAGGGGAAGAGACGGTCCTTGCCAGGGTGGGCGAAGGGGTCGTTTCCTCCATCGGCTCAGCCTCCAGCCACAAGAGCGTACTGGAGAACCCGGACTCCATTTCCAAAACGGTGCTCGCCAAGGGCCTCGACTCAGGTACGGCCTTTGAGATCCTTTCCATCGATATCGCTGACATTGACGTAGGCAAGAATATCGGGGCTTTTCTGCAGATGGACCAGGCCAATGCCGACAAGAACATCGCCCAGGCCAAGGCCGAAGAGCGCCGCGCCATGGCTGTAGCTACGGAGCAGGAAATGAAGGCCAAGGCCCAGGAAGCCCGGGCCAAGGTGATCGAGGCCGAAGCCGAGATCCCCCGCTCCATCGCCGAAGCCTTCCGCAGCGGAAAGCTTGGCATCATGGACTACTACCGCTTCCAAAACATCCAGGCCGATACCAAAATGCGCGAATCTATTGCCGACGGCCCCGGGCTTCCCGGCGAAGAACTGGACCCCGAGAAAAAAGAGAAGCAGAAGGGGAAGGAGGGCTGATATCTGATATCTGATATCTGATATCTGATGTTTGATATCTGATGTTTGATGTTGTAAGTGTGTTGATTGTGAGATTGTTGAAAAATACAGTCGAGGATTAGCTGGAATTATTCTGATATTTTTTTGTCCGTTTTCAGGGGTGAGTTCGTATAGTTTAAGAAAACTCAATGAACCACCAGGCGCTGGAATCGAGACTAATGGACTTTGTTGCCCTATTGGTTGCTGTTTTTGAAAAGGCAGGAACTTCCGTTCAGGTTCTGTACTTCAAGGATCAGGCATTTCGCGCAGCAACCTCTGCATTACTGTGTTATAGTGAGGCACAGAGTGCAGAGTCCCGGAAGGACTTTAGTCATAAATGCAGCCTTGTACTCAAAGAGCTGCGAGAAAGTCATACGTGTCTTAGAATGCTACAACGACTAAAGCCAACTTACCATGACCCTCCCCTTGTCATCGCCATCGATGAAGCAAATCAGCTGGTCGCAATCTTTACTTCAACAATAAAATCCTTACGGATCAAACCCGGTGATTTTAAGTAGTTGGTCTGTAGCCCTTTATATCAGATATCAGATATCAGATATCAGATATTCCCAAGGTCTCTGAAAAGGAACCGCACGGTAATCGCCCAGTGCGGGGTATAGGCATCATAGCCTGCCAGGTTGATGCGTTTCCACCACAGGCTGAGCCCGGGGTCGAGGCTGAGGTTCTCGTTGAAGCTGAGTTGCACCCCACCCGTAAAAAAGGCCCCGAAGCCAATGCCGCCCTGGCGGACCTCATACGACTGCAGGCTGGTATTAGGTACATAGGTCTGGCTGCCGTATACATTGATCAGGCTGTAGGTGCGCCCTTCGATCTGGATGTCGTGCGTCTTCACCTCGGAGTCGTTGATATTCAGTCCCCCCTCGAGGAACAAGCGGGTCTTGGGGCCGAGCGGGAGGTAACGCGAGAGGCCCAGTTCGACGTTTACCCGTTCTTCCTGGCCCACGATGCCGTATAGGCGGATATCGGGTTCGGTCAGAAAGGGCTGGGGGTCGATCTCCACGCTGAAGAAGTCGGTCGTCTTGAGCTTGACATAGTTGAACTGGAAGAAGAACCCCATGGTGTTGGAGAAATTGTACTTCGCCAGGAACCCCACCATCAGGGCAGGATCGTAGGTCATACGGGTGGGGGTCTCCAGCAGGATCATGGTGTCGGCGAAGTTGATCAGCTGGCGGAGCTCGTCGTAGCGGTATGAGTTGTTAAGGACATAGCTCAGCTTGTTCTCGTTGGTCTCCGCCCCGGAGTAAAAGCCGGCCGATTCCCTGTTCCCGAAGTAGAACCCGATGTTGAGCCCGTAGCGCCAACCAGTGATGTCCACCGTATCCTGTTCGCGAAACGTGCTGCGCCGCCTCCGGGCCGCTTCCACGGGTATCGCTGACCTCGGCGCGGAAAACATCAGTAAGGGATCTTCCGGAAGAGCGGAGGTCTGGGCCTGGGGTGCCTCGCCGAGCAGCAAAGCCAGGCTCAATATCAGGAGGTATTTCGAACTGGACATATCACAAAGATAGCAAGGATCGTACCCTGAGATGACACCTGGAATATTGAATGTCGGACAGGGAATATTGAACGGAGAAGGGATGGGACCTTTTCTCATGGCTCCTTTCTCAGCACTCAATGACAATGATCAATGGATCATAGCGAGGAAACCGGGTACAACCTCTGCTGTCCCAAGGCTGTGCCAGCGTACAACTTCACTCCCTTGCCCAGGGCCCATGGAACACCCTTCGACACGGATGGCTGCGCCATCCTGCTCAGGGACCGGGAAACATACACCATACAACATATAACACCTCACCCCCCCCTCAACCGGTAGATGGCAATGTGCCTGTATTGCCCGACCTTATACTGCAGCAGCGCCTTCACACCGGCCTGACGATAAGTGCCTGTATCCGAAATGAAAAGGTAGTCCGCACCCCGGGCCACAACCTCCTGCAGCCTCAGGCTGTCTCCGCCGATGTTGAAATCGGTCCATCCCTTGCGATCCATCAGGTAGAGCGTGATATTGATGCTGGGGTCGGAGAGCGAGATGACCCGGGCGTCTCTTCCGATACCGAGTGAGTCCAGGTATGGGCCAGCATCCCTATAGGCACTGGTGTTGTTTACAAAATAGCTGTTCTCCCAGCCCTGGGGGTGGTAGCGGCCTTCCATGCGCCTGCGGGCAAAATCGGCATTATGGATGAGCAGGGCCAGCAACAGGACCTTCAGGGTGGCGGACGCAAAAACCCCAGGAAACCGAGTTTTCATAAGGGTCAGGAACGCCAGTAAGGTAATAGGAACCAGGATGAACAGGTTGATGGTATAGTAGTCGTGATCCTTCAGGGCGTTGAAGAACAGAATAATGTAGACAATGAAGCCTGTGGAAACCATGAGCATCAGGCCCAGGAGTATCCGGGGAAGGTGACGGAAGAAAATGAGTACTGTCAGGAACATACCGACCAGCAGGAGCTGGGTCTCCTGGCGGAAATAGTCCCAGCGGAGGTGGTGCCTCACTCCATCCATGGTAGCCTGGATCGCTGCCGCATCCATGTCCCATACAGGCAGGATCCCCAGGAGGAAGATGCCGGCATTGTGCTGGTTATTATAGTGTTGGGCATAGGAGTACCAAAGGAGCTGGATGCCGGCTACCCCGATCAGGATGAGTCCGTACCTCAGGGGATGGACAAAGATCCGCCGCTGTTGGTCCAGTTTCAACCCGCTCATTTCCAGAATCAGCAGCCCCAGGATGGCGGCGAAGCTGAGCAGGGCCGAGATCTTGAGCAGTCCGGCCAGCGCGAAGAAGATCGCGCAACGGTAGAACTGCCCGGGCCTGGCAGAGGTAATGAAGCGGATAAAGAAGGAGAGGCCGATCAGGGCAAAGGAGAAGGCGGGGATGTCGTTGAGGAAGTTGTTGGCGTAGTAAACCAGGGTAGGGGAGGTGAACAGCAGCAGCACGGCGAGCATCGACAGCACCGAGTCCTTAAGGTGTTCCTCGAAGGTTCGGAACAGGGTGAACAGCGCGATGAAAAAGATCAGCATCACGCAGAGCCGGAAGAGGGATTCCTGGGGTCCGGTGAATTTCCACAGCGATCCGATGAAGTAATAGACCAGGGGGCATTCGCTGATGGTCTGTCCGCTGCCCTCGTTTCCCAGGTTGTGCATGGCGGGCTGCAGGAAGGGACGGTCTTCGAGGGTATAGTTCAGCGTCATGGACAGTCCGTCGCATTGCCGCCATTGGTGCACGCTCTGGGGTGGCAGGGTGAGGATGCGGGGGTAGCCGTAGAGTATCGCCAGGATGCCCAGCAGCAGCAGGAAAATCCATCGCGAGCGGCCAGGGAAATGTGTGATCGTCTGCAGACCAGACCAGGGCTTGGGTATGTTCATCGTGGATTAGTTTCCAGAAGGATCAGATGGGGGCTAGGTGGCTGCCCTATGGCATCGCCAGTTCCCCTACGTCAAAGGTAGGGTGTTCAGTGGATTGACCTTTGCATATTGGCGCTCTGTTGTTCTGTTGTCCGTAGGCTGTGCTTGCGGACAACAGCACCGCTCCTCGCTGCGCTCGGATCCTGTATTTTTTGTTTCCGTAGGGATTGCTCGCTCTGCTCGCGGACCCTTCTTTTCCGTGCAGTGGATCAAATCCCGGATCCTCGCTGCGCTCGGATCCTGTATTTTTTGTTTCCAGGCTTATGCGAGCAAGCTCGCAACGCCTTACAACAAAAAATCCCGGCAACCACCTTGCCGGGATTTGATCATCAAGTGAACCCGAAGGGACTCGAACCCCTAACCTTCTGATCCGTAGTCAGATGCTCTATCCAATTAAGCTACGGGTCCAGTATTTACAGGAGTGCAAATATACGGAGGTTTTCTCCAGGGACAAGCTCTGTGACAATAATTTCCTGATCCGCCCGGAATCCTCTCTCCCTCATCCTCTCCCTCATCCTCTCCCACTCTCACTCTTTCATTCCCTTCCTGCAAACAGGTAGACGAACAACAGCCGTCGTCCCTTTCCCTTCGTTCGTTTTTAGAACCAGTTCTCCCTGGTGCAACGACAGGAACTCTCTGCAAATCGCCAGGCCAAGTCCGTAACCCCTTAGTCCCTCAGGAATTCCATCAAGGGTGTGCAGGGCGCGCAGGGTTTCTTCCTGTATGCCCAGCCCGTCATCCTCCACAATAAATTCAACCCAGCCCTCCGTTTGGCTTGTCCTTACAATAACCTCTTTTGCGTTCCTCGAATGAATGATGGCATTGGAAATGAGGTTGCTGAAGACGGTATGCATCAACTGGCGGTCAGCCTTCAGCTGCGCCTCGGCAGGTACGCTGTGTCGCAACACCAGGTGGCGCATCCCGGCGGCATCCTCGTGGTTGGCGATCACTTCCCGGAGCAGGGTGGCAACATTGAAGGTGGATTCCTGAACGCTAAGCAAACCTTGCTGCGAGGTTGCCCAGTGCAGCAGGTCCTGCAGCAGTGAATAATAGCGCAGGGCACTCTGTCGTATCCGTCCCACATGTTCAGCATACACCGCGTTTCCATCCGTCAGGGCCTGCTGTTCCAGCAGATCGGAGTAACCCAGGATACCGGTGAAAGGATTACGCAGATCATGGGCAATGATCGCATACATCTTGTCCTTGCTTTCGTTCAACAACTTGATCTCTTCAGCCTGAGCCTTGATTTCTGCATTGCTGGCGCTGAGCCTGGCATTGAGCTGACGCAACCGTGCGCGCTGCCTTCGGAGGGCCAGACTGTAGAGCAAGGTGGCCAGGAGCAGCAGGATGATCGCCACTCCGAGAAGGCGTTGTCGATGAATCACCCGGGCCTTATTCTGATTCTGGATTGTAAGGTGCTGATTCTCCATCTCCTGCATCTCCGAGGCATGGGCCGCCTGGATCCGGGCAACTTCCACTGCGACTTCCTGGTTCTGGATCTCACCTTCCAGGCTATCACGTATTTCAAAATAGGCCAGGGCACTGTCTGATTGCCCTGTATGCTTGAATATATCATATAAGGTCCTGGCTGCCTCCATCATCACCGCCGGTTCCTGCAGGCGCACAGACAACTGATACCCTGTCCGTGCCCAGGGTAAGGCCTGGGGGTATTTCCGCTGATCCAGTTCAAGGTTGGCCAGGTTGATGGAGGCATACATGCGGCCCATATCACTGTTTTCCCTTCCGCTGATCCTCAGTGTTTCACTGAATGATCTTTCTGCCTGGGAGTAGGCCCCCTGCCGTTTCAGCACGGTTCCCATGTTCAGATATGAGCGGGCAGAGTCCATGGGTTGCCGCATTACCCCGGCATAATGAAGCGAGCGCCGGTGAGCATCCAGAGCACTATCCAGGAACTCCAGTTTCTCATAGACTATGCCCAGAGTGTTGTACTGACGGCACAGCTCTGAGGTCTTACCGGTTTGTTTGGCCAGCTGTATCCCCTGCTTCAGGTAGGGGATCGCCTGATGATAATTCTCCTGGTCGAGGTAGAGCAGCCCGATATTGCTCAGAACCGTAGAATGGTGTTGCACTTCCTTCATCTGCCTATACATGGCCTCGGCCTTCAGATAATAGAGCAATGCGCTATCAGACCGGAAGGCCTCCTGAAACACCCCGGCCTTGCTGGTGAGTATGGCTGCCTCCAGGTCTTTCCGCTGCAGAGGAGTGGCCAGGAGCCAGGCCTGTTTCAAATGGACCATGGCCAGATCGAAGCGCTGAATGTGGTCAATGCTCTGAGCGGCCAGGATATGGCCCAGAACGCGCACTGCGGGATCCACACGGAATTTCTTGCCAATGTCCAGGGCCTGTGTGATCATGGTGTAAGCGCTGTCAGCCTGATGGATATCTTTATAATAACGTCCCAGACCATAACGGCTGGTGACCTCGGCTTCCCTGTCCCTGATCCGGATCGCCAGTTCCAGGGACTTTTGGAAATAATGCCTGGCCAGCTTCGGCTGCTCCCCGGCGTAGAGATCGGCCAGGTCGATCAGGGTGTTCAGACGGGTTGTGTCTGGTAAGGGCTTTCCCAGGAGGGCCCTGATGCTGTCGATCCGGATGGCTGGGGTCTGAGACTCCTGGCTCAGTGTCAGCATTGGAAGAACCAGGGCAGCTGTGAGGATGCTTACGGCAACTGAGAATACTGAAGTGGACTGCGGCAGGTAGCCTTCGCCGGCTGCGCCTTTTTTCAGGCAGAAATTCCTGTGACGGGTGATGGTAATGTGCATCTGTTTAAAAGTAAGGAATTGTAGGACAAGTTCCGGGTTTGACCCGGGGAAAGTTCACGCTTTTTTACAGATGGCTGGAAATGGGCCCTCGCATCCCACGGGAGCTTCAGCCATCCAGTCTCCCGAGGGCGTACCGCAGACCACCGCCCCCCCCGACCCCTCCCGCTTTCTTCTCCCCTCTGCCCCGGGTCAGCATCTCCACCATGACCTCCAGCCGCAACCGATGCCACTGGTAACCCAAACCCAGGGTATTGCGCATACCTGGCCCGGCATAGACTTCGGTCAAACGACACCGGCGCTCTACAGGTGGGCCGGTGACCACAGGGTCGAGATAGAAGTAATGCAGGAAGGCGCGCGCTGAAAAATAGTACCCGGCCTGAACGGTGACGAAGGCAAGCCAGGGCCCTTTAACCCTGGTGTACCTCAGCCCGGCATCCAGACCGAATCCGTTGCCGTCCATCTCCGTCCCAGAGAAGATATAGGTGGGGTCGTAGGTAACCTCGGCATAGCGGCGGGCGCTCTCCTTACGGAACATCCCTCCAGCGGTCAGGGAAAGGCAAGGCCAGGGGAGGGGATGCTCATAAGATACATTCAGGGTGAATCCCTGCACATCGTCCCTCCACATCTCCGCCATGATGCGCAGGTCGGACTGCACAGCTTCCGGATAGCCCAGGGCATCCACGGCAGCGATCACCCCAGCAGGGGTGGTGTACCAACGCTCACCGGACAGGTTGTACCCGTATGCCAGGGTGATGCCGGGAAGCCTTCCGTACTGCTGAGCCCGGAGGGCAAGGGAGGAGCCAGGCCCCGCGGCCAGCAAGGCAACAAGAAGGAATAGCCATACGTTCGACGGGCCCTTTCCTCGAAAATGGAGAGGTTGCCTTAAGAGCATGGCGCTACCCAAGCCTTGCAGAGACAAAGCATACGACAGGATAGGGTACTGATCCTTAGGGCGAAAGTGCGGCATAGTCTGTCAAAGATAATCCCCGTGACGGTTTTCTCTTGCAGTCAGGGCTTCAATTCCCTATATTTATCCATCTTAACCTGAGAGTACAAAGCATTTTTAACCTTCCACCCCCTCCAGACAAGGCTGCAGGGCAGCTTATTCAAGCGCCCACGAATAACTGCCCTGCACTTAAGCCTTGCCTTTTTTATTTCCCTTCACCGAGAAAAATGGCAATCCTTGCCGCCAGCCCTTCCGGGTCTTCGTGAACCATCAGATGTCCACGATCCATCAGCAGTTCCGCCTTGAGGAAGGGCAGGACCCGGAAATACGGACGCATCACCCGTTCCGGGAGGTAATCGCAGGTACCGCGCAAGGCCAGGGCAGGGATGCTGTCGCGCAGTACAGGTACTGCAATGGTATCCCCGTATTCCCTACGATCGGTCCATAGACTGCTCCAGAACCCGCAGTTGCCATAAGCATAGTTGGTGTCGTTGGGGTCACACAGCCCGCCCGGACTGAGTTCCCTGAACATCGAACTGAAATAGGGGTCGGCCTCGGCATCCGGAAGGAAGCGACGGCCCGCCAGGGCGTTGCGCTGTGAAAGGAGGTGGGCAGTGAGAATACGGGCGTTGGTGCGCAGTTTGTTGACCTCTTTCTTCTGATCCTGGCTGAGCCGGGTGTAGAGGCTTACCTTGAAGGGATCCCAGGGGTTGGTATACAGCGGCCCGGGAGAAAGAAGTACCAGTCCGGCCACCCGCCCGGGATGGGCTGCAGCATAGCGTACACCCAACCGGGCCCCATAGGAATCACCCAGCAATACTGCCTTTCCGGTGGGTAGTCCCCTGAGAAGGGCGTCCAATACCTGCAGCTGGAGCTCAGGGGTATATCCTGAGGGATCCTCAAGGCGTTGCGATAGTCCCTCCCCCGGGCGGTCGTAGACCAGCCCCTGCATCCCATAGCTTGCCAGGGCCCGCATCAGCCGGTCCACCGAGGTGTTCTCCGTACCGAAATTGCCGGGACCAGGGTGCAGGTATACCACGGTGAAGGGGAAGGCCACGCTGTCCGGGGTGTAATGCCGCAGGGCGAGGTGGAGGCCCTGGACCGTAATATGCTGTGCTTCCGTTTGCTCCTGCGGAGTGGATGGGTTGGTGCCTTGCAGGGGCCTGAAGATCCAGCCGATCAGCAGTAGTCCCCACATCAGGCTGATGGAGGCCGATCCGATGAGCGCGTTTCGCAGAACCCTGGGCTTGCGGAAGCTCCCGAAGAGGATCCGGGCAAAAAGCAGTCCCAGGGCCAGACTGAAGGCTACCGAAAACGCCACAAAGCCAGTGGGAGTGGGCAGCCAGGCCGCCGAGAGGATCATGGAAACATAGGCGCTGCCCAGGATAACAAAGGCGAGGATAAGCGCAGTGATTATTTTGGTGAAAATGGACATCATTCCGGGCAACCTTACATACTAATGGAGTCTTGATATCAGAAAGGGATCTGTTTTCGAGGGATGAGGGGTTACCTGACTGACGTTCAATGTATCAATACCAACCAATCCTCACCACAATGAAAAGCACGCAGCACACTTTCCACCGCAAAGCTACAAAGGGATGGCTGATGTCCGTCCTTCTGGTGGCTTTCCTGGGCCTGGGACAGGCTCAGACCATGACGATGGCCCCTTCCAGCTGGGTATTGAATGCCCAGGGGGCAGCCCTGACCATTCAGGCCATAATCCCTGGCCCGCTGGCCTCGGGCGCCGTGTTCACCGGGCACAACATCACGCTGACCGTGGCTGGTACGGTGGTGGCTTATGCCTCGGACCTCGAATATTGCTGGATCGACCAGAACTTCCTGGTCTTCTTTAACAAACAGGCGGTCTTCACCCATCCCGCCGTGGTGGCCCTGGCCGGGACCGGAACGGTGACCGTACTGGTCGAAGGCACCTATACCTACAGTCTGCCTGATGGGAGTACCCATACGGCCGCCCTGCCCGGGGGCTGGGACCATGTTACCATTGCCAAGCCCGGCAAGAAGAAGTAAGCTTTGTTTGGGTTTTTGGTTGTAAGGCCGCGGGACTATGGACCGCGGCCTTTTTATTGAACAAAAAGGGATAATGCCTGTTTATCCGGTTCTAACCTGCACCCTATGCTGAGAAAGTATCGTACCTGGCTCCTTTTACTCCTTGTGGCCGTGCTGGCCGGAGCAGTGATCGCCTATCGGATGTACAACAAGCCCCATCCGGATTATACCATGATGGAGCCGGAGCATACCTTGAGCGTTTCGTCCATATACGAAGCCTTTATGAACGATGCCCAGGCCGCCAATGCCCTTTATACCGGCAAGGTGGTGCAACTCAGCGGAACCCTCACCCGGGTGGAGGCCCTGGACACGACCTCGTTGCTGGTCTTCGCACTGGAGGAAGGTATGTTCGGGGAACAAGGAGTGCGCGCCACCCTCCACCCGGAACACGCCGCAGAAGCCACAGGCCTGACCGACGGCCTAAGCATCAGCATTAAAGGATACTGCACCGGGTTCAACGACACCGACGTCATCCTTGAAAAATGCGTGGTCGTTAAGTAACAAGGGACAGTTTCCGAGATAGAACACAACACAGGGCACACAGAACACAGAACATACAACATAACCAATCACCATGAAAAACGTCCTCCTCATTTCCTCCATGGCACTGTTTGCGGTCCTTCCCCTCAGCGCCCAGAAGTATGTCGCCAAGAACGGCCATATCCGCTTCTTTTCCGAAACTCCGGCAGAGAACATCGAAGCCCACAACCGCCAGGTGAACGCTGCCCTCGACCTGTCCAACGGCGCGTTGGTATTCAAGGTGCTCATCAAGTCCTTTGAGTTCGAGAAAGCCCTGATGCAGGAGCATTTCAACGAGAACTATATGGAATCGGACCAGTTTCCCAATGCTACGTTCAATGGTAAGCTATCAGATCCTTTGGCCTTCAGCAAGGCAAGCAAAGGGCCGGTAAAGGTCACTCTTGAAGGGGACCTCACGATACATGGGGTTACACGCAAAGTGAAGGAAACAGCCACGCTCGAATGGAAAGGGGAAGACGTCAGCGGTCAGGCGAAGTTCATTGTAAAGCCCGCCGATTACAACATCCGCATTCCGGCAGCAGTGGCCAACAACATCGCCAAAGAGATCGAAGTGAGCGTTGATGTAAATCTGAAAGCACTTTAAAATAATAGATTAATCTGCTGATCTGAAGGCTTCCGGCTTCCGCATGGTAAACACGCGGGTGATGTTGAAGCCGAAGAAGATATCGCCCCGGCTCCATTTTCCCTGGGTTTCGGTAATGAATCCGCGCTCGAACATGGGCTTGGAATTGGAGAAGTGGAGCTGGAAGACGTGCCCCCCTGTTTCAATGTCGAACCCGAGGGAAAGGGAGTTGTTGACCGAGTTAACGTATTGGTCAGGAAGCAGGTAGAAATACTCGAAATTGAAGGCGGTACGCTGGGTAAGCTTGGCCCTTCCCCCAATACCCAGGGCAAAGGCGGTGTTCTTGTCGATGGCCGCGGGCACCAGGTTCTTGTGGATGATGCTCGGGCTAAGTTGCAGGGAGAGTCCGGGGCTGAACTTGCGGGCCATGAGTAATTGGTGCACGTAGGAAAGTCTGGAGCTGAAGTAGTTTTCCCGTTCTGTATCCTGCCACTTTAGTGAATTGAGGGCCACGCTGCTGAACCAGGAGAGGCTGAGCGGGATGTTGCGCTTTCCTGTTTGCTGCCGCAGTAGTTTCAACTTTAAAAACCCATCGTAGGTCTTTTCCCACGAACTACGCCCGAAACCCAGCGCCAGATGGTCGTTTAACCCATACTCCAGTCCGAAACGGATGGTGGATTGGTCGAGGCCAAAAAGCTCGTAGGGGCCGGTGTTCAGGGTACCGAAGTGGTGGCTGATGATGAAGAGCAGCACACCTGGTGCCGGGTTCTCTATGGATTGTCCATTCACTACCCTTGTAGTTTTGAAGGTGGCGTAGGCCAGGTCCTGTTGCGGGGCATCGTCGCCCAGCAGGGCCATCAGATCGTCCTGGGCCCTGAGGCTGAGGCTCAGCGTGGTGAGCAGGGCAAGGGTGAGATATTTCATAGTGAGGTAGGATAGAAGTGTTGATGGAACCTCGGATGATCTTTCCATTGGCGTTATTGCGGGGTTCCGTTGTCAATCCAGAGGTTGATGCGCTGCAGGTCGCAAACGCTGAGCTTGCGGGCCCCTTTGGGCATAGGTGAGAACCCGCCCTGGTGGTTGACTGCCCCGGCCAGTTTTCCGCTCTGGGCCAGGGCTTGAAGGTCGGCGTAGTTGTCGGTAAGTATCCCGGCCTCGGGGTTGCTGCCCCCATGGCAGGCATTGCAGTTGTCGGCCATCAGTTTGGCAATGGCCCCCGAATAGGTGTTGTTCAGGGTATCGCATGGCAGTTCCCCGTATAGCTCCTCCTCATTGTCATAATAGCATGAGGGGAAAAGCCCGGCCGTGAGCAGGGCCAGGACGATCATTTTAATTGTTCGGTGTACCATCGGTGATCCATTTTCTAACCTGGGCGATCTGACAGTCGCTGAGTTTGTTTCCATTCTGGGGCATGGCGGCATATCCGGGGCTGTGGGTGATCGCCCCGAGCAGCCTGCCGGAGGCGGCAACCGCCGCAATGGAGGCATGGCTGGTGAGCGATACGCCTGCCTGGGGGGAGGCCCCTGAGTGACAGCCGTAACAGTGGTCCTGGATGAGTGGGAAGATGTTTTGGGAGAAACTGGCCGCGGTTGAATCGCATGCTCCCCCCTCACAAGCGTTGTTGCGGGCTCCCTGGCTTATCCATTTCCGGATAACCTCGATCTGTTCCGGCGTTAGCGGTGCGGATGGGGGCGGAGGCATCACCTTCTCGGGATCACCTTCCGTAATCTTTTCATACAGTTCAGAGTCCCCTGGGTCCCCCGGAACGATCACATCCGAGTTCAACAGGCTTTCGTATGAGGTAAGCACAATGCCCTCCTGTGCCGTAGCCGGATCGTGGCAGCCGGAGAGGGCACAGCTCGACTGAAGTATTGGAAGTACTTCGTTATCAAAGTATACCGAGTCCGGGTCGCAGGGGTTTTCATTGGGATTGGGTCCAGGATCAGGCTCCGCCACGAAGGAGGGATCATGACGGCACTGAGATAAAAGTAGGATGACAAACAGCAGCACTGCTGTTCGTGCAAAGAAAAGCGGTCGCATAGGCCAGAACTTTCGGCAAAGATAGCCGAAGATCTTATTTGGAATAGTTCCAGATAATATTCCTTAATGTGAGGCAAGACCTGATGATCAGCTTAACTCAAGGAATTCCCATGGGTTTCCACAGGCAACCAGGAAACGATGGAAGTCGGGGCCGGAGATCATCAGGGTGGATGTATTGTCGTTGGGATGGAAGCCCAGGCAATGTGCCTCCTGCAATGATTTGTCTATTAATAGTATAACATGATTCTCAGTATCGTTGATCAGTCCGAAGGGCGAGACAGAACCCGGCTGTACCCCGAGGTATTTCTCCAACCTCCATCCGGAAGCCAGGGTCATTTTACCCCTTTTCAGCCGTTGTTCCAGGTCGTGGATGTTGAGCGCCCGGGTGTGTTCCACCAGGGCGAGAAAGTGCTGTTTCCCGCGGTGGTCGCGAAAGAAGAGGTTTTTGCAGAAGGTGCAGTCGTGTCCTTCCCAGTACCTGGCAGCATCGGGAGCCGTGGGTACCGGGGGGTGCCGGATCTCCTTCCAGGGGATACGGAGTTCAAGCAGAAAGCGAAGTACATGTTCACGTGGATTTGTAGCATTGAACATCATAAAATATGTGATATATATGGAATCCCTTGATTTGAGCCCTTCAGTTTGCTAAATTACGGCTGAAAAGAGCCGCTTAACCACCTTGTTTCATGATCTGCTGATCCGGTGCTGATGACCACCCGGCGGATTCTTGCATCATTATTAACCCAATATCCACCACAAATGAAAAGCAAATGCTTCAGATGTACCAGTGTGCTGTTCAGCCTGCTGGTATGGGCCATCCCCTTGGTAGCGCAGCCCGGACCATCAGTACTGGATGTCCAGGACACTATCGCCCTTTCCACCACCTGGTGCGCGGACACCGTCAGGGTGTTGGACACCACCGTGATCGCCGATGGGGTCACGGTGACGATCTGCCCCGGCACCATCGTCGAGTTCAAGGGGCACTATCCGATTTATGTCCATGGAGCAATACAGGCCCTGGGTACGAAGGCGGGAACCATATTGTTCTCTCACCACCCCAACGTGGCCGGCTGGTCTGGACTACGTTTCAAATCCCCCGGAGCAGCCAACGACAGCTCCATCTTCACCTATTGCCGGTTCCTGGATGGCTGGGCCAACGGGCCTGCATGGGATTCCTCCGACTGCCAGGGCACCGGTGGGGCCATCTTTGTCAAGACCTGGAGGAAAATGAGGTTTACGCAATGCATTTTCGAACACAACAAGGCCACCTGGTCGGGCGGGGCGGTCAAGATGCTCGACTCTTCCCGTGTGTTGATGGATTACTGTGAGTTCTTCAGTAATCAGGCAGGCTATATCAATGATAATTATTCCGGTGGTGCTATCCACATGGCGCGAAAGTGTGAACTGGTCCTGCGCGGGTGCTATTTTCATGAGAACTACAGCCCGATGACGGGTGGTGCCATCATGCTGGTCGACGGCTCCAGCCTGGACGTTGACTCCAGTACTTTTGAAGAGAACCGCTCCGACCTGAACGGGGGTGCCATTGTCGGGTCCCTGGGATCCCAGGGAGAATGGCCGGTCAGTATTGCCATCCGGAATTCTGAGTTCATGAACAATTCGGCTGGATTTAATGGCGGGGCCATATTTGCCTGCACTTCAGAGCAGGAAATGACCGGAACTCATCGCATCGAGATCAGCAATACTTCATTCAATAGAAACCTGGCAGGAGAAGATATTAAGAGTAAGATCGAAGATGGCCATGGAGGGGCGGTCCATGTGCGGCAGACCCTGCTCAGCCTGGAGTATTGCAACTTCATACAGAATATCGCCGGGGCTAGCAGCCAATGCGGTCACGCCGGGGCGGTACGCGGGGTTTGGGGATCGGAGATCCACATCAATCATTGCATGTTTGGATTGAACGAGGGGAATCACGGAGGTGCGGTCAGAGGCGACCACCGTACGGTGATCGTAGTGGATTCCTCGCGGTTCATGAACAATATCGCATACAACAGCGGGGGCGCCATACGGGGCAGCGACAGTTGCATCGTGACGGTCAACGAGTGCATTTTCACCGGCAACACCGCCAATTATCAGCATAATAAACCTCCGACCAGTGGGGGTCAGGGCGGGGCCATCTTCCTTTGTCCCGGCGATGGTTGGCCGTCCCGCCCTTCGGAAGCCTATATCTACCATAGCGACTTTACCGGGAACGGGGCCGGAAGCCATGCCGGGGCGGTAAAGATGGGAGAAGACGGTATCCTGGTCATGGAGCATAACCGGTTCTCAGACAACAACAGCAATCACAGTGCCGGGGCCCTGATGTGGGGGGAGGGTGCTACAGGTCATATGACCGATTGCTACGTTGGATACAGCACTGCCGAGCAGGATGGGGGAGCACTGGTTATTGGCGATGGGGCCAGGGCCTCAGCCTCCTTCGTTACCTTCGTGAATAACGAGTGCGGAAAGGATGGAGGTGCAGTGAAAGTGGCCCAGGATGCCTGGGCCAGATTTGAGGATTGCTGGTTCCGCCTGAACGAGGCCGGGGAAAAGGGTGGGGCCCTGAAATCCAGTGATGGCGACTCCGTCTTTATTACCCGCTGTGTCGTCGATACCAATACCTCGCAAAGGGGAGGTGGGGGTATGATGCTGGGCGAGAGCAACTATGGTGAAGTCAGCCAATCGCAGTTCATAGGCAATTATTCCACTGAGAAAGGGGGCGGCCTGGCTTTGGGAAAGTATTTCGAAGGGGAGGTTTCCCAATGCCAGTTCCTTTACAATGCACTCGATGCCGCCGACAACTGTGACGGGGGATCCAAGGGAGGAGGATTGTTTATGGGAGAATATGGAGAACTTATGGTCAGTGAGTGCGTTGTGGCCAACAATTCCACCCGCGACAGCATTGCCAGGGGCGGGGGCATATTCGCAGGATATGATTCGGAAATGACCATTCGCAATTCCACCATCACCCAGAACAGGGCAGAAGGGGATAGTGCCCATGGGGGAGGCGTTTTCATGGGAGAGTATGCCATCCTGCATATAGATACCACCTCCCTGAACTTCAATTCTTCCGGAGGACATGGAGGGGGCCTGTTCTGCGGCTATGGTGCTGAGGTACACCTTCAGCTGTGCTTCGTTGGCAACAATACTGCAACCCTGCATGGGGGCGGTATCAAGCTGGGCGCAGAGTCCAACCTTACAGGCAGTAATCTGATGATCGATGAGAATTTTGCTATGCTGCACGGGGGAGGCCTGCATATGTGCCCATCTGGCGAGCTCGATCTTCATGATTCGCGCTTCCGTAACAATATGTCCTGGAAAGGGGGAGGAATGAGCTTGAACACTCCCTACCAGGTGTTGGTGGACCATACGATGTTCGAAAGCAATACCGCAACATCGGCCTACCTTACCCCCGATGACTATGAAGCCAACGGGGGCGGGGTCGAGCTCAGCGGACATGGGTGGGGCAAAGGGAGCATGATCATGCCCTCCTCAACACCCGACCTGACCTTTTCCAACTGCACATTCAAGAACAATTCGGCAGAATGGAACGGCGGTGGCCTCTTCCTCGGCGGTTCCATGCCTAAGTATGTGAATCTTATTCAGAACGTGATCACTAACAATGATGCCGATCATGCCGGGGGCGGGCTCAGTGCTGGGAATCATATCCTTGCCATTGTAAATACCACCATCGCCAACAACTACAGCGATTCAGTGGGTGGTGGGCTTCACTACGCAGACTTCGGCAATACCGACACTTCAACCATCATCAATACCATACTATACGGCAACGAGGCCAATGTGGATGGTGACCAGGTCAGCCTGGGCGACGGTTCAGGGGGGGTAATGGATTCCAGTGCGATGCTTAATTTCTATTATTGTGATATTGAGGGGGATAGCAGTGATTTCGGGGGATGTGTCGCCTTCAATGGGATGTATGAGAACAACCTGGACACCTTGCCGGGATTCCTGCTGCCCAGTGCATACTACGGCCCTGCTCCCGATGCCATGTCAGCCAACTGGAGCCTGGTCTATGTCTCCCCGCTCCGCAACCGTGGCACTCTGGACACCACCGGTTTACAACTGTTAGCGCTGGACTTTTTCGGACGTCCCAGACTGAATGAGGATACCGTTGACATGGGGGCATACGAGACAACGGAGGGCATCAACTTCCCTCCCCTGGTACCCAATGAGTTTTGCCCGCTGGATGCCGGGGTACTCCTCCCGGCCGGACAACCGGCAGGTGGGGTCCATTCCGGTCCGGGGGTGGCCGGAGGTGCCTTCTTCCCGGCATTTGCAGGACCGGGGACCCATCAGCTGACATACACTATCACCTATCCCGGGGGACTGAGCGAGTCGGCATCCATCTTCGTTACCGTACATCCTTTCGATGCGGTAAGCCTGAGCGATCTCCATGTTTGTACCGACCAGACCAGCCTGGTGCTTACAGGAGGTACTCCTATAGGTGGGTTGTATACCGGTCCATGGATCAGCGGGGGAATATTTGATGTGGCGGGCGCAGGACCCGGCAGTTATCCCGTAGTCTACTCCTATCAGAACATCTATGGCTGCGTCAGCGGCGATACGGCTATGCTGCATGTCCATCCCCTTCCGGTGGTCTCGGTAGTGCCCATGCCCCCTGTATGCGAGGGTCAGGGCCCGGCACAGCTTAGCGGTGGACTGCCGCTCGGGGGAACCTATTCCGGACAATATGTGCAGCAGGGTGTGTTGAACTTCCCAGGTCCGGGCCAGTACCCCTTCCTCTATACCTATGCCGATGGGGTTAGCGGTTGTCATTCCACAGCCCAGGGCCAGCTCAGCGTGCTGGAGGACCCTGTGGTGGATGCCAGTGGGGATGGACTCCTCTGCCTGGGCAGCTGCGTGACCATGCACGCCACGGGCGCCCAGAATTATGTATGGTCCACCGGGGCGCAGACTTCATTTCTTACGATGTGCCCTTCCCAGAGTACCACCTATTATGTTACCGGAACAGCCTCCAACGGCTGTCCGGGGGCAGACAGTGTCACCATCACGGTCCTACCGGCCGTGATAGCCGATATCCAGCCTGCGACACCGGTGATCTGCTCTGGGTCTTCAGTAACCCTGACGGCAACTGGTGCTGGCGGTATGGGCAAGTATTTCTGGAGCGATGGAACCACCGGGAGCACGAATACTGTGGCCCCTTTACAGACAACCACATACACCGTAACCGCCTCCACCCTCCATGGATGTACCGATGCAGTCAGTGTGACGGTTGATGTCCTTCCGCTGCCGACGATCCAGACCGGTGAACCCTACGAAGTATGCCAGGGAATAAGTATCGATCTGAATGCTTCAGGAGGAGTGGCCTATGCATGGAGCCATGGACTGGCTGCCGTACCCAACCCTGTGGCTGCTCCCCTGGCCGATATCACCTATACCCTCACAGTGACCGGCAGCAATGGATGCACAGCCAGCGAAGCGGTATTCGTGGATGTGCTTGACCTACCGGCCCTCAACCTTGGGCCCGATCTGGAGCTGTGCATGGGTACATGTGCCACACTCACGGCACCCCAGGGGATGGCTCAATATTCCTGGACCATGGAAAACCTGATCACCGGTGCAATGCAGACGTTGAGCGCTACCGCAGAACAAACCTTGTGCCCCTTGTTCAATTCCCGGGCATACCTTAAGGTTACCGATGGGAATGGTTGTGAAGCGCTTGATAACGTGCTCCTCACAGTAAACCCGGTGTATGTGCCCGATATCCTTGCGGACACCATCCATCTGCTCCTAGGAGATGCGCAGCAAATCTTCGTTGGGACTCCCAATAAAGGGGGGGCTGGCAGTACCTATACCTGGTACCCTCATACCTTCCTGGATGACCCGGGCGTGCGGGAGCCTGTAACCTCAGCTCTTTATGATATCACCTATTCCTTAACCGTCACCAACATTCATGGGTGTACGGGAACCGATGAGGTGGTGGTGGTGGTTGACCCCTACGGAAATTCGGTAGGCGGTAGTTTGAAGTATCAGAACTGGAGGCAAGAGGCCTTGGGTGGTGTGCCTGTTTATCTGCATTCGCAGGACAAGACTATCATCGATACCACCTATACGGATGCCGGGGGCTTTTTCGCTTTCACCCTATTGCCGGATGGGGCCTATTGTTTGTCCTTTGATGCGGACCAGGCTTTCCTTTTCAATGGAGTGAATGCCCTCGACGCCCTGCTCACGGCATATCACTTTGCCAATATGCAAAACCTGAACGGGATATTTGCTGAAGCGGCCGACGTGAACCATGCCGGAGGGGTGAATACTACGGATGCCGCGCTCATTGCCATGCGCTTTGCCGGCTTGCTCCAAACACTGCCCGCCGGGGAGTGGACCTTCAGCAACACCTGTTTCAGCCTAAGTGGTGGGAATATGATTTTCCTGCCGGTTCAGGCGCTGTTTACAGGTGATGTCAACGGCAGCGCGGCCTTCGATACCAAGGATGCCTATGTGCCCGCGATCCTTACCAGGGGAGAGGTCCAGCTTTCCGGCGGACAAAGGGTAAATCTGCCTGTCACTCTGGCTGGTCTGGAGGTTCCAGGTTCCGCCTCCCTTGTGCTGGGGATTCCTGACAACTGGACGGTACGCGATGTTGAAGTTTCCACCGGACTTGGCGGTACCCTGAACTGGTTGCAGGCAGACCGCGAGCTAAGGATTGCATGGTATAATCCCGATCCCCTGCGCACGTTCGATGCGGCAGCATCCATACTCGTCAGCATCGAAGGGGAAGTAATGAACGGACAGCAGCTCAGGGTGCTTGCCCCTTCGGAGATTACTGGCCTTGATGGCAAGCGGGGTGGATGGCTGGAAATCCCGCAGCTAGTATTCGCACCGGGGCCGGATGCACTCTTTGCTTTCCCAAATCCTTCCTCAGCTCTCCCTTCGATCTGGGCAGAGGTGCCCGCTGAAGGGAAGGCCCTGTTGCGCCTGACTGATGCTGTGGGCCGGGTGGTGACGGAGCAGTTGATGATGCTGGAGCAAGGACGGCAACTGCTTCCCCTAACAGAGCAGAAACTTACTGACGGGGCTTACTTTTTGCAGGTTGTATCGGATACCTACCAAATGAACACCCGGTTCGTGATTTCGCGATAGGCCCTGCACAGCAAACGCATATGGCTGCCTGGTTTCCCGGGCAGCCATTTTCTTATCCTGTCAGCAGGGAATAAGCCGGAAAATGGTACAGGACCAGGCTTCTGCCTGGAAGGGAATGCCGGTTTCCATTATGGCCGCTGCGGCCATTGTCCTGTCACCAGCACCAGGGGTGGGGCCTGAGCTGATCCGGATCATATCCGCATCCTTTAAAGGACTCAAACTGAGTGCAAGTGCAGGGATGCGGACATGGAGGCTGCTGCTCTCCTCCGTAAACCAGAGCACGAAGAGCAGGGTACTTCCTGATCCATGCCTGAGAAAGGAGTAGCAGCGGCTGGTATCGTAGTGCGGGCCGTGTTCCTGGGCGTACTGCAGGTCGAAAAACTCCCCGTACCTCACCACGTCTTCGGTGGAGGCCAGCCTCATCAGGGAGCCATATTCGTGAAGGATGCGCTGCTGGCTGGGGTCAAGGGAGCCCCCGTCGAAGGAACCTCCGTTCATCCAGGCCTGATGACGGGTCAGTCCCCAATAGTCGAACAGCGTGGTTCGCCCATCCTCTCCACTGAACCCGCAGGACTCATCCCCGCTTTCTCCGCTTTCCTGACCGGAATAGAACAATACAGGACCCTTGTGCATGAAGAGGGCTGCCGCCATTCCGGGGATGCCGGGTTCCGGACCGCCGCAGAAATGAACAGATGCGATGCGCTGTTCATCGTGGTTCTCCACAAACCGCAACATCCGGTGGTCAAAGCCTCCGCTCTGCTGCCAGGTCCGGCTCAGGGCCCCGGCGCTTTCCACGCCAGTCATTACGTTGCGAAGGGTATCGTAGAACCCTACTTTGTCGTAGAGATAGTCGAATCCTGCCTTGAGATAGGTCTCGTATTCTTCTGGTGCGTAAAGTTCGGCGATGAAGAGGAGGGCGGGATGCCTTTCGCGTACTTCCCGTATCACCCAATCCCAGTACTGTGGAGGAACCATGGCGGCCATATCGCAGCGGAAACCGGCAATGCCCTGGTCGGCCCAGAACATCAGGATGTCCCTCATTTTTTGCCAGAGGGGCATGCCGGGATGGCCAAGGAACTGTCCCTGGGGGCTGCGTCCGTAATTGAGCTTGATGGTTTCATACCAGTCGTCCGGGCCAGGATTAATATGAAATATGTCGTTACCGGTGGCTCGGGCTGGTTGCTCTACGAAGGAAGGCTGGAAATCTTCCGGGCGTTGCTGCCGGGCATGACCGTACGCTGCCTCGGGGAGCTGCAGGGCTTCCGGGCCGAGGTAATAGAAATCATTCTCGAGTCGAAAGCCAAGGTTTGGTTTGTCCTGGGCACCGAGGTCCATTGCTCCGGCAGGGCGTTGGGTGGAGCGATAAGTGCGCGCCACGTGATTGGGCACATGGTCGATGATGACCTGTAATCCCTGGTCATGGCAGCGCGCGATCAAATCGCGGAACTCCAGTATGCCATTCCCTGCCCCTGAGCTCAGGTCGGGGGCGATGCTGTAATAGTCCCGGATGGCATAGGGGGAACCTGCCCGGCCCTTGACCGTTTCCGAAGGAGAGGCGGGTTTGCCGTCGAAGGAATGATCGGTGCACGTGGCATGATCAATGATCCCGGTCAGCCATACATGAGTACACCCCAGTTCTCTTATCGCACGAAGGGCTGGAGTGTCAATGCCGGACAGGGTCCCGCATCCATTCTCTTCCCTGGAGCCATAGGGCCTGTTGGTTTGGCTCAGGTTCCCAAAAAGGCGGGGCAACAGCTGGTAGATGATCAGCTTATGGTCGGTACGCCGGTAGGAGGGCTCAGGATTCATCATGGGCTGCAGTATCGGTGGACAAGCGAAACCCCGGGTTGCCCCGGGGTTTCATGCAAGTAGTTAAGAAGTGAATACAGGATCAATAGTTCCTGTAGATGTGTACCCAGGCATCGTGGAAGCGGTTGGGCTCAGTACGCAGTTTGCGCATGCGCTCCAGGGCCGGATCCAGTGCATCGTATTTGTCGGAATAGACATAATACCATCCGCGACGGGTGTTGTGAATGATGAAGGGGTTCACGTCCTTGTAGATCTCCACCGCCTTCTTGGCGTTGGCCTCATAACGGAAGGACCCGATCACCACATAATACCCTGCATCAACCGGCTTGTTGTCGTCTCTCACGGCATCGCGGGTGCTGATGACGCGGAACTTGGACTCGGTTTTCTTTTTATAGTCGGCAAGGGTCTCTTCCAGGGTGCTGATCTTCTCGTTCAGGGCGTTGATGTCGGTCTCGATGTTTTCGGTGCGCTTGTCAATGCGGTCACTCTGCTGTTTCAGATCCGACTGGTCCACGCCTTTCTTTACATTCTCTGGCTGTTCGCGGTTCATGCGGCTGATGCTGTCGTTGAGCATGTCCAGCTTGTTCTGGAGATCCTTGGTCAGCCCACTCAGGCTGTCCACCTGTTGCATGGTCGATTTGGTACTCAGCTCTTCAAGGATGCGGTCGGCCTTGGACTTGGTCTTTCCACCCAGGCGGTATCCGATAGCGATCTCATGTCCCCCTTTATTGTCGCCGATCACGCCCTTATAATCATCAAAGGGCAGGGTGAAGTCGTAGGCGTAGTGGAACAGCAGCTTGTCGGTAAGGAAGCCGCCGATAGAGAAGGCCCCGATGGAGGTCTTGCGGTAGGTTGCCGCGGCGTAGTAGCGCTCCATATATTTAACGATGGCGGTGCCCTCGTAGCTCCAGGGGGAGTTTTCGGCGCCGCGCATCACCACCAGGGGCTCCACCTGCCAGTTGGGAGCTACGTTGATGGTATAGGAAGCATGGGCCAGGTAGTGGCGAACGTAGGGATAGAAGTCGTTGTTGTCCGAGTAGAGGCCGGGAACATACCCGCCGATCTCCAGTCCCTTGATATGATAAAGGATGCCTGCCCCGTAATTCAGCGAAGTCTCCTTCAGTTCTTTGGCATTGGCCAACAAGGGATCATCGGGGTGCATAACGTTGATGCCGCCGAAGTCGACCAGTTTGGCATTGATGCCGCCGCTCAGGGCGAGGCTCAGCCCGTGGTTCTCGCCGAAACGCGCGTAGAAGGAATAACTGAGGGAGGCGTAGGTGTTACGGAAAATCCCGGCCTGGTCGTTCACCAGGGAGCCGCCCATGGCGACGGTTTTTCCCAGGGGGGCATTCAGGTCGAAAGAAATGGTGCGTGGGCTATAGTCGGCATCAAGGCGGTCCTTCTTCACGCCGATATATGTTTCGAAGCCTCCGTTCATTCCGGCGAATGCGGGATTGAGCGAATAGGCATCGATCATATACTGATAGTTCAAGGGTGCCTGCTGTGCGAAAAGAATGCTCCCTCCGGTTAGGCATGCGATCAGGAACAGGTAAATTCTTTTCATGCTTATATCGTTTTTATTGGTTATCAGAATGATGGGGGAAGGGGATTAGCGCACGACGATATTGATCGCGCCCTTTTTCACTTCCTCGCTCCGGTTGTTGTTCTTGACCACATAGTAATAAGCGCCTTCGGGCAGGGCATTGCCTTCGTAGGTGCCGTTCCAGTCGTTGGCGTAGCTGGCGTTGGAATAGACTTCGTCGCCCCAGCGGTTGTAAATGGCCACTTCATAGCTTTCTCCCGGCAGGATTACCGGTTTGATATACCATACGTCATTCTGCCCGTCGTTATTAGGGGTGATGACGGTGGTAGGCTCAAGGTCATTCAGCAGGGTAGTATGTATCACGAAGAAGGCCGAGGCCAGGCAACCGTTCTTGTCGGTCACTGTGACCGAGTAATTTCCTGCGGTGGTGAAGTTGGCGGTGAGGCCGGTCTGGCCGTCGGACCATACCACGTTATCGTAGGTACCCAGGATGTTGGCCGTGACCTGCAGTACTTCACCTTCGTAGAAACTGAATTCAGGCACCGCTGCGCCTGGATCGACGGGATCAAAGCTGAAGCTGAGCGAAACAGAGGGTACGGGGTTCACCAGCACCGGCAACGTTATGTTGTCAGAACAACCGTTCTGCGTGACCACGGTGAGCGAAACCATGTAAAGGGTCCAGTCCTTGAAGGTGTAGTCGGGGTTCTCTTCCTTACTGGCCAGTCCATCACCAAAATCCCAGGTCCAGTCCACAATGATGTCATTGGTCACCTGAGCCAGGCTGGTGAACGAGGTTACATCACCAAAACAGGTGTTGGCCCAGTCGAAATTGGTAATGACGTCGCTGATCTGAACCTGGTAGTACACCGATTTGGTGATGTTGAACTTGGTGGTGATCTTCAAACCTACGTTATGATCCAGTGCCGGGCCGGGAAAAGTGTAGGTAATCTGTTCGCCAATGGCATCGTCAAAGCTCAGGTCTCCGTCAAGGTCCCAGGCAAAGATCACGATACTGTCCAGGGGGTGGACGGTCGAGGTGCTGGTTAGCACCGTAGCTTCGCCCAGGCAGGCCGGGGTATAGGTAAAATCTGCTTCGGTGTTCTGTGCCCATGCACCGGTCAACATGGTGCCCAGCAATGCCAAGGTGGTAAGCAGTTTTTTCATAACTGGAGTTTTGTTTATTTGGAACATATTGATTTCAAAGGGATGCATGTAGCGAATATGGGATCAAAAATATAGTAAAATCCCTGAAAAAGCAAAGGGCCGGGTGTTGAGTTATCAACGGCTAATCCATGATCTTTCAACGATTTCAGCATTCAGTTGACATTTTTATCCCCATTTCCACAGGGTTGAACGTATGGCCCTCCTCAAAGGCTTGTCAATTCAAGACAAGCCCTGCCTTTCCTTACCTTTGCGAGGGCCCTGGCCTTGAGGCGGAGACCGGAGCACCGTTTATTAATACCTTTCGCCCGTATTTTGTTACCATGCAGCCCGGTCACTTGCCCAATATTTTTTTCAATCCGATCTAATGCGCTCTCTATTCACTTCTTATGGATTGGAGGAATGGGCTCTGGAACTGGGTTCCTGCTCTCTTTGTCCACGGGATTGCAGGGCAGACCGATTCAAAGGGGAGAGGGGAGTGTGCGGCATGGATGCGGGAGTAAATGTCGCCGCCGTGGTCACCCACCATGGAGAGGAACCGGCCATCAGTGGAGCCCGGGGAATATGCAATGTGTTCTTTGCCGGCTGCAACCTGGGGTGTGTCTATTGCCAGAACCACCAGATCAGTCTCACCGGCCGGGTACCGGCTCAGGAGACC
>Ga0116154_10001080_pt1 | contig 25023 bp, 15 predicted proteins | sample AD_UKC030_MetaG_FD_89898 | JGI IMG/M metagenome (GOLD analysis project Ga0116154, IMG submission 89898) | Active sludge microbial communities of municipal wastewater-treating anaerobic digesters from USA - AD_UKC030_MetaG | ecosystem: Engineered > Bioreactor > Anaerobic > Digestate | place: USA...
ATACCCGTCTTTTTGCTTTTCAACGGCCGCGTAATGACCGGTTGCCAGGGCATCGAATCCAAAGGCGACGGCACGCGCCATGAGCGACCCGAATTTCAGGTGACGATTGCAGACGATACAGGGGTTCGGCGTGCGTCCGTGGGCATATTCCTCGATAAAGGGTCCGATCACCCATTTCTCAAGTTCGTCCGCGTAGTCCAGCAAATAGTGCCGTATCCCCAGTTTGTCACAGACCCATTTCGCATCCTGAACCGCATCGGGACCGCAGCACCGCGGATGTTCCCCTTCCGAACCCCGCACCCCCAGGCACATGGTCACGCCCGCAATCTCGTAACCCGCCTCCTGCAGCAGAAGAGCCGCGACGGAAGAATCAACCCCGCCGCTCATGGCCACCAGCACTTTTTGTTTCATAGTCTTTATGCCGACGCTGCCCGATTAAATCCCCGATGCCGCTTCATTGCCATGCTTTTCCGCATTCATCCGCACCAGATCCTGAAGGTTGATGGAACCCAGAACCTCCGATATTTTTCCGCCCAGAAGCGACCAGATATCACGGCTGACGCAAGTCGATACCCGGTTACACAGAGACGGATCCCGGACGCAATCGACCAGACAGGGTTCGCCTTCCAGGACATCCAGAACCTCCTTCAGATTGATCTGAGAAGGATCCCTGGCCAGATTGTATCCTCCGTAAGCACCGCGGGTTGAATTGACCAAGCCTGCCGTCCGGAGAGGAATGATGATCAGGCTGAGATATTTCTCCGAGATCTCCTCCCCTCTGGCGATATCTTTCAGAAAAACCGGACCCTTGCCGTAATTGACGGCCAGGGCCAGCATCAAACGGACACCGTAACGGGCGCGTGTCGAAAGTTTCATAATTGCGTTCCCCACATTGCCTACTATTACTATCTTTTTCATAGGAATTAAACCTTCCTCTATTGCCTGTCAAGCTTTTTTCTCCAGGAATTCACCTTGACAATTTTTTGATGGTGCATATTTTATCGCCCGACTCGGAAATGACCTAATTTCGTCTATTCCAGACCCATAAAACAACGATCATAAAACTAATTTAGGAGGTAGGCTGTATGAATGTAAAACCACTACAGGACAGGATTCTGGTTTTGCGTGAGGAAGGGGAACAGAAAACCGCCGGCGGGATCATCATTCCGGACACGGCCAAGGAAAAGCCCCTGGAGGGCAAGGTGGTCGCTGTCGGCCCCGGAAAATTCGACAAGGACGGCAAACGGATTCCCATCGAGGTTAAAAAGGGCAACAGGATTTTATTCAGCCGTTATGCGGGAACGGAAATCAAGATCAACGGTGTCGAACATCTGATGATGCGCGAAGACGACATTTTAGCCATTATCGAGTAATAAAAGGAGGGAAGACATGGCCGCAAAAGACATTAAATACGATATGGTCGCCCGGGAAAAGATCATGAAGGGCGTCGACACATTGGCCAACGCCGTTAAGTTTACCCTCGGTCCCCGTGGGCGCAATGTTGTCCTGGACAAATCCTGGGGCGGGCCCGTTATCACCAAGGACGGTGTTACCGTCGCCAAGGAAATCGAACTGGAAGACCGGTTTGAAAACATGGGCGCCCAGATGGTGAAGGAAGTGGCGTCCAAGACCTCCGATACAGCCGGCGACGGCACGACCACTGCCACAATCCTCGCCCAGGCTATTTACCGTGAAGGTTCGAAACTGGTCGCCGCCGGGATGAACCCCATGTCCCTGAAGCGGGGCATCGATAAGGCCGTCGGCGTGGTTTCCGAAGAACTGAAGAAGATCTCCAAGACCGTCAAGGACAAGAAGGAAATCGCCCAGGTCGGTACCATATCCGCCAATAACGACACCACCATCGGCGACATCATCTCCGAAGCCATGGCCAAGGTCGGCAAGGAAGGCGTCATCACCGTCGAGGAAGCCAAGGGGATGGAGACGACTCTGGACATCGTTGAGGGCATGCAGTTCGACCGGGGCTACGTTTCCCCTTATTTTGTGACAGACCCGGAAAAGATGGAAATTCATCTGGAAGATCCCTATATCCTCCTCAATGAAAAGAAAATCAGCATGATGAAGGACATGGTCCCTCTGCTGGAGCAGATCGCCAGGATGGGGAAACCCTTGCTTATCATTGCGGAGGACCTTGAAGGAGAAGCCCTGGCGACGCTCGTCGTCAACAAAATCCGCGGCACCCTCAAGTGCGCCGCCGTGAAGGCGCCCGGCTTCGGTGACCGCCGCAAAGCCATGCTCGAAGATATCGCGGTCCTGACCGGCGGCAAGGTTATTTCAGAGGATCTCGGTCTGAAACTGGAAAACGTAGGTCTGGACGATCTTGGCCGCTGCAAGCAGGTTACTATCGACAAAGATAATACGACCATCGTGGACGGCGCCGGTTCCCGGGCCGATATTGAAGGCCGGGTGAAGCAGATTCGCGCCTTGATCGAAGAAACGACTTCCGACTACGACCGGGAAAAACTTCAGGAACGTTTGGCCAAGCTGGTCGGTGGCGTGGCGGTCATCAAGGTCGGCGCGGCTACGGAACTGGAAATGAAAGAAAAGAAAGCCCGCGTGGAAGACGCCCTGCATGCGACAAGGGCCGCCGTTGAGGAAGGCATCGTTCCCGGCGGCGGGGTGGCCCTGCTCCGCAGCCTGCCCGCCCTGGAAAAAGTCAAGCTGGCCGACGAGGATGAAAAACAGGGGCTGAACATCATCAGGCGGTCCCTGGAAGAACCCCTGCGTCAAATTGCCCTCAATGCCGGCTACGAAGGCTCTATCGTCGTCGAGAAAGTGAAAGGGGGCAAGGGAAACTTCGGCTTTGACGCCGACAAGGGCGTTTACGGCGATCTGATGAAGGCCGGGATTATCGATCCCACCAAAGTGGCACGCCTGGCGCTCCAAAACGCCGCGTCCGTATCGTCCGTGCTCATCACCACCGAAGCCATGATCGCCGAGAAACCGAAAAAGAAGTCGGCAGCTCCCGCCATGCCGGGAGGCGGCATGCCCCCCGACATGGGCGATTACGATTACTAACCCTCATTATTGCGGCCCCGAATCCATCCCACAGATAGATTTCATGACGGATCGATTCGGGGTCGCCTTTTCACCAGTTCTCTTTACACATTCACGTGATACCACTTCATATTGTTTGACATCCTTATCCTCTCCCGGATAAAAGGCGTAATTATAGACATTTTCGTTGACAGGACATTTTTTTTAGCGTAGAAAACCTATCATAATTATGACCTTATGTTTTTTAAAATGAAATAGCACCTTGGGGGGGGTACTTTTACGGAAATATTTCACACATGAATGTAAACCTTCAGCATTACATATCCCGTATAGAGACCTCAAAAAATCTTCCCACCCTGCCTCACATTCTTGTAAAACTGATCCATGCCTGCCAGGATGAAAACGGCAACATCAAAGATATTGCAAAAATCATCTGCGCCGATGCCTCCATCTCCGCCAGAATTCTCAAGCTGGCCAACTCTTCTTATTTCCGATCCACGGTGAAAATATCCCAGATTGATCAAGCACTGATCAGACTGGGACGGAGCGCTATAAAAAATTTGGCCATCAGTTCGGCTGTGCAACAGGTTTTCAGTAAATCGGACACCTTCGCAGAAGGGTTCGACCTGAAACGCTTCTGGCGACATTCGTTGACCTCAGCGGTTTTATCCAGAATGATCGCTGAAAAAACCAGCTTTAATCTGCCGGAGCAGGCTTTCCTGGCCGGCATGATTCATGACATCGGACGCCTGATCCTGGCCGTGAATTTTCCCGAAGAATATAAAATGATCTTAACCGATTCGGAAAACATGACCGAGTCCTTGATCGAACGGGAAAACCAGATAGGCGCCCCACACACGGAAATCGGGGCATGGCTTCTGAGCCGCTGGAACTTTGATTCGATGATCATCGACGCCTCCCGTTACCACCATGAACCTATCGTCAGAATTAAAAATTCTTTTCCCCTGGTGAGAATTGTCTATGCGGCAAACGACATGTCACGCATCACCGACCCCAGCGATGCCGCCTTCTGCGTGCTGAAGAGCCTTTTCTCATGCCCTTTTCCCGATACGGTTGAAATGGTCATGCAGGCAGAAGAAGAAGTGCAGGAATTGGCTGATTTTCTGGGCTTTGCCATCGGCGAGAAGGAGGAGGCTCTCCCCCGTACCGAATCAATTACGGTTCAAACACCGGAATTCGTCAGCGAAGTCAAGGATTTGTCACTTCTGGTGGGAGTCCTGCAGAATCTGGTTTCCTGCCAGGATGAAAATGCGATTTTGAAAGTCCTTCAAGATGGCCTCAACATCCTGTTTGATTTACACCATGTCATTTTTTTCCTCGTCGACCCTGAAGACGGACTCCTCAAGGCAAAAATGATCAACGACCAGGGCCAGACCGACACCCCTGCCGGACTCATCCTCTCTTTACACAACCGAGAGAGCCTGATCACCCAGTCCATCCAGAAAAATGTGCCGCTCATTTCCCCCAACGGCAACAGTCCAACCGTGTTATCGATTCTGGATGAGCAGATCCTCCACCTGTTCGACTGTAAGGGATTTTTATGCCTGCCCCTTTTGCGTGCGGGGGAAACCGTCGGCGTGATTGTTCTGGGTTTGGCGGATCAGGAAAGAAAAATCCCCCCGGCAGAAGAAAAGCTGCTTCGGCTTTATGCCGGTCAGGCGGCGGTAGCACTCTACATTGAGCACATGAAGCAGCTTCAGGCTAAAAAAATCGCCACGGAACGCCTGGCGGCGACGACGGAACTGGCCCGCAAGGTGATTCATGAAGCGAACAATCCGCTCAGCATCATGAAAAACTACCTTAAAATTCTGTCTTCGCATCTTGACGACGAAAACCCGGCACAGAATGAAATTCATGTCATCGAAGAGGAAATCGACCGCGTCAGCCGTATTTTAAAGGAATTGTCCGATTTCTCCAAATCAAGGGCTCTGAACAGAATAGTCCTCGATCTCAACGCCCTGCTGAACAATATCATTCAAATCATCAGCCAATCCCTGCCGGCAACATTCAATATCCAGTTTCACGCAGACCTCGCTTCGTCGGTTCCACAAATTCGTTCGGACCGTGATGCACTCAAACAGATCTTTATCAATTTGATCAAAAATGCCGTGGAAGCTCTGACCGGGCGAGGCAACATTTTTATCGAAACGTCTTATGAACCGGTTGCCACCGACATGAAAGCCAAAAGGAACGATTCGCTTGACCGTGGTCACATAAAAATTGTGATTCGTGATGACGGTCCGGGGATACCGCCGGAGGTGAAAGCACGGCTGTTTGAACCCTATTCGAGTACCAAAGGGAACGGACACTCGGGCCTCGGCCTCTCCGTGGTATACAACATGATTAAGGAACTCGGAGGAACCATAACGGTAAACAGCGCCTCGAACAAAGGGGCCAGCTTTACCATCATGATCCCCGTGCACACCGCCTGAACAGAGTTTTTCAGATTATGGAAAGTTTATGCATTTTGAAACACACCGTTCACACATGCATGATAAAACGTTTATTAAATTGAAATAACCAGTTCAAAACAGGGATAGGAGCATGTCTTACCGACCGAGAATCGTCATAACGGATGATGAGATACGCATGACGGAAAGCCTTAAAATCCTTCTGGGAGATAAAGGCTATGATATCGATACTTTCCAAAACGGTCACGACGCCCTCAACTTTTTAGGAACACAAGAATGCGATTTGGTTTTAATGGACGTCATGATGCCCGTCATGAATGGTTTCGAGGCCCTCTCGCATATCAGGAATCACCATCCCGAAGTAACCGTCATCATCATGACGGGCCAGGCTTCCATTGATTCGGCCATCCGGGCTTTGCGAGGCGGTGCATACGATTACCTGTGCAAACCCTTCGAGTATGATGAACTGATCAAAAAGGTGGAAAACGCCCTCGGCCACAGGAGATTGTCGCGGGAGAAGAACCTGATCCATCATCAGCTCCAATCGACGGAAGCCCGCTATCAATACCTCGTGCACAATTCTCCGGACATCATATTCACCTTGAGCAGTCAGAATAAATTCGTTTTTATCACGGACAAAATAAAAAACTGCACCAGCGTGAGCAGTCAGGACCTGCTGGGCAGAAACTTTACTTCCATTGTTTATCACCAGGATGTCGATAAAGTGACGAAATACTTCCGGGAAATTCGCTCCGGAAAAGTCACCAAGGATCTTCTCGAACTTCGTTTTAAATGCGAGTCCTGCGGTCACAACGGTTCCCCGTGTACGGGATCACACCCGGAGATGGAACTGAAAGCCGTGACCATGACCAATGGATCCGCTGAAGGCGCAGGGGACCAGCCGTCGGAGATATACGGCATCATCCGGGATATTACGCAGAGACGGCGGGATGAGGAAGAAAAAAGAGCCCTGGAAAGTCAGTTGCGGCAGGCCCAGAAAATGGAGGCAATCGGCACGCTCGCCGGCGGCATTGCCCACGATTTTAATAATCTGCTGATGGCCATTCAGGGAAATATTTCCATGCTGCTGATGCACTGTGATGCGACTCACCCCCATCACGAACGGCTGAAAAAAATCGAAAGGCATATCGAAAACGGCTCAAAACTCACCTCTCAACTTCTGGGATATGCCAGAAAAGGAAAATACGAGGTCAAACCCATTGATCTCAACCGCACCATTGAGGATACAGCGCAGACATTCGGTCGGATGAAAAAGGAAATTCGCTTTTATCTGGCCCTTGCGCCGGATTTGGCGCCGATCGAGGCCGACTCCAGTCAGATCGAACAGGTCCTGATGAATCTGTTTCTCAATGCTGCGGATGCCATGCCGGGAGGGGGAAATATCACCGTCAAATCGACGACCGTTGATCACAGCATTATTAAATCCGGGTTCTACAAACCCAAACCCGGCCGCTACGTGCTGATGTCGATAAGGGACACGGGGATCGGCATGGACGAAAAGACCAAGGAACGAATCTTCGAACCCTTCTTCACCACCAAGGAAATGGGGAGAGGTACCGGCCTGGGTTTGGCGTCGGTTTATGGAATCATCAAGGGACATCATGGTTTTATCGAAGTCGAATCCGCCGTGTCTGGAGGAACCACATTTTATATTTACATCCCCGCCTCCGAAGCGGCGATTCCCGAAATGGCGGCCGGTGCCTCGGAAAACATTCTCCGGGGTGAGGGAACCATCCTGCTGGTGGATGATGAAGAAGGGATTCTTGAAATCGGTAAATCCATGCTGGAAAATCTGGGTTACCAGGTCCTGACGAGCCGCACGGCGGAAGAGGCGCTTTCCTGCTACGAAACCCACAAAGACGGGATCAAACTCGTTTTACTGGATATGATCATGCCCGGCATGAACGGCGGTAAAATATACGACCGGATCAAGGCGATCAATCCTCAGGTTAAGGTTCTTCTGATTTCCGGTTACAGCATTGAAGGGGAAGCGAGAGAAATCCTGGCCAGAGGATGCAACGGATTCATCCAGAAGCCTTTTAAAATTAAAGAATTAGCGAAAAAAATCGGCGATATCATCGGCACGCAGATCCATTCATCCTCGTTATGATCCCAAAAGTCAATCAAATCACCCAACCTTCGATCAAAATTGACGGATCAGCGACCGTAGCAGTCCGTGAGACCGGTATCTAATGGATCTTCTTGCCCGATTTTTGCCTTTGTTATGCCAGTATGATAAGCATAACCGCTTGTTTTGATTACTTTTGAAAGCGGGGGAGCACAGGACATGGCTCAAACACCATGGGAACAACGGCGCGGGGATCAATATCTGGTCTGGTTTGATACGGAATACTCCGGACTGGAATTGGAAGACGCGCATCTGCTCCAAGTCGCGGCTCTGATAACCGATCGGTCTCTCAAGCGTGTCCTCCCCGCTGAAAAGGACATTCAATTAACAGTTCATCTGCCGCCGGAAGCAGCCGTCAGTTCATGGGTGGAGGAAAATCTTCCGGATTTGGTTGCCGCCTGCCGGTCTTCTTTGTCCGTCGAGCTGGAAGAAACGGATTGTCTTTTGGCCGATTATATCGACAGTGTCGCGGGACAGCCGGCCGAGCGGGAAAACCATCGGCCTATCCTGGCCGGGAACAGTGTTCACGCCGACTGGCGTCTGGCGCAGAAATTTCTGCCCCGTTTTACCAATCGGCTGCATTATCGCCATCTGGATGTCACCACATTGAAGATCGAATGGCAGAATCGCAACCCGGATCGCGAATTTAACAAGGAAGATCCCCAAAACATCAGGTGTTATTTCCCAGAGGCCTATTTCTTCAAATCCGAAACCCGGCATGACGCCTATTACGACATCCAGGCCTCCATTGCCGAGTTGTCCTTCTACCGCCAGCATCTGTTTCTCCCATAAACGGAGGGTTCTTGCACTTCCAATCAAAGGATGCATCGTCCCCGGGCTCGATCACGGGTGCTTCGGAGAGCGCTTTTCAGCGCCACACATCACAGGTGAATACAATTTTTTTGTTCACCTAAATTAAGGCAATATCACTCAATGATATGCTTTTTATTTATTTTCTCTTAACTTACAAATATGGCATAATAATCGCCGTTCATATCCCATTAAAGAATTTATCGGCAACAACCGATACAAAACGTAAGCTTAATCTTCATTGTTTATTGCAGAAGAAAGGAAGGAACCTTGACTGAAGACGGAAAAATCAAGGCGGTGATCATCGGCGCCGGCGAAATGGCAGACGCGTTGTGCGATGCAATCACCGATGAATCAAGCGTCGTACTGACAGGTATTGTCACCGGAAACACCGAATCATCTCAGAACGAGCCGGCCTGCCGGGAAAACGTACCCCTGTTCACGGATATCGCTGCAGCCATGCAAACCAAACCGGATTTGGTTATCGATTTGACCGGCAGCGACGTGGTTGCTTCCCGGGTCAAGGAACACAAGCCACCTGAAGCGGAAATTATCACATCACAGGCTGTCCGGTTTTTCCTGCAAATGATGCAGGAGGAACATGGGAAACGCCATGCAGAACCGGACCGTCGGGTTATGGATCAGATAAGGGAACTTCGCGAAATCAATCATGAACTGACACGGTTAAACAAGGTGAAGAGCGAATTTATCGCCACCATGAGCCATGAACTCCGCACCCCATTGAACTCCATTCTCGGATTTTCCGAGCTCCTCCGGGACGACAACAATAATCCTTTGACAGACAAGCAGAAACATTATGCCGTCAATATCCATAACTCGGGCAACCATCTGCTCCAGCTGATCAACAATCTCCTGGATCTGGCCAAAATCGAATCCGGTAAATTTAACCTCCAATACGAGAGCATTCCCCTGCGTAAAATTGTCTCCGAGGTGGACGCGGTTATTCGTCCCCTGGTGGACAAGAAAGCCCAGCACCTCGAAGTCCGTCTGGACGACGCCATTCACTTCGTCCGCGTGGACCGGATGAAATTCACCCAGATTCTTTACAACCTTCTGTCCAACGCGATGAAATTCACCGCTCCGGAGGGACAGATCACCATGGAAGCGGAAATCCGCACGGACCTATCCTCTCCGGATTTCAGCGCCTTCACATCCTCCGGTATGGAAATCGCCGAAACATATCTGGTCTTGCGTGTTCGAGACACAGGTATCGGTATCCGACAGGAAGATCAGGATCGCATATTCAGCGAGTTTGAGCAGGTGGGCGGCAATCGCGAAGGAACAGGTCTGGGCCTGGCGCTGACCAAAAAACTCGTGGAACACCACGGCGGACGGGTTGCCGTCGCAAGTCAGGAAGGTCAAGGCAGCGTCTTTACGGTGGTCATTCCCCAGACCATGGAAACATTGCCGCAAACGGTGGTGTCGTCCGATGAACTCTCCGAAGACCTGGAGGAGGAAGAGGAAGAATATCTGCGCCCGGAAACGGAGAGACGGGGCGCCCTGGTGCTTCTGGTCGAAGACGACGCGGCCACCGCCGAACTGATGAGCCATTACCTGACCGAGGGCGGCTATCGCGTTGCCCATGTTTTTAACGGTGCAGACGCCGTAAAACAGGTGCGGGAAGCGGAGCCGTTTGCCGTGATTCTGGACATCATGCTCCCGGGCAAAAACGGCTGGCAGATTCTGCAAGAGTTGCAATCCGACGACACCACCCAGGACATCCCCGTTATTATTTTGTCCATCATCGATAATCGAGACCTGGGGTTCGCCCTGGGCGCTGCAGATTATCTGATTAAACCGGTGAAGAAAGAAACGCTCCTGGGAAAACTCCAGGAACTCAATCTCGTAAAAAGTAAGGGACGGCGCCCTGTTAATATTCTCTGTATCGACGATAATGAAGGCGTCCGGGAATTGCTCAAAGAAATCCTGGAAACGGAGGGATATGATGTCATCAGTGCGGCAACCGGGAAAGACGGCGTCACGAAAGCGCTTCACTATCGGCCCGACCTGATTATCCTTGATCTCCTGATACCGGACATGGACGGCTTCGAATTGTCCCAGGCCTTGAAAAGCAATACAGCGACGGCGGACATCCCGATCATTGTCCTGACGGCAAAAGACATCACCGTCGAGGAGCGGTTGCGGCTCGTCGGCAACACCGAAAGCATCATGCAGAAAAGCTGCTTCTCCAAAGAAGATCTCCTCGCACATATCCGGGATCTCGAAGCCACCTATCCGGTCCGGATGGGGCTTCTGGACAAGGTAAGCGGTCTTTTCGACCGGTCCTACTTCCAGATTCGCCTGGCCCAGGAAATTTACCGTGCCGACCGATATTACACCATGTTCTCGATTATGATGGTCGACATTGACGATTTCATCGAATACACGCAGGCCAACGGCGTGCACAACGCAAACATCTGTATCCGGAAAGTTGCCGATTTTCTGCGCCAGACCACCCGGGGCTCCGATATTCTTGTCCGTTACGGTGTCGGTGAATTCGCCATGCTGCTCTCCAGCACGACCGAGGAGGGCACGCACATCGTTGCGCAACGCCTCCTCTCCTTTATCGAAAGTTATCATTTTCCCGGGGTGGAAAAGTTTGCCCAAAAGAGAATGACCGCCAGTATCGCCGCGGTTCATTACAACCGCATCGGTCCGTGCGCACCGGAACAGATGATATCCGTTGCTCAGGAAATGATTCGCGAGGCAAAAAAAACTGGCGGCGGTAACATTCAGATTTATGGCCAGCAAACGTATTCCGAAGAGGATACAGATATTTAAAGATATGCCTTCAACATGATGACGGTTTTTCAGAAAAGTCGATTCGGAGAAAAAAGCTATCTCGCCGACAAGACAAGACGGCTCAACAGGGGGAAATGATCGGAGGGAAAACAGTTTTCTCTCTGCAGCTTGATAATACGGGTCTCCCTGACCTGAACGGACGGGGGAACGAAAATATAATCGAACCTGAACCGGAAGAAATAACGCCGGAATCCGTGATAGGTCGCCGCTCGGGGATGATCGGGGAAACAATGCCGAAAGGTGTCGATGAGCGGTTCGGGATTCACAACATATCCGCCGTTTTGGCCTTTCAAGTGTCGCTTGCCCTTCAGAAAATCAATCGAGATGTTTTTTTCGCCGGCATTAAAATCCCCTGTTAAAACAAAAGGATCGGGATAACGCCGGTTTTGAATCAGCCGGGACAACAACATCACACTTCTTTTCCGGGAACGTCGGGAAAGGTGATCCAAGTGGACATTGAAGCAATAAAATGCCTGGTGGGTACTGCGATCAATCAACCTGACCCAGGTGCAGGTTCGCGGAATGATGTTACCCCAGCTCCTTGATCGTGGGATATGGGGCGTCTTCGAAAACCAGAGGGTTCCCGCCTCGGATACGGCAAACCGTTGCGCATCGTAAAAGATGGCTGTATGCAATCCCTTGCTGCCACCCAGGTTTCCGATGCCGACCTTCTCGTAACCGGGCAGCATGGTGCGAATGGCGGAAATTTGAAAATCGAGTGCTTCCTGAAGCCCCAACACTTCGGGACGATAGCGTTCCAAGATCTCCCGTACCAAAGGACGTCGGAAAATCCAGTGATTCTGGCCATCTTCACGCGTACCACGCCGGATATTGAAACTCATGACCGTTAGATTCAAACCTTGAGACGGCGGCGGGATCACGGAATGGCTCGGTATCGGGTTTACCGGCCTTGGCTTCGGATTAAGACCTTCAAGCCAGATAATCAATTTTTGTACGGGCTTGATATACTTCCGCGTAAAATTGAATTGCATGGTGATTTTTTAAACTTACCTGTTACATCCTGCTGAAATTCTAAACCGCATAAAAAACTAGATGACCTTTAATCACGATAGAAGGGAAAAAGCAAGCCCGGTTTTAACATGACTTCTTTAATGCTTCACTCTGTCCATTGCACATCAGACCTGCTCTGTGCTAAGTAGCGCTTTCTCTTAACTGCGACCCTTGAAAGGAACATAATGATCCCGTCAAGACACGAACAGATCGGTCGGGAATTGAGTATCACACCCGACCAAGTGGCCGCAACGGCCCACCTGCTGGATGAGGGCGCGACGGTGCCCTTCATTGCCCGCTATCGGAAGGAAGCCACAGGCGCCCTGGACGAAGTAATCATTACATCAATCCGTGACCGACTTCAGGAACTGGAAGAACTGGACAACCGCCGGGCGGCGATTCTGAAATCGCTCAGCGAGCGGAACCTCCTGACGGATGAATTACGGCAGCGGATCGACATCACCGAAAGCCTTTCGGTTTTAGAGGACATCTACCTCCCCTTCCGACCCAAACGAAGGACCCGGGCGACTATCGCAAAAGAAAAGGGGCTCGAACTCCTGGCGGTTAAAATCTTCGCACAGGAGGCGCTGGACCTGATGACCGAGGCGGAAAATTTTATCGACCCGGAGAAGGGGGTCGCATCGGTCGAAGAGGCCCTGGCCGGAGCCCGGGACATCATCGCCGAGTGGGTCAATGAAGATCAGGAAGCGCGGGGGAAAATTCGGGCTCTGTTCAACGAAAAAGGGACCATCCGGTCCCGAGTCATCCCGGGGAAAGAAACGGAAGGCATAAAGTATAAGGATTATCACGACTGGGAGGAACCCGTGCGCAGCGCGCCGTCCCACCGAGTGCTCGCCATGCGGCGGGGAGAGAAGGAAGATATGCTGCTGATGCGGATTGCTCCTGCCGAGGAAGAGGCCCTCCTTATCCTGGAAGAACATTTTGTTAAGGGAAACGGCAACGTTTCCGAGCAGGTCCGGCTGGCCGTTCATGACGGCTATAAGCGCCTCTTGTCGGCCTCCATGGAAACGGAAGTCCGGCTGGCCGCGAAGAAAAAGGCCGATGAGACTGCCATCCGGGTCTTCGCCGAAAATCTCCGCCAGTTGCTCCTCGCGCCGCCCCTGGGCCAGAAGGCCGTTCTCGCCATCGACCCCGGTTTTCGCACAGGTTGCAAAATTACGTGTCTGGACAGGCAGGGAAAACTGCTGCACCATGAGACAATTTATCCCCTCCTGTCCGAAAAAGGCACCCGGGAAGCCGGAGAAACCGTTCGGGAATGCTGCCGCCGGTTCCACATCGAGGCTGTCGCCATTGGCAACGGCACCGCCGGCCGGGAAACGGAAAACTTTCTCCGCACGCTTGGTCTGCCGCCGGAAATCCAGATTATCATGGTCAATGAAAGTGGGGCCTCCGTCTACTCGGCGTCCAAGGTCGCCCGGGACGAATTTCCCGATCAGGATATCACCGTCCGAGGCTCCATCTCCATCGGTCGGCGCCTGATGGACCCGCTGGCGGAATTGGTCAAAATTGATCCCAAGGCCATCGGGGTCGGCCAGTACCAGCACGATGTGGACCAGTCTGAACTGAAAAAGAGCCTCGACGATTGCGTCGTCAGTTGCGTAAACGCAGTCGGTGTCGAGGTAAATACGGCCAGTGCACAGCTACTGTCCTACGTCTCCGGTCTGGGACCGGCTCTGGCGGAAAATGTCATCAAATATCGCAATGAAAACGGACCATTGCGGTCCAGGGAAGAATTAAAGAAGGTTCCTCGTCTGGGCGCCAAGGCCTTCGAACAGTCCGCGGGATTTCTCCGCATCCGGGACGGTCTGCATCCCCTCGACGCCAGTGCCGTCCACCCGGAAAGTTACAGCGTCGTCGAGAAAATGGCCCGAGACCAGAGTTGTTCCATTTACGACCTCATGCAGGATGAAAACCGGCGAAAAAATATCGACCTGCAAGCCTATGCTACGGACCTTGTCGGGCTGCCGACGCTTCGGGACATTCTGTCGGAGTTGGCCAAACCGGGACGTGACCCGCGGCAGCAATTTGAAAATGTTGTTTTTGCTGAGGGAATCGAAAAGATCGCCGATCTGGTTCCGGGGATGAAACTGCCGGGAATCGTCACAAATATCACAGCCTTTGGTGCGTTTGTCGATATCGGAGTCCATCAGGACGGCCTTGTTCACATCAGCGAAATGGCCGATGGGTTCGTCAAATCCCCGGCGGATGTGGTGAAGGTCAGCCAGAAAGTGGAGGTCGCCGTGCTGACCGTCGATTTACAGCGGAATCGCATTTCCCTGTCCATGAAAAAGGCGCCGGGGGAAAAACCGGCCAGGTCGACGCCTGATGCGCCGGGAAGACCAACCCGACCGGTCAAAGACCCCAGATGGGGGGAAGTCAGGAAAGGAAAGGAAGAATCCAAAGTTTTCAATAATCCTTTTGCGGAAGCCCTGAAAAAGCGTTAAGCGCCCCGCACCACAAGCGAAAGAAAACATAAAGACATGGCTGTATTTTTCCCCCTTGCCTTTGTGTTTTCCGGTCGCTGTTACCTAGTATACAAATAACAAGGCCTTCCCTGAAAACCGGCCGGCCCGTCGATTCGAAAGACTCGTCACCAAGCCACCCAACATATCGGTCCTCCGAAACAAAGCTATGTCCGCCCCCGATAGGGGCCTTCAAGAAAAAAACACCATAGAAAGAGCATGTTGAAAGAATTGCCAATAATTCGTTGAAGAATCCTTTTTATTGTGCTAAGTAAATTTGCATATTGCACTAATGATTAGCGAACAAACAGTTATGGTTAATATTTAACTACAAGACACACAGGGTAAAATCAATATCATATGCCAGATGGCCTGCCTTTGAGGAATGTTACCAGGCGGACCTATGACTCTCTTTTATCTGTCTAGCCAGGTCGCCGTTTTTTTCACCAGTGTAAGAAGCAGCAAGATTCGCATCCCGAAAAGGCCCGTTACATCCCGGTGCTGCAATCCCTTAACGCTGGAGAACCGATCAGGAAACATCTAACTCACGCTTGCCGGTTCAAAACCCAACATGGACCCGCCAATAAAAAGTGGGGGCACTTCAGGTGCTTCCGCAGGGCTAAGCGTTCCGAGGAACGTCATTAGAGAAAGGGAAACTCCATGACTTTATCCCACAGACAGGAACAAATTTTGAAAGCCATCGACCCCAATGCCGGGGTATCCGACTGGCGAAACTGGAAATGGCAGATGCGCCATTGCATACGCGACATTGAAACCTACGAGGAACTGATGAACATCTCGTTCACGGATGAAATGCGCCGCCAATTCCATCTGACCGAAGAGAAATTCCCTATGTCAGTCACTCCCTACTATCTGTCGCTGATCAGTGACAAAGAGGAGGAGATATTCAATGACCCGGTTTTCCGCCAGTGCTTCCCGTCTCCTCTGGAACTTAATATCCTGGAGGATGATATGGCGGACCCCCTGCACGAGGATCAGGACAGTCCCGTGCCAGGACTTACTCATCGTTATCCGGACAGGGTGCTGCTTCTAGTGAGCAATATGTGCGCCATGTACTGCCGTCACTGCACGCGGAAGCGGCGCGTCGGCGACATCGATTCTCTTGCTTCTCGCTCTGAAATCATGGCCGGCATCGACTACATCCGGAACACACCACGGGTCCGCGATGTCCTGCTCAGTGGAGGCGATCCCTTGATGCTCTCCGACGACTATCTTGACTGGATCTTGTCGGAACTGCGAACTATCCCGCACGTTGAAATTATTCGCATAGGTACAAGGACCCCCGTTGTATTACCTTATCGCATCACGGATAACCTATTGGATGTACTCAAGAAGCATCACCCACTGTGGGTCAACACCCAATTCAACCATCCGCGGGAACTGACGGGTTCTTCCCGGGATGCCTTGGCCCGACTGGCCAATGCAGGTATCCCTCTGGGAAACCAGTCGGTCCTGCTGGCCGGAATTAATGATTGCACTCTTATCATGCGCGCTCTGGTCAACGCGCTTGTGGCGAATCGTGTTCGCCCTTACTACCTCTACCAATGCGATCTTTCGGAAGGCCTCTCCCATTTTCGCACCCCGATCGGAAAGGGCATCGAAATTCTGGAAAGCCTGATTGGGCATACAAGCGGTTTGTGCGTGCCAACGTATGTGATTGACGCACCCGGAGGAGGCGGGAAGGTTCCCGTCATGCCGAATTACCTGATTTCCTGGTCGCCGACCAAGGTTATCCTGCGAAATTATGAGGGTGTTATCACAACTTATAAGGAACCTGATGACTACGAACCTGTCGTTTGCAACCGCGACTGTGATTCCTGCATTCTGCAGCACGGAAACGACTATGCTCAGGAATATGAGGACCTCGGCATCGGCAAGCTTCTGGCCGATCACGATAAAACCATTTCCCTCATCCCAGCGGACAATGAGCGCCATGCTCGCAGGGATGATTAGTTGTACCGCATGATGTTACTCCCCGATACGATAGAACGAATTCAGGACGCCTGCATCCAGCACGGTCCCTTGAATCAGAGGGTTTATCTGATGAAGATGGGCTCTTCGGAACCGGGTAAACTGATCTTCAGTATAGAACAGCTTGCCGCAGAAAAGGGATACACGAAGATTTTCGCCAAGGTCCCGGCAACCAAATCATCTGCATTTCTCCAAGCCGGATACAAACAGGAAGCATCCGTTCCCGGATTTTACCGGGGACAGGAAGATGCACTTTTTTTCTGCAAGTATCTCATTGACAGCCGCCGCGAGGAAAAACACCCGGAAGTGCTCGATCAAATTCAAACCCTTGCCGAGCAGATAAAACCGGTTGAACGCGATGCCGCAATATCAGACGTTTCCTTCTTGATCCGGCCCTGCTGTCCTAAAGACGCGCCGGAGATGAGCGAACTTTACGCAATGGTTTTTCCATCCTACCCATTCCCCATCAACCAACCGGACTATCTTCGCGAAACCATGGCCAGTCACGTCGATTATTTCGGTGTTGAACACAGGGGAAAACTCATCGCTCTCTCTTCAGCAGAAATGGACCGGATGGAGGAAAACGTCGAAATGACCGACTTCGCCACCCTCCCCGAGTGGGAAGGTCAAGGACTTGCACATCATCTGCTTGCACTTATGGAAACCTCGGTAATACAGAAGAGCATCCGGACCGCCTACACAATCGCACGCAGTGCTTCAGCAGGGATCAACATCATCTTTGCCAAGCAGGGTTATCTTTTCGGTGGTCGCCTGATCAACAACACCAATATTAGCGGTTGCATTGAAAGTATGAACGTATGGTATAAACCGCTGTAACGCTTGTTAAACAAGGGGGGATGAATGTTTCTTAACGGTTACATCGAAAATTGGCTGGAAGGATATCATGAATACCATTGGCTGGTTGTTTTTTTCATTGTATTCTCCGCATTGCTTATTGATTTTCTGCAAAAGAAAATCTTATCCCGCTTGCAGAAAAAAACCCTCCTCACCGACAACCCCTGGGATGATGCCATCCTCATCGCATTGAGAAAACCACTGAGCGCCGTCATCTGGATCATTGGTATTTCCGTGGCTGTAAATTTTATGGCGCCTGAAGCGGCCTTTCTGAAATTCGCTCACATTGCTGTGCGGGTCGGCATTATCCTGTCTTTAGCCTGGTTCTGTGTGAACCTTGTCCGGCAGGTCCATGATAATGTGCTGGAAATTCACCGCAAAAAAGGCGAGCCCATCGATGCAACAACGGCAGATGCAATCGGGAAGCTGATCAGAATTTCGATTTTTATCACAACAACCCTGGTGGTCCTGCAGACCCTGGGCTTCAGCATTTCCGGCGTCCTGGCCTTCGGCGGCATCGGCGGCATCGCCGTGGGCTTCGCTGCCAAGGACATCCTGTCCAACTTTTTCGGCGGGTTGACCATCTTTCTGGATCGACCGTTTGCCGTCGGCGACTGGATTCGCTCGCCGGACCGCAATATTGAAGGCATCGTTGAGTACATCGGCTGGCGCCTCACTCGAATCAGAACCTTTGAGAACCGGCCGCTTTACGTGCCCAATTCCACCTTCACCACCATTGCCCTGGAAAATCCGTCGCGCATGACCCATCGCCGGATTCTGGAAACCATCGGCGTACGCTACGACGATGCCGACAAAATCCTGGCAATCGTGAACGATATCAGGCAGATGCTGATCGATCATCCCGGTATCGATCATGGGCAGACCCTGATCGTGAATTTCAATACCTTCGGCGCCTCCTCGCTGGACTTCTTCATCTACGCCTATACAAAAACGAAGGTCTGGGTGGAATATCATCAGGTCAAGGAAGATGTGCTGATGAAGGCTTACCAGATTATTGTCTTCCATGGCGCGGAAGTCGCCTTCCCGACCTCGACGGTCCATATTCCCGAACGGATATTACTGGAACAGGCAGAGGTATTTGCCCGGCGATAGACACACGAATTTTCAAACACCGCCGCCGGAACCAGCGGTCGGATGTATGTCACAGATCTGAACAGGGGGAAAATCATGTCTTCAGAATTCCGGGGCATCGTGACAGGATACCGCATCGGCGAGATAATCGGAAATCTCGGGTTGATCGCCACCGGCAGTATCATCTGCGCCGTTGCGGTCAACGGCGTCCTCATCCCCATGGGATTTGTCAGCGGCGGCTTGACCGGTTTGGCCCTGATTCTTCACTACCTCTTCCCCGCGTTATCGGTCGGGACGTTGTACTTTCTACTCAACATCCCCCTTTACCTGATCGGATGGAAACAAGTCGGACCCCGCTTCCTCTATTACAGCATCGCGGGCACCTTTATCTTCTCGGCCGCTCTGGAATGGATTAACTGTCCAATTCCGATTCAGGAGAAACTCCTCGGGGCGCTCTTCGCGGGCATACTCACCGGCATCGGATCGGGCGTCATCCTGCGCTCAGCCGGCTCCGCCGGCGGCACGGATATCCTGTCGGTGATACTGCTGAAACGGTTTTCCATCCGTCTGGGGAGCACCATCCTGGCCTTCAACGGCGCCGTCCTGACAATGGCCGCCCTCCTGTTTTCGCTGGAAAGCGCTTTGTATACCCTGATTTTCATTTACGTTACCGCCCATTTCATGGACTTGGTGGTCACGGGACTCAGTCAGCGGAAAGCCGTCCTGATCATTTCTGCGCGCCGGGAAGAAATTGCCGAAACCATCATGCGCAAGCTGGACCGTGGGGTCACGTTCATCGAGGCCAGGGGCGGCTATTCCGGGCAGGAAAACAATATCCTCTACACCGTGATCACATTCCGTGAACTGTCCCGCCTGAAACGATTGATCAACCGGATCGATCCAAACGCCTTTGTCGTCATCAGCGATACCAGGGAAGTCATGGGCCACCGTATTGGCAACCAGCCCCACTGGTGAAAAGGCCGGAAAAAGTTATTTTGACCGCAGGTGTTAAAATGACCGTGCATATAGCTTACTGAAATGAAGCGCCCACTAATCTCGACAGGCACAAAATCTTTCAAATCGTAATCCGTGTTAATTGGTCTCTTGACTCCATAGAGAAGTAGGCGCATAAGAATAGCCATAAAAAAGTGTCGTCTGAAGATTGTTATATCAGCCAAACCCTTTATATCCGGGTGGTGACATGAATATTAGGAATATAGAACCGTTACTCAAAAGAGAACGGTTTTTTTGTTTCAAGGCATTGAACACTCAAACCGCGAAGATTTAGAAACATTGCAAAGGAAACACAATACGGAAATCATTCGTGTCGGAAGGAGGCTTGATTATGAAAGAAAGGGGCTTGTTTTTTGTATTGGCTGTGTTCGTCATTTTCCTGGCTTGGCCATCCGCTTCGCCGGGTTTGCCAAAAACATCCGCTAAAGATCTCTCGTCAACCGGCTTGTCGCACACATTGCTTGTAAAATCACCCGCTGTCGGTGAAAATTGGGCGCTTAAAAGCAAGCATGACATTACCTGGACCAGCTCGCACGTCACCGGGTATTTGAGAATCGATCTTTACGGCGATTTGCCCAGCCCGCATAAAGTGGGAACTATCACGACCAATGCGGCGGTTTCAAACGGCAAATACACCTGGGAGGCGGGAAAGTATCTGGGCGGGGCAGTCACCGAACATGGGAGAAACTACCGGATTGTCCTCACCGCGGACAATCCGTCCCTTACCAAATCGAGCCCGCAATTCAATCTTACGGTTCCCTCCGGTCAACTTAACCCGGTCTCCTCCGTCACCTCGGGTGTAAAAGGACTTTCGTTTACCTATCCCCGCCGGGGAGATGGTTTCCACAAGGGAATGCGCTACACCATCACCTGGCAATCGTTTAATCTGAACAACGCAAGACTCAAACTTGAGCTTCTCGACAATGACGAAGTGACGCTGCGCCAGACGATTGCCCACAACTTCGAAAACAAGGGGAAAATGGATTGGGATGTACCCATGACGCTACCCGACGCAGAAACATTCTACAAAATCAGACTTCAGACGATGGATGGCGCACAAAAGGCAGCGGTAGGTCCGATCAAGATTTCCAAAGGCGCTGTCCTCCCCGCCAGTCTTAAAGTAACCAACCCCATAACAGGCGATAAAAGCTTCGGTGACACTATCCGGGTAAAATGGTCATCCACCGCCGCATGTTCGGGAAATTCCGGGCCTCGTGATGCCGGGTTCCGCATTGAACTGATCAAGTTGGATGATAATAATCAGGAGAAGATCATTGCACGTGAGATGTTAACGGATCAGGGTTTTGTTTTCGATAACGAGAGTCCGTCAGGGTACCTGAACTGGCATTGGGACTGGGTTATCGAGCCCGGCTCCTGTCAGCCCGGGATATACAAGATCTATGTAACTAGGACGACCGCAAAGGAGGGATGCGACGGTTACAGCCAGAAATTCAGGATTTTATATGCGCAAGAGCGGAAGTCCATTGAACTTATAGGAAAAAGAAAAATCTGTGTTTTGTTGCACAGGTGTGAACACTGCTCACACGATCCGGACCACATGAATTTGCAGTCACATGATATGGCCGGCATTGGTGATTACCCGTTGGTCGGATATAATTTCTACTATGACGAACACCCTACTAATTATGATTCGACATCCTTTGAAAGTCTTCCGAGAGAAATAAGGTGGTTCACTGTGAGATCATCAGTCACTTTCGGTGATGATCCGTACTGGTACAAGAAAATCGGGCCAATTCAGGAGGCGAAGCTGGTCCTTAAGCGAAAATGGAAAGCACCATACGCCACTACAAAGAGCCCTGCCCTTGGCGGCGTCGGTTTAGAGACACAGTCCAGCGGTTGCGAAAATGAGGCCCTTAGCGGGAAGGTCCCTGTGAATGCAAGCCAAGTGGATAATTGGGAAATCGATGCTTCGGCCCATTACCTTGCACTGACAAATAAAGGAAAACCTGACTACGGAGTAATCCTCTACCCGAATGCGAATTACAGCACCACATGTAATAATAAATGTCTCCGTAGAGACGCCGAAAATTATGAGGTAATCCTAAAGGTGCGCTTTTTTGATAAAAAACAGTAGACAGATACACGAGTAATCTTATGAATATAGCTGGGAGTCCCGAGAACAGTCTTCGGGACTCCCGCCATTAGATCATTAATTTCTAATGCTAATCTTCAAAGTATTCCAACTTCCATACTAACGAGTTGTAGGTGAAATCGATAATCAAAGAAGGTGCACATCCGGACCACCCTTCTGTCGCCTACTTCTCAAAACACAGCTTTTCCAGGTTCTCCGGTGGGACCAGGGGGTAGTCACCCGTGTAGCAGGACAGGCAGAACTGGTCGGCGGGCATGCCCGTTGCGGCCACCATCCCCTCGACACTCAAATAGTGAAGCGATTCCAGGCCGATGAAGCGGGCAATGGCGCTGACATCCCCTTCCTGGGCGGCAATCAGTTCACCCTTGGAGGAAAAGTCGATCCCGTAGGGACAGGGGAAACGTGTCGGAGGACAACTGACGGCCATGTGGATTTCCTTCGCCCCATTTTCCCGGAGATTGCGCACCCGGTTGCGGCTGGTCGTACCCCGGATGATGGAGTCCTCCACAATGAGGACCCGTTTGCCTTTGAGCAGAGGTCTTACAGGGTTCAGTTTCACCCTGACGCCGAAATCACGCATGATCTGGGTCGGCTGAATGAAGGTCCGGCCCACATAGTGGTTCCGAATCATCCCCATTTCAAAGGGGATGCCGCTCTCCTCGGCGTACCCCAGGGCGGCATAATTGCCCGAATCGGGAAAAGGCATGACCAGGTCCACATCGGGACGGTACTCCTTTGCCAGGTAATGCCCCAGGCGTTTGCGGCAGAGATAGACGTTCTCGCCGAATACCTGGCTGTCGGGCCGGGCGAAATAGATCATTTCAAAAATGCAGCGGCAGCGTTTCATAGCCGGGAAAGGACTGATGCTCCGCAGTCCCGCCTCATCGATAATCACGATTTCCCCCGGTTCAATATCCCGCAGGTACTGGGCGCCGATGAGATCGAAGGCGCAGGTCTCCGAGGCGATGACCCAACCGTGGTTGTTGAGCCGCCCCAGAGACAGGGGCCGAAATCCCCGGGGATCCCGGGTGGCAACCACCTTGTTCCGGGTCAGCATGACAACGCTGTAGGCTCCTTCAATTTTTGAAAGGGCGCTGACCAGAGCCTCTTCAAAACTGTCTTTCAGGTGGGGGGCCATCAGATGGATGATGACTTCGCTGTCCATGGTGGACTGGAAAATGGAGCCCCGGGTCTCGAGTTCGGCCCGCAGCGCCTGAGCATTGATGAGGTTCCCGTTATGGGCCAGGGCGTAATATTCATCGGCGTGATGCACGAGAAACGGCTGTGCATTGGAAATCACGGAAGAGCCGGTTGTGGAATAACGGACATGGCCGATCGCCATGGTTCCGGGCAATTGCGCCAGGTTCTCTTCCCGGAACACTTCGGAGACAAGCCCCATGCCCTTGCGTTCCAGGATCTGACAACCGTCGGCAACGGCAATGCCGGCACTTTCCTGCCCACGATGCTGAAGGGCAAAAAGTCCGAAAAACGTCAATCTGGCCGCTTCTTCATGCCCATAAACGGCAAAAACCCCGCAGGCATCTCGGGGTTTTCCGTCGGTCGGCAAGTTTACACTCACAACTTCCGCATCGTTTTCGTCCCTGCTCATAATGTTTCCTTGTTCGGCATTGCCCGGTGATAGTCCTGGAGGGGCGTCACCGTCCACTCCTTCTTTTTCAAGGCCATGACGGCCTCACTCAGCGCCCGTGCTCCCGACAGGGTTGTCGTGTAGAGAATATTGTAGACCAGCGCCCCCCGGCGGATATGATAGGCGTCCCGGCTGGATTTCCGGCCGACGCTTGTGTTGATGATGATCTGGATGTCCCCGTTCTTGATGCGGTCGATGATGTTGGGCCGCCCTTCGCTCACCTTCAAAATGGTTTCCAGGGGGATGCCCTGCTCATACAGGTACGTCGCCGTGCCCCGCGTGGCCACGATCGTAAAGCCCATCTCATGGAAACTCTTGACCACGGGCACGATCCGCGCCTTGTGATCGTCGTGAACGCTGATAAAGACACGGCCCGACAATGGCACCTTGAAACCGACCGCCATCTGTGACTTGGCAAAAGCGACGCCGAAGCTCTCATCGACACCCATGACCTCGCCGGTGGATTTCATCTCCGGACCGAGAAGAATATCGACGTTCGGGAATCGGTTGAAGGGGAAGACCGCCTCCTTGACGGACATATGTTTCGGCCACAGGGTTTTGGTGATCCCGAGTTCCTTGAGAGTCCGGCCCAGCATAATCTTGGTCGCCATCTTGGCCATGGGCACACCGATAGCCTTGCTGACAAAGGGCACGGTTCGGGACGCCCGGGGATTGACTTCCAGGACATAAAGCACACTGTCCTTGACGGCGTACTGGATGTTCATGAGCCCCACAACGCCGATTTCCCTGGCGATCCGCTTCGTCTGTTCATCAATGGTTTTAAGGAGTTCCGCGGAAAGAGTCATGGGCGGCAGCACACAGGCGCTGTCACCGGAATGGATACCCGCCTCCTCGATGTGTTCCATGATACCTGCCACGACGGTTTCGGTCCCGTCGCTGATGGCGTCCACATCGACCTCCACGGCGTCTTCCAGAAACTTGTCGATCAGGATCGGATGGCCCGGCGACACCTCCAGGGCCCGGACCATGAACTGCCGCAAGGTCTCCGTGTTGTAGATGATCTCCATGGACCGGCCACCCAAGACATAGGAGGGCCGGACGAGAACAGGATAGCCGATCTGCTCGGCCGCCACGACGGCCTCCTCGGTGTTCATCGCCGTGTCGTTGCTCGGCTGGTTGAGGTTCAGGCGGTTCACGATCTCCTGGAACCGCTCCCGGTCTTCCGCCCGGTCGATGGCGTCGGGGGAAGTCCCCAGGATCGTTGCCCCGGCGGCCTCCAGACCCTTGGCCAGGTTCAGGGGGGTCTGCCCGCCGAACTGAACGATCACCGGCACAGCGCCGATATCGCCGCCGCCTTCGGTTTTCAGGATATGGAGCACATCCTCCAGGGTGACGGGCTCGAAGAACAGCTTGTCGGACGTATCGTAGTCGGTGCTGACCGTCTCCGGGTTGGAGTTGACCATGATGCTCTCATACCCCTCTTCCCGCAGGGCAAAGGAGGCATGGACGCAGCAGTAATCGAATTCAATCCCTTGGCCGATCCGGTTGGGCCCGCCGCCTAAAATGGCGACCTTGCGTTTGGCCGACGGCCGGGCTTCGCATTCCGTCTCATAGGTGGAGTAGTA
>Ga0116154_10001081_pt1 | contig 24995 bp, 18 predicted proteins | sample AD_UKC030_MetaG_FD_89898 | JGI IMG/M metagenome (GOLD analysis project Ga0116154, IMG submission 89898) | Active sludge microbial communities of municipal wastewater-treating anaerobic digesters from USA - AD_UKC030_MetaG | ecosystem: Engineered > Bioreactor > Anaerobic > Digestate | place: USA...
CCCAGTTCGGGAGCGGCTGGCCCGGGAACGGCGGATTCACCGTGCCGTTGGCGGTCGATTTTGACCTGCTCAAGATCCATCCGCTCCAGTTTAACCATGGCATGGGATATTACAGCCGCTGGTGGCCGTCTGAAACTTACGCATCCAACTGGGCGGGGCCGACACCGATGATCGTTCTCGATCGGTATCGGATGCAGGAAGTGGTTTTTGGACATGCTGGATTCCTGGATGGCGCCGTGTACGCAAACGTCCCACTGGCCTGGCTCGAGCACCACTTGCTCTCGTCGGTCATGGCCCGCTATGCGCAAGCGCGTCCGCTGGAGATTCTGTACGAGACCGAGGGCGCCTGGCTTGACGCAACGGCAATGGCCAGGCTTGATTCCGGCGGTTTATACAATCGGGTTAGGATTCGGTATGACAACGGCCTGGGGGTCACCGTTAATGGCGGCAGCAACTCATGGGCGGCAGGCTCATGGATATTGCCCGACATGGGCTGGGTGGCCGAGCACGAAGATCTGACCGCTGGCACCGTCATGCGAGACGGCATGGTGACCGATTTCGCGGACACGGGCGAGACCTTGTTCGTTAACGCGCGATCCGCCGCGGATTGGAACCTGTCGGCCTATCGCCGAATCCGTCCCAGTGTCGCCTCGTTTCAACAGACTGGTGCGCGAGCGTTTCGTGTGAGTTATCGATGGGAAATCGGAGACCGACTGGCGAGCGACTATCGCTGTTTCGTTCATTTCAACGCGGGCAACCAAATCCGCGCCCAGCAGGATCACACGGTCTCACCGCCAACGTCGCAGTGGAAGGCAGGACAAGTCCTCACCGACGGTCCCTGGAATGTCATGCTTCCCTCGGGATTGGCTGACGGGGACTATGATTGGTTGATCGGGCTATTCGACCCGGTAGGCGACGGAAGCCGGGTGCGGCTTCAGGGCATGGACGACGGGACATCGCGGATACGGCTGGGTCTGCTTCGGGTAGCCAGCGCAGGGACCGTGCTTGCGTTTATTGCGGAAACCAATGCTCCAAGTTTTGATCCGGGTATCTGGTACTCGCAACATCTGAATAATGCCAACAAGATTGTGGACTTCGGCGCCCTGCGAACCGATGGCAGCGCGTGGCTTCGGCTTGATCGCGGTGTTTGGAGACTCAAGACATGGCCGCGCGATCGCAACTTCACCCTCGAATTGGCCCGTTCGCGATTCGCCACTCCAGTCCATGTCGAATCCGACGGCGGCGCGACGCCCCAGGTCACTCCTGTGACGACTGGAGCTTACTGGCGTCTGCCGCTGAATGGAGCGAGAGAATACCAATGGACCAATTCTCCGCCCAGACTGTCGATCCTCTCCACCAACGGCGATGTGATCGTCTCCTGGCCGGCCTCGGGGGCCGGGTTCCAGCTCGAGGCCAGAACCGATCTGTCACCAGCCGACGGATGGAAGACAATGACCAACGCGCCTGTGAATCTCGCCGGCAACCTGTATGGCGTGGTTTTATCGACCTCAGTTCCGCGGCAGTTCCATCGCCTCAAGTCGATCCCGTAGGCTCAGAAGTCCTGAATTGTGAGGCGTGAAACGTGAAACGTGAAGCGTGAGGAGTGAAACGTGAGGAGTGAAACGTGATTAGGGGAGCGGGACGTTGTTGAGGAGGGTGGACGACTCTGGGCTTTGGGTAAAATCATTGAAGTCAACGGCGTCTTCGATCCGGTAAGGTATCGTATCGTCGTGGAGAGTCTGGCCGCGTTGCTGAGGCACCATGGTCAACAGCAGCCGGATGATCTGAGTAAGAAAGCGTAGGCGGTGGTCGGTTACGGTCTCGTCCAGCACGTGGCGACCATCGAAGTACCATGTGCGGCTTTCCCGCGCAGAACCCAGCGCATACTCATAGAACCGCGCGCGGTCCCTGCCACTACCGCGGGAGTAGCCTTCTGAAAGGTTAGCGCCAATGGAGCCGACGGCGTCATACAGTTGACTAGCCAAGCCGATCGTGCGCCTATCTTGCGTCAGCTTGGTGACATCACGCCATGCCAGGTCCGCTGCAAAGAGCCCGAGTCGATACGCTTCCATCTTCCAGAGGGAATCCTCCGTCAATTCCTTCGGCACAGTCGTGATCCAGTCCGCGTAATTCATTCAGTCAACCGTAATTTTTCACACTTCAAGTTTCACGTTTCAATCTTCACGTTTCAGTCTTCACGTTTCACGCTTGACACCTCATTCTACCAGGGTTTCGCGCACGCGACGGGCCAAGGACTCGATGGAAAACGGTTTCTGCAAGAACTGCACTCCCTCATGCAGCACGCCGTGATGAGCGATGACGTTGGCCGTATAACCGGACATGTAGAGACAACGCAAGCCGGGTTTGAGGATGGCCAGGCGGTTGCGCAATTCGCGGCCATTCATGCCGGGCATCACGACATCCGTGATAAGCAAGTGAATGGAGCCGGAATACTCGCCGGCCAGTTTGAGGGCTTCCTCCGGGGTGCGCGCCGCGAGGACGATGTATCCCTGTTGTTGAAGGATCCGCTGGGCCATGACCAGGATTTGCAGTTCGTCTTCCACCAGGAGAACCGTCTCGGTTCCGCGTGGGATTGGTTTCGTGGCGGCGGCGGTGGCGGCGGTGGCCTGTGCCTCGGCCCGGGGCAGGTAAACCTTGAAGGTTGTGCCATGATCCGGCTCGCTATAGACGTTAATCAAGCCCGAGTTTTGTTTGACGATGCCAAAGACCGTGGCCAGACCCAAGCCGGTGCCCTTGCCCTTTTCCTTGGTGGTGAAGAACGGCTCGAACAGATGCGAGCGTGTTTCGGCGTCCATGCCCCGGCCGGTGTCGCTGACGGCCAGCAGCACGTAATCGCCCGGCACACACTCGGTGTAGCTTGACACATAGGCGTCGTCCAGCGTGACGTTCGTTGTTTCAATCGTGACTCGGCCCGTGCCGACGATAGCGTCGCGGGCATTGACGCATAGGTTGGCGAGGATTTGGTCAATTTGGCTCGGGTCCATATTGACGGGCCAAAGCTCGGGGCCCGGCATCCAGGAGAGGTCAATGTCCTCGCCAATGAGTCTGCGGAGCATTTTGAGCATGCCCCCGACGGTGTCATTGAGGTCGAGCACTCGGGGGGCGATGGTTTGTTTGCGGGCAAAAGCCAGGAGTTGCCGGGTCAAGTCGGCGGAGCGTTGGGCGGATTTCTCGATTTCCTCGAGGCTCTCGCGCACCGGGTTGTTTGCCGGCAAGTCTTGCAGGGCCAGAGCCGTGTTCCCCAGGATGACCTGCAACATGTTGTTGAAATCGTGGGCCACACCGCCGGCCAGTCGCCCGATCGATTCCATTTTTTGCGCCTGGATCAATTGCGCCTGCAGTTTCTCGCGCTCTTCCTCCGCCCGTTTGCGCTCGGTGACATCGCGGGCGGCCGCGTAAATCTTATCGCCCGCGGGGTAGGAGCGCCACTCGATCCAGCGATAGGAGCCATCTTGGCAACGATAGCGATTGGTGAAGTTGAGGACCGTGCGTTGCGCGGCCAATTCCCGCACCGCGGCGAGGGTGCTTTCCCTATCGTCGGGATGCACGAGATCCAAAAACCCCCGGCCTTCCAGTTCGGCCAGTTTGTAGCCGAGGGTTTTCTCCCACTCGGGATTGAGGCGGACAAAGCGCCCGTTAATGTCCGCGATAGACAGCAGATCGAGGGCCACCGAAAAGAACCGGTCCAGCTCCTTGGTTGTCGCTTCCAGGGCGTCCTCGGCTCGTTTGAGATCGGTGATGTCTGTGCCGATGCTGAAGACTTCGGTCAATTCACCCTGTTCGTTGGTGGTGGTCTTGTTGGTCCAGGCGACCCAGACCCGGCGGCCATCGCGGCAGATGTTCTCGTTGAGATTCCGCTCGAAAGCGACCGGATTCAGGCAAATGCGCCGCATCAGGTCCCGGAGGTCCCGCCCGGAACTCTCGGTTTCCGGCACAATCGTGCCCACCACGTTTCGCCCGAGGATTTCCTCCAGAGGCCAGCCGAAGAACTTCTGCCCATACTCATTGAGGAAAGTGATCTCGCCCTGAGGCGTCCAGCGGAGGATGATGCTGTTGGCGTTCTCGACCAGTTCGCGGTATTTGCGCTCGCTTTCCCTCAAGGCATCCTCGGCCCGTCGATGTTCGGAGATATCCCGCAAGTGTTCGAGGACATAGGCGATTTTGCCCCTTTCATCAAACACGGGATAAGAGCGGCATTCCAACCAGCATTTCAAATCGGGCACGTATTTCTCGATCCGCGCCGGCTGATGGGTGGCCAGGCACTCTGTGGTGGCGCAAATCTCGCAGGGATTCACCCGTCCAATCAGTTCGTAACAGCGTTTGCCCTGGGCCTGCTCTGGCGTCACGTTCAAGAACCGGTAACCGGCGGCATTGTAGCGGATGACTCGACGCTGGCCGTCTTGCACGCCAATGACATCGGGGATGGCGTTGAACAACGCTTCCAGCAATTGTGTGGATTGTCGGGACTGCCGCTCGCTCTCGACCAACGCCGCCTCAACCTTCTGGCGCTCGGTGACGTCGAGGAAGGCCCCGATCAATCCGGCTACTTCTTTGTGCTGGTCGTAGAAAACGTCCTTGGCAAAAATGACCGAGCGCAATTCGCCCTTTTGAGTTTTGACCTGGGATTCATAAACCTGGTGGGTTCGATTCCGGATAAGTTCCAAGTCGGACTCGTGATAGACTTGAGCGAGGTCGCTGGGCCAGAGTTCGTGAACCGTCTTTCCAATGATCTCGTCGCTGGTCACCCCGAGGGCTTCGGCAAAGGCATCGTTGCACCCCAGATAGCGGCCTTCCCGGTCCTTATAAAAGACCGGAACGGGCACGGCTCGAAGCAGGGAGTCTATGAAGCCGCTCCTCTCGCTCAGGGCGTCTTCCATCCGCTTGCGATCGGATATCTCCCGTCGTAATTCCTGGTTCGCGGCCGCGAGTTCAGCCGTGCGTTGCTGGACCCGGGCTTCCAGTTGAGCATGCGCCTCGCGCAGATGGTCCACCAACTTGTTGAAGGCTTTTCCCACCAGGCCGATTTCGTCTTTCTCTTCCATCGGCAGAGGGATCAGCCGGGCCCCCTCAGGTTGAGTGGCAATCGCCTGAAAATGGGAGGCGATGGCCGCCAGACGGCGAGTGACAACGACACGGAACAAGAGCATGACCGCCCCAAACAACAGAACCAGCCCGGCAGCCAGAATCAGGGTTTGCCACCGGGTCTCGGCGACCAACACGGCGTGCATCCTCCCCAACGGCACAGCCACGGTGTCCAGCGCCATGATCTCGCCCACCCGCCGGTGGAAGCTGGCTTTATCGCCATATCGCGCCAGCAGGGCCGCAGGGGCATCCTTCGGGTCGCCATGACACCGCAGGCATTCCGATTTCATCCAGCGCGGGGTGAAATGGGCCAAATAACGCTGGCCCTCGATTTGGATCTCTTGAATGCGCGGCTCAGCCCCGGGATTTTGTCGGTAGTATTCGATCACCCCGAGTTCATCGGGGGTGGCCAGGTTGAGGGGATTGCGCGGGTCATCGGACGCAAAACGGATGACGCAATCGGGAAATTTGTTGCGGACCGCCTCGAAGATTCGGCGGGAAATGAAGGATGTCGACATGGTCTCGGGATGAAATTCGTCCTTGCCCACCAACCGCTCCATCGCCGGGCGGATTTGCTCGCCCGCATAGTCTCGAATGGCCAAGTTGAACTCCATGGCCAGGGACATCTGTTGGTTGAGCAGTTCAAGAACATGCCGCTGACTCACATGATGGGCCCGGTAAAGCACGAAGGCCGAAAATGCAATCACCAGGCAACCGAACGGCAGGAGAAAACGGAGGGCCAAGCGTTTCATGGGAGGCAATGGGCTGCCACGACCCGAAGCGGGCGAGATAGGGCCGGCAACTTCGGATCGGACGGCTCGTTGTGAGCGGTTGTTTTCATGGCTCGAACGGATCGCACGAACAAAGGCTGCTCTCGCTAAGGGTCTGTTCAAAAATAACTTCGGGTTATTTTTGATCAGACCCTAAAACCAGTTTGCGGTTTGCATTCGCTTATGGCGAGCCCAATCTCGGGTTCGGACTGTTGCAGTATGAAAGGCCCGAGTGAGCCGGAAGGGCATTTGCTGGGGTTCTCTCTTCGTGCGCCTTGTGCCCATGAACCTCGGAGGGACGAGCTCCTGCGAGTCCGCCTATTTCGGCATCCAGGCCTCCTGTAGCTCGGCCCTCCGAAACGAGCGGTTCATGGGGAGAGAATTGGCTGCGGGTCGGTCGATGCGACTCGCTTGACCCCCGTCGTGAGTTTGCCATAATTCCGTTGTCCTCCCGTCGAATGGGAGAGAATTTTCCGTGATTGCCTCAAGGAAAACAAGGAGCGTAATGCAAACAAGATGTTTTGTGGTCACCCTGGCGCTGACCGGTGTCTTTCAGCTGTATTCGCCTCATGCCGATGCCCAAACCATCCTCACGCCCTGGGGGAACCTGGCTGGCATGCGAGTCTCGGGGGCGCCCGTGGAATTCGAGGCAGGATTAAGGATGGTTCATCCGGAATGGGTGGGCTTTTCTTCCGCAGTCAAATATCTCCAACGCCCCCGCTATTCTCGGACGGGGGCCCGAGCCGTGGTGGAATCCGAAATCGAAGGGATGATGTTCAGGCAAGTGCTGGAGGATACCACGCCCGGTGAGGCGACCCTCGAACTTCAGGTCACCTCCAAAACAAACCTGTCCCTGGCAGGAGCCTACTTTTGTGTGGAATTGCCCGACACAGAATTCGGCGAGGGAACCCTTGCACTGGTGCAAACCGGGACGGCCGGTCCAACATCCCTGACGCTCTCGCGGGCGCCGCAGGGCAATGGACCGGAACTCCTGCGCCAGACAGCAACCGGGATGAAGATTGTCGGGCCCCAAAAAAACCTCGAGATTCGCTGGAACGAACCCAGAACCGTCCGGGTCCGACGCGAGGCGTCGAATCGCCCCACTGCGCTCAACGATCCGTCGATACGCCAACAGTTCCTCGCCAACGGTCCAGCGGGTCAGCCGACGGGATGCCAGGTGTATCTGGAGCTTTTCGCGGGCGACGCAACCCCAGGACGCACCGCCAAGGCCTCGTTTCGTTTTGCCGCCAGCGCATCCCCTGACTTGCAGCCGGTCAGACTGGTCCTGGATGTGACCAAGCCGGGTCGGCCCTTCGAAGGGATTGGCGGCAATTTCCGCCTGCAGTTTCCCAAAACGGATTCTGCTGTCTTGCAGTATAACCTGGATCATCTGCGGGTTGCGTGGGGACGTCTTGATATGCCCTGGGCCGAATGGGACCCCGAGGAACTGTCGGATCCACTCGTCGCCGCCCGCGCCGGGCAAGTCAACCAGAAGGTCAACGACGCGATGGCCATGGCTCGCACCTTGGCTCGCCGACGAATCCCTGTGATCCTAAGCGCCTGGTCTCCGCCCCGATGGGCTCGCGCACTTTCGCAACCGCCCGGGTTGCGTGGCACCGCGTTGAATCCAAACAAGCTGGATCGAATCTGCTCCTCGCTCGCCAGCTACCTTGTGTTTCTCAAAGAGCAGTACGGTGTCGAAGCCGTTTATTTCTCGTTCAATGAGCCCGAAACGGGGGTCGAAGTGCGGCAGACTCCCGCGGAGCATGTTAAGTTTATCCTGCGAATGGGGGCGGAACTGGTTCAGCGCGGGCTGACCACCAAGCTGCTCCTGGGCGATACCGCGCACGGCACCCCCGCCGCGCTCGACTTCATCCGTCCGTCCCTGGCCAATCCGGCCACGCACCGTTACATCGGCGCCGTGGCCTTCCACACCTGGCGCGGTTGCACCGCGGAAGCCCTGACCGGCTGGGCTGAGGCCGCCCGAGAGTTGGGCGTGCCCCTCCTGATCACAGAATCCGGCCCGGACGCGCATCTGCACGAGTATCCGAGCGTCCGGCTTGAACCTTGGTTCCAACTGGAGGAGATCGAACTGTATGTCCGATGCTGCGCGTATGGCCAGCCGGCCACCCTCATGGAATGGCAGTTGACGACGGATTACTCCGTGTTGACCGGAGGCGGTGTCTACGGCGAGGCCGGGCCGCTCAAACCGACGCAGCGCTTCTGGAATCTCAAACAGTTGGGCTCCACCCCTGCCGGCGCCTTCGCCTTGCCCATCACCGCGGACCGGTCCGAGGTCACCTGTGCGGCGTTCGGCGACTTGGCCAATGGAGCGTACGCGGTGCATATCGTAAACCGAGGCGCCCAACGTGCTGCCATGCTTTCCGGGCTTCCAAAATCGGTGCCGGTCTTGCATCGCTTTGTGACGGATGCAAACCGGGGAATGCAGAAAGAAGGGCGTATCGGGGTGCAAACCGGCAAAGACGAGTTCATTCTTCCCGCCGCAAGTTACACTACCTTGCTGAGCCCTGCGAACACCCGTAATCCATGATGCCGGCAAAGAGATCCCGGCCTTCTCCTTCTATCCTCCTTCATTGACACGGCTTTCGCGTGCTTGCAGCCGTTTTTTCTCCGCAAATCGGGGCCCACATTCCGTCGCTTCGGCGGAACGTCGTTGAGGGCTTGGATCGCGGCTTCGGCTTTGTTAAGGTTGGCGCATTAATGAAGTCATATCGAGACCATGGCTGCCACCACCGCTCACCTCCTTCGCAATGGCAGGAGCTGATTCGAAGACAGGCGGGCCGCGTCACCCGCACGCGTCAACTCCTCCTCGAGGCGCTCCTGCGATTGCGATGCCCCTCGACGCCGAAGCAAATTGCCGAAGCGGTCGGCAGACGAACGTGCGACTTGGCCACCGTCTACCGTTGCATGACCCTCTTCGAACAAATGGGCCTGGTCCACCGCGTCGACTTTGGAGATGGTTTGGCGCGGTTCGAAATCGCCGATGATGATCCCTCCGGCCATCACCACCATCACCTGCTGTGCCGCCAATGTGATCGCATCGTTAAACTCGACGACTGCATCCTCGGGGAGGTCGAATCCTCCCTGGCCAGCCATTATGGCTTTGTCGAGATCCAGCACCGCCTCGAATTCTTCGGGATTTGCCCCGATTGCCAGCAAGCTCGCCGACGGCCCTCCCCATGAACCGGTTGAAGGTAGGGCGCGACTGCCAGGCGCGCCGGGAAGGTAGGGCGCGACCGCTGGGCGCGCCGGGTTTAATCCCGGAGAGCCCGGTCAGCCCAGCGTCCGACCCCACCCGCAGGGGCCCCATGCGCGCCAATTCGCCTGGCCACCGGTCCATTTGAGCGCACCAAACGTCAGTGTATTTATGGATTAGGCCGCTAAGCCGGGCCGGGGTTCTGTCCTGGAGCAGAATTGGCTTGCAGCCGGCTTTATTCGGTGCATTAATGCAATTGCTTTGCAACAAGAGCGAACAGGAGTTGGGGATGCGATGCCTCGGGGGGCGAGAACAAGCCTGCTGACGCGCGTTGGCCGATCGTTATGGCCGCCGCGGGTCAAGCGGTTAACCGCCATCGTCGCGCTTGCTTCCTACCTCTTCGTCATGCTCTTGGCCGCCTGGCCCGAACTGCACGAGGCTTTTCACGGCCATGATGCTGACTGGGACAGCCACCAGTGCGTGGCCACCCTGCTCGCGAAAGGCCAGGTCTTGGTCAGCGACCTTGCCCTCGCGGTTCCCCTTCCGCCGGAGGTGTCCGACGGCCAACCCATCGCATCGGCTTTGTTCCACTGCCCGGGCGATGTTCGGATGTTTCCAGCCCGCGCTCCGCCTTGCCTTCCCGCCTAGGTTTGTGATGGCCTCGGAGCGCGATCCCGCCTGAAGTGTGCCCTGGGGGGGCGCCGGCCTGAGCCGCTCCGAGGAGATCCTCGCTCGAAATCCCGATAGAGGCCCGCCTGTTGGCCCTGCGCCGTGTCGCAGCGGCGCGCAAATCAGGCATCTGACTCCATGAATCGCATCTTAGCGCCGGCGCGCCGGCGTGGCGCATTTACGCTCATTGAATTGGTGGTGGTCATCGCCATCATCGCCGTGTTGGCCGGCATGCTCCTGCCGGCTTTGAGTCGCGCGAAAGCCAAGGCCAAACAGGCAGGCTGCCTGAGCAACCTGCGTCAAATCGGTTTGGGCTTTCGCATGTACGCCGATGACAACGGCGGCCTTGGGCCGACCACCACTCATGGCGCTTCGACCAACGCGTCCTGGATTTTCCAGCTTACCGATTACGTGGGCCACGTGGATCGCATTCGCCTGTGTCCGGCCGATCCCAAAGCCAACCAGCGGAGGACGAACAACGCCTCGAGCTACACCCTCAATGAATACACCGCCGTCGATCTTGTGGATCCATTTGGCGGCTCATTGGAGAGCTACCGAAAACTGGATGCGTTGCCGCGGCCTACTGAGACCATCACCACGTTCGAGATCTCCAATACGGCGGGGGTCAATGTCTACAACGACCACACCCACTCCCGCAACTGGACCTCCTGGGGCAGCGTCACGGCTGATATCCAGCCCGATCGCCACGGATCCTCCGCCAACTACCTGTTCGCCGATGGCCACGTTGAGAGCATCGCCGCCGCGCGCCTGAAAGCCCGCATCGAGGCGGGCGACAACTTTGCCAAACCACCGAACCTCAAAGTCCTATGAACTATTCACAACTCCATGGCCTGGGAAGACCCGACGCCGCCGCTTTGCGCTCCGGTTCGGCGGTCTTTGCCCTGGCACAAAAAAGCAAATTCAATTTCATTCGGGCGATTGTCACTGCCGGCGTTTTAGCCCTGGTTGGCGCGGCTCGTGCCAACGATTTGCCTGTGCTCAACTCCGGCCACACCGACGTGGGGGTAAACTTCGAGGACGGTGCCTGGGATCTGCACGTGCACGCCGAGGAGGCGGACCTTGAATTCGAGCCGGAGCACGTGGTGCTCGAAGTGGCCGGTCACGCCGTGCAAAAGGTGTCGAGCGATCCGCGCTTCGACTTCCTCGGCGCCGCCGGCAGCCCGATCTGGGTGCTTCCGGCGATGGAGCAACACGACCTCCTGTTCCTGGGTCTGGGCACCGAGGAACTGGCCCCCGGCCTCTTCTCGAAGGACACCGTTACGCTCACCCTGAAGAGCGTCACCGGACCGGGCCATTTCATGCTTTATCACCTGGACCCGCTGGGCAACCCGGTCGTGTCCATGAACAGCCGGGATGGCATCGACGCCAGTGATGCGCGCTCGCTGACGGCCGGCAGCCACACCCATGTTCACTGGGCGTTCAGCACGCCCGGCCAATATCGCATCGGCCTCCAGGCGTCGGGCGTGCTGGCGGCCACAGGCGAGACCAACACGAGCGACGTGGCGGAATACCTCTTCGAGGTGCAATACGCCCCCGCGCTCTCCGTGACGCGCAAGGATACCACCACGCTGGCGATCGAGTGGCTCTCCCGCGAGCATCATGAGTATCATCTTCAATCCACCACTGACCTGTCGAGTGGAGAGTGGGTGGCCCATCCCGGGGTGGACCCGGTGGCAGGCACCGGCCAATTTATTACCCTAGACGTGTCGCTCGAGAACCGTCCACGGTTCTTCCGGCTCGAGATCATCGAGAAAGACAGCCAACCTATGAACGCACCGATCCCATGAACAAGACCGTCTTTTTCATTCTGGTCTCAGCGGGCTTGGCCCTGGCTGGCGCGCCGCGCCTGCGGGCGCAATGTTACACCTTCACCCACGAGCACGTGGATCTGCTGTCCGTCCAGTTCCACGCGGTGAGCAACTCGCTCAGCCTGATGGCCTCGGACGACGATCACGGCGGCGCCTTCTACGCCAGCAACCAGTGCGTTGTGGTTTGCCCCGAATCGATGAAGTTCGCCCTCCCGGCCGGCACCCCCATGGGCAACGAGGGCGATCCGCTTTGGATCTTGCCGCAGAATCCCTATGCCGGTGTGCCTTACGTGGGCGTCTCCGCCGAGCCTATCGCCCCCGGGACGTTCGACGATCCCCTGACCATCCAGCTCACGCGCATCGAGGGCCCGGGCCACTTTCTGGTCTGGCAAACAACGGGCTTCGGCAGTTTTGACCTCAAGATGGACACCCGCGACGGCATCGGTTCGAATGACAAGCTCACGCCGTTCGTCGGCGCGCACGAACACCATAATTGGGGATTCACCACCAGCGGCGTTTATCGTGTCTATTTTCAGGCCAGCGGACGCCGCCCCGGCCAAACCACGAACATCGTCTCGCCGGAAACACCCTTCACGTTCCATATCCTGCCGCTGAAACCCTTCGAGCATTGGACCGCGACCAACTGGCCGTGCGAATGCGACCTGACCCTGATCGCGCCCGGCGCCGATCCCGATGGCGATGCCGGCGTCAACGCGATCGAATACGCCCTGGGGACCGACCCGAAAATGGCGGCCGGAGATGCCTGGCCCACGGTATCCCTCGTCACGGCTAACGGCCAAGCGTATGGCGCGATGAGCTACACGCGCAACAAGGCGGCAACCGATTGCGGTTATGAAGTGGTGGCGGCATCGAGCCTTTTCTCCACCGATTGGCAAACACTCACCACTGTTCATGAAACGATACACTTGGGCGACACCGAGCGGATTACCATGCGCGACACCGTGCCGGTCGGCGGTGGCGTTCAGCGGTTCTTCAGACTTCGGGTTCGGCTGGCGCCGCCGCAACCGAATACGCCGTGAGCCGGACGCGTCCATGTCCTCAGTTCTAAACTCCATCGGGAATCTTGAGAGGCATTGCCACTTTTGTGCGCCTGTTCCTCATTGAAGATTCCCAGCGTTTTCAGCGCTCCATTAGCGAAGCGCTGAGGCGGTCAAGTTATGCGGTGGACGCCACAGGGGATGGCGCCTCGCCCTCGCCCTCCTCGGCTCCACCATTCTGGAAATCTATTATGGCAATCGGTCTAGCCTTCACTGGAGTGACTATTATCTCGCCACGTTTGCCGGTAGGAATCCGGCGTCTGCCCGGTCATGCGTTTGAAGAACCGGCAGAAATACGTGGCCGATGAAAAACCGCAACGCCTCGCAATCTCGGTTAACGGCAAGTCCGAACTCTGGAGCAGGCCTTGGCTGCGTTGAACGCGAATCCGGGTCATCTCCCCCGCCACCGACCTGCCCAGGTGCGTGAGAAACAGTTTATCCAGGGTCGAACGCGAAGTGCCCACCGCCTCGCAGACCTGATCCACCGAAACCTCGGCGCAATCACGATCCCGAATGAGCCGGGCTGCATTGACCACCAGCGGATGGCTGGCCACGACAACATCCGTCGACCGCCGCTCCACGACGCGCCGGGGCGGCACCTGGTAGGAGGCCTCAACGGAATGGCCGCTGAATTGCGCGGCCATCAATTCACCCGCCAGTCGGCCGATGCTCTCCACGTCGGGCTCTATAGTCGATAGGGTTGGCCGACAGAGCCGGCAGATGATTTCGTCGTTGTCGACGCCCAGCACCGCGACTTCCTCGGGCACCCGGATCTCCGACTCCCGGCATGCGTTGATGATCTGCTGGCCGCGGATATCATTGCACGCCAGAAGCCCCACAGGCTTCGGAAGCGATCGCAACCATGTGGCGAGCGCGGCCTCGTGCGTCACGGTTCCTTTCTCGAACTGATACAAATCCTCGCCCACTTGCGCGTGCGAGGGCGGGGCGTAGATATGGGCCCCTCGCTTCAGAGGGTCTGTCTGCAATCGAAACGCCTCTTCGCGTTGATCGGAAAAAAATACGCTGGGATACCCGCAGTACGCCAAATGCTGAAATCCGGACTTGATAAAAAACCGCAGCGCCATCGAGGCAATCACCCGGGCATCGGACTCAATCACCGGTATGTCCGAAGCGCGACATCGGCCGTGGACGTCCACCACAGGCACGCCCAGCGCGCTGATGCGGTGGTGCAACTTCCGGTTGGGAATGTAAGCAATGAAGCCATCCACACGGGACTTCCGCAGCCAATCGGGCAGCTCGTTCAATTCCGGGCGCTCGTGCGGCAAAATAAGCCAATCCTCGTGCCGCTCCGCGTAATCGGCCACCCCGCGACAGATGCCCCGCCCGTAAGCGCGGGAGGCGTCCACCATAAGCACAATGCGCCGCAGTCTTTTCACGAAGGAAACTTTACACCGATTTACGAAAAAAGGCTATTGCATAAACTTTATTTGGGTGGTGCATTCCTTGTAAACGAAAGCAACAAGTTATGAAAACCTATTTTCCCAAAGTTCAAGCCCCCATCGCCTTCGAAGGCCGCAACAGTCGAAATCCACTCGCCTTCAAGTGGTATGACGCCAAACAAAAGGTGCGCGGCAAGACCATGGCCGAGCACTTCCGGTTCGCCGTCGCCTACTGGCACACCTTCAAGGGCAACGGCGCCGATATGTTTGGCCCCGGAGCATGGGTGCGGGAATGGAATGTCGGCTCGCCGATGGAAGCCGCCGAAAACACGCTGCGCGCCAATTTCGAGTTTTGCCAGAAGTTGGGCGCTCCGTTTTATTGTTTCCACGACCGGGACATTGCGCCTGAGGGTGCCACGTTTGCCGAATCCTGCAACAACCTGGAAACCATTGTCGCCCTGGCGAAAAAACTGCAAAAAGACACTGGGACTCGACTGCTCTGGGGGACCGCCAACCTCTTCTCCAATCCCCGCTATACGCACGGGGCGGGAACCAATCCGGACGTCCATGTCTTTGCCTACGCGGCCGCGCAGCTGAAGCACGCGATCGAGGCCACCCACGAGTTGGGCGGCCAAAACTACGTGTTCTGGGGGGGGCGGGAAGGTTACGAAACTCTCCTCAACACTCGCTACGGGCAGGAACAGGAACAGTTCGCCGCATTGCTGCAGCTCGCCGTGGACCACAAAAAGAAGATTGGTTTCAAGGGCCAGTTCCTGATTGAGCCCAAGCCACACGAGCCCACCAAGCACCAATACGACTTTGACACCGCTACCGTCCTGAGCTTCCTGCGCGCCCATGGCCTGTATGACTATTTCAAAATCAACGTCGAAGCCAACCACGCGACCTTGGCTGGCCATACCTTCGAACACGAACTGACCGTCGCGGCCGCCGAAAACAAACTCGGAAGCATCGATGCGAATATTGGCGACCTCCTCCTCGGCTGGGACACCGATCAGTTCCCTTCCAACCTCTATTCGACAACCACGGCCATGATGGTGGTCCTGCAGCAAAAGGGCGGCCTGAACACCGGCGGATTTAACTTCGACGCGAAGTGCCGTCGCGGTTCCAATGACGTGATGGATCTCTTCTACGCTCATATTGGCGGTATGGACGCCTTTGCGCGCGGATTGCTCGTTGCCGACAAGATCCTTTCCGACAAACCCTATAATCAGATCATCGAGGACCGGTATGCCTCCTGGAAGAGTCCGCTTGGCAAAAAGATCCTGTCCGGCAAAGCCAGTCTCGATGCGCTCGAACAATACGTGCTTAAGGCCGGTGAGCCAGTGCTCCAAAGCGGTCGCCAGGAACTCCTGGAGATCCATTTCAACGACTTGTTGAATAGTTAGCGCTCTGCCCTGGGGGAACGCGAAACGCGTGCGCCCATAAGCCTCGGAGGGACGAGCTCCTGCGAGTCCCCCTATTTCGGCATCCGGGCTTCGTATAACTCGGCCCTCCGAAACGAGCGGTTCATGAGCAGTTCGGACGGTAGGCGGATTGGCGCGCATGGGGACCCTGAACCGGGTAGGGCCGGACCGCTGGGCCGGCCGCCTCCCATCCGGTGCGCCTGGCAGTCGTGCCCTACCTTTAACCGGTTCATGAGGAGCATGGCTGGCGGCGAGAGAGATCTTGTTGCGGCAACGGCAAAAATTGGTTTTCCTTGATCCAGGCATGAAACTATCCCGGCGAGGATTTATAGTGGCAGGTTTGACCGGCGCCGCAGGGCTTTGCGCTGGCGGTTGCATGACCGCAGGGGATGCCACCGGTTCCCAAACGCCCTTAAAGGACGAAGATGGCAGCCAGCTTTGGCTGCGATACGCATCGCCGGGGCGCGCTGCAAAAAGCTATCGCCGTATTGTGCGGCAAATCCACGTGGACGGTTCCTCAGCCACGTCTGGAATCATCCGGGATGAATTGCATGCGGCCATTGCGTCCATGCTTGGCCGCGCGGTTTTGCGGAATCAAAATGGATTTCAGGCGGGCGCACTCCTTGTTGGCACACCCACCCATTCGGCGTGGGTCCGGGATTTGAATTGGATGGGCGATTTGCGTGCCGTGGGTGACGAAGGTTACCTCATCCGATCGAGCACGATTGCGAACCATCGCGTGACCGTGATTGCCGCCAATACGGAAACGGGGGCGCTATACGGCACTTTTCACTTCTTGCGCCTGATGCAAACGGGCCAACCCATTGGCCGGCTCGACATTGCCGAACGGCCTTCGCTCCAGGTTCGGCTGATGAACCACTGGGATAATCTGAACGGGACGATCGAACGAGGATATGCCGGACGATCCTTATGGCAATGGAATGAGCTGCCGGAGAAACTCAACGCGCGTTACACGGATTACGCGCGCGCCTGCGCTTCCGTTGGCATCAATGGGGCCGTGATCAACAACGTCAATGCCGATGTTCGCGTTCTTTCGCCGGAATACCTCCGCAAGGCGGCGGCGCTCGCGGATCTCTGGCGGCCTTTCGGTGTTCGGATGTACTTGAGCGCGAACTTCGCGGCGCCGGTGCGGTTGGGCGGGTTGTCCACCGCCGATCCATTGGATCGGAAGGTGGCCGATTGGTGGAAGGCCAAGGCGGACGAGATTTACGGCCTCATTCCCGACTTTGGCGGTTTTCTCGTCAAGGCAAACTCCGAGGGACAGCCCGGCCCCAAAACATATGGCCGCACGCACGCCCAGGGGGCCAATGTGCTGGCTGACGCCCTGGCTCCGCACAAGGGCATGGTCATGTGGCGGGCGTTTGTCTATGACGAGGACGTCGATCCGGATCGCGCCAAGCGCGCCTATCTCGAATTCACCCGGCTGGATGGACAATTCCGCCCGAATGTTGCGGTCCAGGTGAAGAATGGGCCGATCGATTTTCAGCCGCGCGAGCCCTTTCATCCGTTGTTTGGGGCCATGAAACAGACTCCCGTTATCGCCGAAATTCAGGCCACACAGGAGTATCTCGGCCAGGCCAAGCACCTCGTTTACCTCGGCACGATGTGGAAGGAATTTCTCGACTCGGACACCTGCGCGGAAGGGAGGGGCTCGACTGTGGCCAAAGTGCTCGCCGGCCAGGTTCATCCCAGCCGAATCACGGGAATGGTTTCCGTGACGAATCCCGGCCTGGACGCGAATTGGTGCGGACACCATTTCTCGCAGTCGAACTGGTATGCGTTTGGCCGGCTCGCGTGGAATCCTGAATTGTCCGCCGCGGAAATCGCCGGCGAATGGACGCGGATGACTTTTACGAACGACGAAAAAGCCGTTGCCGCCATTCGCGATATGATGATGTCCTCGCGCGAAACCTTCGTGGACTACACCATGCCGCTGGGGTTGCATCATCTGATTGGGGGCGACCATTACGCGCCGATGCCCTGGAATGATCGGGCGCCGAGAGCCGATTGGACGGCGACCTATTATCATCAGGCATCCGCGGACGGCATTGGCTTTGATCGGACGCGGAGCGGCAACGGCGCCGTCGAGCAATACCGTCCGCCTGTCTGTGAGCTGTTCGATGATATCGAGCGGTGCCCGGAGAAATATCTTCTTTGGTTTCACCGCTGCGGGTGGGATTACCGGATGAAGTCAGGGCGGACCTTGTGGGAGGAGCTATGCGCGAAGTATTTCGCCGGAGCACAACAGGCCGCCGAGATGCGGGACAGGTGGCAATCGCTCCACCGGATCATTGACGCGCGACGGCACGGGGAGGTTGCCAAACGCCTGGCGATTCAAGTCGCGGATTCGGCGGCGTGGCGAGACCGGATTTTGGAGTATTTTGGGCGCTAGACCGATTGCCACAATAAATTTCCAGAATGGTGGAGCGGAGGAGGGCGCGGGCGAGACGCGTGCGAAGGAGGATACCCGCAGCGGTCTCTGACTGAGCACGGAACGAAGCCCCCGCCCTCCTTCGGCTCCATCTCGTTGAGACAGGGTCCTTTTGGCCTGGGCCTGCGTTGGCTCGGCCGTTACAGCCCGTTTCAGGGATGCGCCGGCCTTGCCGCCTTGACCCAGGCCAAAATTCCTCCTGCCATTCGGAAATTTATTATGGCAACCGGTCTATAGCCCGCGTGCGGTTCCGCGTTTTCCATCCTCCGCCAGCCTCCAACGCCATCAGCCTCAGAACTCCTGAACCCAAGGAAAAAGCCTGGTCTCACACAGAGGCGCCAAGATCACAGAGAATAGGTTTTTCCGACAAACCTTATGGCGAAACAACGCGCAGTAGGGCTTCGACATTGGCCTCGAGCATGGTGTCAAAGCAGACGCGCCCGTTTTTCAAGGCCGGAAAATTTTCGAACACAACCACGCGCGCCCCGAGCCGTTCGGCGAGGGCGTCGGCGGTGCGCCGGCCTTCGGGAAGGTTGGCGATGACGAGGGGGATTTGGGCCAGTTCACCGGCCCGAATGGCGGCTTCGATTTCACTGATGCCGGCGGTGTCGGCGGCGCGAAAGCTGGCGACGACTTTCAGCCCGAGCCATTCGCAGAAATCGCGCTGGCGTCCGCTCGCGATGACCGGGAGGCCGGCCAGCCGAGCCAGGGCAACGCGGTGAGTTGCCTCACGCGACAGCGCGTCCAGGCGGGCCGCGATTGTTTGCAGGCGAGTGTCGGCGTTCGTGCGGGAAAGCAGGTTCAGGGTTACCAGGTGGTCGGCGGTCTGCCGGCAGACCGCCAAATAGCTGTCGGGCCGGCCCATGCCCCCGCGCACGGCAATGTCGGCCACAAACAGCCTGTTTGTCCCGGGGCCCGCAAATCGGGCGTCGAGCGATTTCTGGAAGTCAAACCGCAGGAGCGCCCGACACTGGCGCAGCTCAGCCACCTGGCTCGGGCGCATGTCAAAATGTCCGGGGCACGTGCCGGGTTCAGCGAGCCGCACCACGTTCAGATCTTCCCCCAGCAAATCGCGCACGGCCGCTTCGAGGTAGGATGTTGTCGTGGCGATTCTAGGCTCTCCGAGCGTTCTTTCCGGGCGGTGACAACCGGTCATCGCCACCCAGAGCAGGAGAACGACTGAAGCGAGGATGGTTCGACAGCCGCATTGGCAATGAAGAGACCCTAGATCCGCGCTTTCAACCGTTTCAACGATGCCGGAATCGGGCGGACGGGCTTCGACGGAGCGTTCGCGCGAAGGCTGGATGATGGGGCATTGAGGAATCACAAGGGGTGTCTACGGTGTCTTGATCTGCATTCCCTCCCGCGTTGCGAAACGGGCGATGACGCCGCCCTCCCCGGCCCGCTGATACCAGCTGCGGGCCGCGAGGGGCGCCCGGGAGTCAAGGGCCTTGTCGCCCTTCGGTTTGGGGCCCAGGCTCCAAAGCACCCAGCGCACGGGGGATTCCGTCCGGCTTGAATAATACTTCCCGTTGGTGCTTGCGCCGATGGGAAAGTCTTCCGGGGCCCAGAGCTTGAAGTTGCCGCCGGGCGTATCGTTCAGGATTTGCGGTCCCGGCGTGGCGTATTTGTAAGTATGCCCGGCATTAAACACGTCCTCCATGTTCGCGGCCATGCCTGGACGGTCACCCCTGGGCAGATAATCCTGGTCGGCCAGTTCCATGGGGAACTGGCACCAGTGTTCGATCAGGTCGGAATTGCAGTTCACCCTCACGGGCGGCAGCTGGCCTTCGTGGTCGTCGGCATACATCTCCAATGCCAGGCCCACACTGTAAAGCTCGGCATGGACCTTGATGACTTTGGCCTTTTCCTTGGCTCGCGCCAGGGCGGGCAGCAAAAGGCCGGCGAGAATGCTGATCACCGCAATAACCACCAGCAGTTCGATCAGGGTGAATGCTCGGAAATCCTTGGGCCGCCGAAAGGGTTGTGAATTGACCCGGGATTTCCGATCCGAATGGCATGGCGGCTGGATGGCGCGAGGATGAACCGCAGACCGTTGAATTGACGGCAAGGCGGCGGCCGCCAGCCCTCTCGAAGGCTCAGCTTCGCCGGACATTGGAAATTCCACGCACATCAGCGCACATCCATCGAGGGTCCCGACCGGGCTTGACTCGATCCGGACCCCGGTAATACTCTGTATTTAGAAAATATTACTGAACGACAGGTGTTACGCAATACAAAATGAGTATGAACGATGATCCTGCGGGAAAGACCGGATTGAACGATCCTCGGGTCGCTTATTTTGACCATCACGCTCCGGCCTGGGACCAGACGGGCCCTGATCCCGCTACCACGTTGCGCCGGTTGCGCGAGCTCGACGGCCTGCTGGGATTCCGTCCCGGTCTGGACGTGCTGGAAATCGGTTGTGGGACCGGCCAGATCACGGGATGGCTGGCGGAGTCGGTCAAGCCGGGAAAGGTTGTGGCGATGGACTTCTCTCCCGGCATGTTGGCGCAGGCCAAAGCGCGGGGGGTGCCGGCGGATTTTCTGCTGAAGGACATTTGCCGGGAGGAGACGGTGGCGCGGCGTTTTGACGTCGTGCTGTGTTTCCATTCGTTTCCCCACTTCCGTGATCCGGCGGCGGCCCTGCGGCAAATCGCCCGGTATTTAAAGCCTGGCGGTCATCTTCTGGTCATGCATCTTGCGGGCAGCGCGCCCCTGAATGCCTTCCATCAGAAATTGGGCGGGGCGGTTGGACGGGATCACCTGCCCCCGGCGGCGCAATGGCCGGAGTTGGTTTGTGCGGCAAGTCTGAGCGTTGTGGAATCGGTGGACCGCGAGGATCTGTTCCTGGTGCGGGCCGTTAATATTGACCTGCCTCGATAACGGGCGAGTTCAACTCACCGGTGATCGTGCACAGCCCCATTGGGGAGTCACAAAAGCAGGAGGGGCGGATTCCGCCGCCTTTTACTCTTTGACAATGGCCGCCACCCAATGGCCGCCGGCGGGTGCGGTGAGGGTTGCCACGGTTCCGCCGGTGATCGTTTCGCGTTTGCTCCACTCGCCCGAGGCGATATCGATCCAGTGAGCGGTGAACCGTCCCGGCGCCTCGGTGAGATCCAATCCCACAGAACCGCCATCGGTGAAATAGAGGGCGTATGCCTGGCCGGCGCGGGCGGCGAGGTAGGCTTCGTTGTCAGCGCGGTTGCTTAACAATCGATTGGCCGGCTCAAGCTCCCAGAGCTTGACGCGGGATTCCAGTTTGCGAGCCGCGCGCAGCGAGGCCTTGGCGGGTCCGGACAATCCGAGTCCGGAGTCAGGCCGGTGGAAGCGGGCCGAGGCCGCGCCGCCGAGGATGTGCCGCCACCAGCGTTCGAGGCCGTCGCGGTTGTTGCCAAATCGGCCGCCGTCGGCCCCGTAGGTCTTGGTGGTGTTCAGGGGGCGGGGCTTTGCGGCGATGCGTTGGCGAACCCATTGGAAGTTGTCCCAGTGTGTTTGGCCTTTCATCTGATTATTTTGGGAGACATCGCAAAAGTCGTAGCGCTCGGGATGGTCGAAGGTGCGCTTATGTTCATCGGCCTTGAGGTCCCAAGCATCCCACATTTCGGTTAGACAGACCTGTTTGCCGGCTTGCTTCGCACGGTCGCGGATGAACTGGGCCCAATACGCGCCCCAAGCTTCCTGGGCGGAGGTTTCGTTGTCCATGCAATAGAGCACGTGGTCGCGGCGCAGGGTGTGGCTGAGCATTTTTTCGACGAAGCGTTGCTGGTATTTCAGCACGACGGTGTTGTTCCGCTGCTTTGGCGTGGTGAAGAAGAACGGTTGTTTGTTCTGGCCCGGATGGTCGGGATAATGCTCGGCGAATCCGGATTGGGCATAGGAGTAGTTGACGTTGTTCTTCGGATTGTAGGGATGCGCCTCCCAGTTTTTCGTCGAGTAATCGAAGCGGTCCCAGACCTCGATTTGGACGATGATCTCCCGCTCGGCGGTCCAGCGCAGCAGGTTCTCGAAGCGTCGCCAGTAGTCGTCGTTCCACTGTTCGAGGTCGTACTTGCCGTTGGGCAACCGCTGGAAAGGATAGACCTCAAAGCCCTTGTCGTTGCGGTCGCTCATCGTGTTGCGGATGTAGTTGCCTCCGGTGGCGGCGATCTCGTCGAGGTGCTCCTTCAGGTCGGGAATCTGAAACAGGTTGTCATCTTTGCTGCCCCCCAGCAGCAACAGAGGCTGGCCTTTGAACTGCCAGTAGCGCGGATGGGAAGGCGAGGGCATGATGCGGTGGAGTGGATCCGCCGCGAGGAGTACCGGAACCAGCGCCGCCAGGAGAGGGAGGAGCAGGCGGCAGGAGCGGCGGAGGGTCAAGGATCGAGCGCTATGGAAGGCTTTGCCCTGTTGAGGGCCGGGACTGGGAAGTTGCTGGAGGCGCGAATTCATAATGCTTAATGGGGTTTGGCGTCAGGAGACCTTGGAGTGATGGATCCGGCTGATGTGGTTGCCAACTTCATCCATCGGCCCGCGGGAGATAAAGACGCGGGCTTTTGTATGTCTCAGTTTACCTGCGAGTCCGGCTCCATACAATCCAGATTAGGAACTCACAAGACCAGGGGGGGCGGATTCCGCCGTCGTTTTTGGCTCGCCGCGTGCCGCTGGTGGAGCCGTAGGCGGAGGCGGGTTGCTGGCTTCCCGAGGAGGCTTGCCGCGTTTGTTACGGGGCAGGGGACTGATCATGACGTTCAGATCGCGGTCGCCGAGCATTTTGGGGGGGGCATCCGCCTGGCCATACGCGGCGGCTTCCTTGACGAAGCGGTTGACGACATCGAACCCAAATTCTTTGTGGGCTTTCTGCCGGCCTTTGAACCGCAGCTTGACGCGGACCTTCATATCGGCGCAAAGAAACTCGATGGCGTGTTGAAGTTTGGTGGCAAAATCATGCTCGCCAATCACCGCGCTGAGTTGAATCTCCTTCATCTGAGCGCCGGTGTTCCGAGACTCTTTGTGGCTCTTGGCCTCCTCATACAAGAGCTTGCCGTAGTTTACAATGCGGCAGACTGGCGGGGTGGCGTTGGGAACAATCTCGATGAGGTCCAGTTGCTTGCTTTGGGCCAATCGCAATGCCTCAGTCAAGGGCATGATGCCCAGCTGTTGTTTGTCCTCATCCAGGACCCGGACTTCGCGGGCGCGGATCTTGCCATTACACCGGTGTCTGGGTTCGCGGGATTGAAACGTTCGAGGGTAAAACGGGCGTCTCAATGCGCCCTCTTTGGTTTGAGTTGTTTCATCGAGTTGTCAAGACCTTGACCTATCCCAGGACACCTTATCCGGCGGGGGTCTCGGGAAAAGACTGCCCGCCGGCAAGAGAAGCCTGTTTAGGGAATATCAATAGCGGTTCGGACGGCGACCTCCGCCGTAACCTCCCCCGCCACTTTTACGATAACCTCCACCGTCACCGCCAGGTCGGTTCTCACGAGGACGAGCCTCATTGACGGTCAGGGCGCGTCCCTTGAAATCCCGGCCATTGAGAGACTGGATAGCCGTTTCGGCGGCTTCCTTGGTTTCCATGGTGACAAAAGCGAATCCACGGGCCTTGCCCGTGAAGCGATCCTGCATCAGGTTGACCTCCGTCACCGGTCCGTGCTGCAGGAAAAGCTCTTGCAGCTCGTTCTCGGTGACGTCGAAGGTCAGGTTTCCGACAAATAGTTTCGTATTCATGATGATTTGTTATTCAGACGATATGCTGTTTCCATGCTGTTCCCGACGGTCGGGTTTCAAATCATCATTGAATCACGTTCAACTGAAGATCTACCAGAGTTTGAAAGCGACAAGCGTCTGCGTTCCGGGAACAATACAGGCGATCTTTCTGAATGCAAATACTATTTTAAGGACAAAAGGCTCCGCTGCCCATGCGCTCCTGTTCGGCTTTTCGTTCGGCTTCCGCGGCCCCGTTATTCTGCCCCATCTGGCGCAGTGCCATGGCGAGTCTGGAATATCCCAGCGCCAGCACGCTATGAGGCGGGGGCATCTGTGGCCTTTGTTTCACTTGACTCAACAACAAGGCAATGCTGTCTTCCAACTCCGTGCGAGCCTCAGCAGGTTGATTTTGCCGGATCAAGGCATCGGCCAAGGCAATACGAAATGTCGCCAACCATAGACCATAATTGAGTGAGTTCGGGAATTGCGTCACGAGCTTCTCCTGAATGTCAATGGCCTTACGAAAATTCTGTTCCGCGTCGGCCCAGTGCTGCATTTGCCGGTCCAATGCCCCCAGTTTCTCGTAGATCCGAGCTTCGGCTGCAGGGAAGTCAGGAAGATCCGGATACTGAACAACGAGTTTTTTGAGCAAAACCAGGGATTTGCCGAATCGATCCTTAATGGCTCTTTCGGTCTCGGGAGGTATAGGGGGGCGCGGAATGTGGATCCTTGAATACGCCTCGCTGAGGTCGTAGGCGTAATCGGGAATAGTGGGAAAAGCCTGGACCAATCCTTCGAGGATCTCGATGGCGCGTTCTGCGCCCCCTTTGGCTTGCGGGCTGCTAGCCTCGCCAACCGCGGCCCCCTCCAGATAACACAGCGCCAGAAGATGCTGGTATTCGGGATTGGCCGGAGGTGATGCCGGCAGTGCTTTGAGCAGTGCGACGGCTTGAGCTAGACATTCCATTTGCTCATCGGAAATTGGAGCGGGACGATCTTCCTGGCGCGGGCCTGCTGCCGGGAGGGGGCGTTCCTGAGTGCCGAGGAAGTAGCAGGTGCGAGCCAGTTCGAAGCGCAAGGGTTCTGGAGCGGACGCCCTTCGCCCGTCAGTCTCCAGCAGCGCCAGGGCGGCGAGGTGAGCTTCTCTGGCCTCGACCACTTGCCGCCGGGAGGTGAACATTCGCCCCAATTCATTATCAATCTGCGCCACCTCCAACTTGCGCATCACATCGGTCGGAGAGCCGACGCGTAGGTCTTCGTAAAGAATCAGCGGCTATGCATGAAAGTGCCCTGAAGCAGGAACAACAGGGCTAACGCAGATTTGTCGGGACATTTGCCGGTGAACTTTTTAAGCTCAGCGGCATGAAACAAAAGAAAGGGCCGTCGGG
>Ga0116154_10001089_pt1 | contig 24860 bp, 33 predicted proteins | sample AD_UKC030_MetaG_FD_89898 | JGI IMG/M metagenome (GOLD analysis project Ga0116154, IMG submission 89898) | Active sludge microbial communities of municipal wastewater-treating anaerobic digesters from USA - AD_UKC030_MetaG | ecosystem: Engineered > Bioreactor > Anaerobic > Digestate | place: USA...
CATACAAATATTTGACTTTTGGCTTTTATTATGTTAACATTTACTTACCTATAAATTAGGATTATGTTGATGTGCTAGATACATAATTTGTTTTACGGAATGGCTTCGTAAAATGAAATTTTATATTATGAGAAATTAAATATTTATATAATATTTATTCTCAATTTAATCAATTTTTTAATTTTTGATACATGCCAACTATCAATCAGTTAGTCAAAAAGGGAAGAAAGGTTATTGTTAAAAAAGCTAATGCCAGAGCTTTAAAGGCTGGTTTTAATATTAAAAAGAATCGCCCAACTCCCTATGACTCACCATTTAAAAAAGGAACTTGTACGAAAGTATTTACTACTACTCCCAAAAAACCAAACTCAGCTTTGCGAAAAGTTGCTCGTGTTAAATTATCCAACGGTGATGAAGTTACTGCCTACATACCCGGTATTGGCCACAATCTCCAAGAACACTCAGTAGTTTTATTACGTGGTGGTCGTGTTAAAGATTTACCAGGTGTGCGTTATCATATTGTTAGAGCAAAATATGATGCCACTGGAGTCGATGGTCGCAAACAACAACGTAGCAAATATGGCGCCAAGAAAGCCAAGAAATAATTTTTAATTATTACTTAAAATTTTTTATTATGGATCTTATTGTTAATGAAAAAAAATATAAAGCTGACGCCAAATATCAAAGCCCTATCGTTACCAAGTTTATCAACATGGTCATGGAATGCGGTAAAAAAATTGTTGCTCAAAAACATATTTATAAAATGTTAGAAATAATTGAAGAAAAAACTCAAAACGATGGTTTATTTGTTTTGGAAACAGCTTTAAAAAATGTTGGACCCACTCTTGAAGTTCGCACTAAAAGAATTGGTGGAGCCAACTATCAAGTCCCAATTATTGTAAATGATCAACGCCGTTTGACATTAGCTATGCGTTGAATTATTAATTTTGCTCGAGCTAAAAAAGGCAAATCTATCGCTTATAAATTGGCCGATGAAATTATAGCTGCTTATAAAGGTGAAGGTAATGCCATGAAAAAGAAACTAGATATGCACAAGATGGCAGAAGCCAACAAAGCCTTTGCTCATTTCGGAAAATAATTTTTTAAACTCTGAATCATTTGTTATTATCAAGAATTTAATCCCGCTTAACTGTTTTAAAACAGTTAAGCTCCACAACCAACCGTAAGTTGGTGTGGGGACAGGTTTTTAACTTTTAAGATTTATTTTTGATTTTTGATTTTTGATTTTTAAGTTTAAAATTTTAATAATATTAAAATTTTATTATGTCCCAAGAATATCCTCTTGAAAAAGTACGTAACATTGGTATTATCGCTCACATTGATGCGGGTAAAACCACCACATCGGAACGTATTTTATTTTATACTGGACTTTCTCATAAAATTGGTGAAGTTCATGAAGGTGCTGCCATTATGGATTGAATGGAACAAGAAAGAGAGCGAGGTATTACTATTACTTCAGCTGCTACTACTTGTTTTTGAACAACTAGTTATCGAAATGGCGATCAAAATTTTAAATATAAAATTAATGTTATTGACACCCCAGGCCATATTGACTTCACAGCTGAAGTCCAACGCTCTTTACGGGTTTTAGACGGAGCTGTGGTCGTTTTTGATGGTGTGGCTGGTGTTGAGCCTCAATCCGAAACAGTTTGACGTCAAGCTGATAAATATTCAGTACCACGTATTTGTTTTGTTAACAAACTCGATCGTATGGGAGCTGATTTTGAAAAAGATTTACAAATGATACGTGAACGTTTAACTCCCAATGCCGTGGCTTTAACTTTACCAATTGGCAAAGAAGCCAATTTCGAAGGAGTTATCGATTTAATTCGTATGAAAAAAGTTAATTTTAATGGCGAACATGGTGAAATCATTGCTTTATCTGATATTCCTGAGGATATGCTACCTACTGCTCAAGCTCGCCATGATGAATTGGTAGAAAAAATTTCATCGGAAGACGATGCTTTAATGGAGAGATATTTAAATGGCGATACGAATTTTACTGAAGAAGAATTACGCGCATCTCTTCGTAAATCCGTTATTGCTTATAAAATTGTGCCTGTAGTCTGTGGTTCCGCTTTCAAAAATAAAGGTGTTCAATTGATGCTCGATGCCGTAGTTGATCTTTTGCCAAGCCCGTTGGATGTGGAATCAATTGAAGCTGAAAATTTAAAAGGTGAAAAAGTTATACGCAAAGCTGACGCCAAAGAACCATTTGCGGCTTTAGTTTTTAAAGTTGCCACTGATCCTTACGTTGGTACTTTAGCTTATTTCCGCGTTTACTCTGGTAAATTAACCAAAGGATCTTATGTTTTAAATTCTAATAAAAATTCTCAAGAACGTATTAGTCGTATTTTACGTATGTTTTCAAACAAACGGGAAGATATTGATGATATTGAAGCTGGTGATATTGCCGCTACCGTTGGTTTAAAAGATACCAAAACTGGCGATACACTATGTGACATTGATAATCCAGTGATATTAGAAAATATTACTTTTCCAGATCCAGTTATTTGATTACGCATTGAACCCAAAACCAAAAATGATCAAGACAAAATGGGTGAAGCCTTAAGAAAATTAGCCGATGAGGACCCAACTTTCAAAGTTAAAACTGATCAAGAAACCAATGATACTGTCATTGGTGGTATGGGCGAATTACATCTTGATGTTTTAGTTGATCGTATGAAACGTGAATTTAATGTTGAACTCAACGTTGGTAAACCTCAAGTAGCTTATCGCGAAACAATTAATGGTTCGTCTGAAGCCGAGGGTAAATACATTCGCCAATCTGGTGGTAAAGGTCAATATGGTCATGTTTGACTAAAACTCGAACCATTAGAAAGAGGCAAAGGTTTTGAATTTGTTAACCAAATCAAAGGTGGTGTTATTCCTCAAGAATTTATTTCCTCCGTTGAAAAGGGAACTAAAGAAGCATTAGATCGTGGTATTTTAGCCAACTATCCAATTTCGGATTTGAAAGTTACACTTTTCGATGGTTCATTCCATGAAGTCGATTCATCCGATTTTGCTTTCAAGATTGCTGCTTCCATGGCTTTTCAAGATGCCGCTAAAAAAGCCCAACCGGTAATACTCGAACCAATTATGAAACTTGAAGTAACTGTTCCTGAAAACTTCTTAGGCGATGTTATTGGTGATATCAATTCTAAACGTGGTCGCATTGAAGAAATGGGTGAACGTATGGGATTGCGTATTGTTGATGCCTTAGTACCATTAGGAGAAATGTTTGGCTATGCCACTAATCTTCGATCCTTCACTGAAGGCAGAGGTACATTTAATATGGAATTTCATAGTTATCAAGAAGTACCAAGAAACATTTCCGAAGAAATTATTTCCAAACGAAAACCAACAGTTGAAAAATAATTGTTCAGAATTAACCCGGCGAAAATCATTTATGATTTTCGCCGGGTTTTAATTTGACCAAAAAAATAGGAGCTGTGAAACACAGCTCCAAAAAACAATGATATAAAAGTGCTAATTTTCCACTTGGCTTGATTGCGGTCACAAGCCAAGTGTCTGTGACATGATCCTTTTCGGTTCATCTTACATGGATTACAAAATTGTCAGTCACCGCACGGCGCTTCCCCCGGCTTATTGAAACATAATTATAAGCTTAAGAAGACATCGAATTTATACTATATGGGGTTATAAATCATTTTGATCGAAAGAGGCCCACATAGTAATGCACGACTCAACATTAATATTATAAATAAAAAATTAGAAAATATCAAGTTGTTGCATCAAGTATACTAAAATCTAAGTGAAATAGTTCGGCCAAGTAATTAAGAAATCTAAGTGAAATTAATCTCAATACTGCCAGGCAGCGTTGGGATTAAATAATGGGCAGAACAGTACCTGGTACTGTTCTATACCGTTCTATATTAAAACTACACAATTTTGTATGGTTTTTATTTAAAAAACGTTAATTTAAGGCATTTTAAGCATAAATTAACGATATATTGACTTTTTTGCGTTAATCATGTACACTTATTATATAATATTAACTATATAATATCATGTCAACTACCAATGCAATGAAAGAAAAGATAAAATCTTTAAAAATTGAATATGATAAATTAAAAATAGGCAAAGAATCTTTATTGTCAATAATTGACGAAAATGAAATTCCAGAAAATGTATATAACTCAAATGCTATTGAAAATTCGACTCTTACTTTAAAAGAAACAGAAAAAATTCTTTTAGACATGGAAGTATCGAGAGTTGTTTCTTTAAGAGAAGTATATGAAGCCAAGAATCTGGCTCGGGTTATTAGTTATGTTAAAAATAAATCAAAAGAAACCGAAATCAATAAAGATATTATTTTATTTTTGCATCAAATGCTTATTGGAGGCATCAACGATTCTATTGCTGGCAGACTTAGAAAGGCAGGTGAATATGTACGAGTTGGCACTCATATTGCACCACCTCCAGAAAAAGTTGAATCAATGTTAGATGCATTATTATTAGAATATATAAATAATTTAGATCTATATTTTATTGATAAAATATCAAAATTTCATTTAGAATTTGAAACCATACATCCATTTAATGATGGCAATGGTCGTATTGGACGCACTATTGTATGTTTCCAATTACAAAGATTAGGTTTTCCCATGATTATTATTCGTGATAAAGATAAGCAAAATTATTATAATTCTTTTCATAAATTTAGAGAAAAACAAAATATTAAATTTATGGAAAAAGTTATAACCTTATCATTGTTAGAATCACTTCATAAAAGAATTACTTATCTTAAAGGGGACAATATCATCACTTTATCAATGTATTCCAAAAAAATTAATCATTCAATAAATTCGTTATTGAATTCTGCCCGTCGTCAAACTATCCCTGCTTTTAGAGAAAAAGGCATTTGAAAAATTAGTGAAAATTTTAAATTAGAAAAATAATATACATGCTAATCATTGTCTAAAATTTAGACATTTAATGATTGACTTTTTTACATATTTATTATATACTTTACATATTAAAATTAAAATTTTAATATGTTTCATAAAATTATTAAAGAATTACGTGAAAGAAAAAAAATATCCCAAGATGTTATTTCTAAAAAAATAAATATTTCACGTTCTAATTATATTAAATTTGAAAAGGGAAAGGTAGATCTGAATCTTTCGCAAGCTTTAAAATTATCTAATTTATTTGGTATTTCTCTTGATGATTTAAAGAATAATTTATTTCCTGATTATGTAAAATACAAAGAAATGGTATTGGCTTTTTTACGTAACGTTAAGTCTCAAGATAAAAAAATTCCAAAAACTAAATTAGCTAAATTATTATACTTAGCTGATTTTTCTTGGTATTACTATAATCTTAAAAGTATGAGTGGCATGAAATATAGAAAAATCCCATTTGGTCCCGTGCCTGATACATATTTTAGAGTTATTGATGAATTGGAATATGAAGGTAAAATTAGCATTGACAGAAAAGGAGATATGCTTTTAATTTCTGAAAATGATAATTCTAAAAAAAGAAATTTAGGAAATTTATCAAAAGATGAAATCAAATTGATTAATAAAATTTCTTATAAATGGAATGATAAAAAAACCAATGAAATAGTAGAATTTACTCATAACCAATTACCATATATATTATGTCAATCAGATGAAATTATCCCCTATGAATTAATAATTCAACAAGATCCAAATGATGTCTACTAACTATTTTATAGAAATTGAAAAATTTGCTGAAAATCATTTTATAAAAAATTTCAGTAAGAAATATAAAAAAGCTTGAGAAGTAACTCTTAAAGCTCTTTTCGAAGAATTACAAAGATTTGATTTGTTTGTTAAAACATCAGCTGTCGATATTATTAATCAAGATAATAACTTAGGTATTATGAAAGTTGATTTTCGTGTTCATGGAACCAATGCTTCTAAAAAAGCCTCAGGTAATAGATGCATTGTTGCTGTTCATAAAGATATTGGAATAATTAAAATTCTTTTAGTTTATAATAAAAATGATTTAGGCAATGGTCACGAAACAATAAAATGAAAGCAACTAATAAAAGAAAATTATTTAAACTATATTTATTTATTATAATTAGAATGCTAGAACGGTACCTGGTACCGTTATGATTTTTTAAAAATAAAAAAGAGCTATTTTCGTTAGCTCAATTTTATAAAGAACGTAAAATAAAGTTTTATTTTTCGCTGGAGCTATTCTCCAGCTTTTGTGCAATCTTAGAGTTTTAAAAAAGGACATACATAAAAACCACGGATGATATGGGTTTTGCTAAACAATTAAACCAAAAGATTGGCTTTGATAATTGTTTAACGATGAACGCCAAACATAATAAAAATAAAACTAAATTTTCCTAGCTCGGACAGGGACTGAATCATCCAAGGCCGAGCTAGTTTGTATAAAGAGCAAGACAACGCGTTTGATTATAATGGGATAACCGAATCAAATAAACGCGTTATAAAACCAAACCAGATGTTGACGGCGCTGGCCTTACCAGACAAAAATCGCCTTCGTACGTATGGCATTTTCGAAATAGAGCGTTTAAACCTACAACGTACTTTGCATCTGATAATATTATAATACCAAAAAATAGATAAAAATGCAACACCTCTTTCATACTTTTAAATTTTTTGATACTATATTTAAAACCTATTTATGAAATATAACATTGATAAAGAATTAATTTTTGATTATATTCGGTCATCCGGCCACGGTGGGCAAAATGTTAATAAAGTTTCATCCAAAGTTCAAGTTAAATGAAATTACAATCACTCACCTTATTTTTCATCCGATCAAAAATTAAAAATAAAAAAATATTTTAAAAATCATATCAACCACGCTGGCTATATTTTTTTAAGTTCTGAAAAATACCGTGAGCAAATTAAAAACAAAGAAGCAGTCATTAAAAAATTAAACGAATTAATTGGTAAAGCTTTAATTGTCAAAAAAACTCGCAAGACAACTAAACCCACTAAAGCCAGCCAAGAAATGCGTATTCAAAATAAAAAAGCCATATCCATCAAAAAACAAAATCGCAGAAATCAAAATAAATATTTTGAAATAAATTAATTCAAAGATTAAGAGATAAGGGAAGAGAGATCATAATAAAATTTTGAATGTCATTTTGCGTTATGCAACGTGAGGGGTTGTAATCTATAAAAAAATAATATAAAATGTATTTATAAAATAAATTTAATAAATATAAAAAACAAAAATGAAAAAGTTTAATTTAAAAAATTTGATAACAGTTTGTTTAATAATTATTTTTGCTACTTCTTTTAAAGCGTCAAGCGTCTATGCAGTCAACATTCCTATTTCTTCCTGTACAGAGTTATCAGAAATGTCTGACCTTTCGGGAAGTTTTTATCTTACTCAAGACATAGATTGTTCGGCAACTTCAGGATGAAATGGCGGAAGTGGATGACTTCCACTAGGAACTTTTACAGGAAGTTTAGATGGTCGTGGATTTTCAATTAACGATTTATACATCAACCGAGGCGCTACAGATAATGTTGGCCTTTTTTCTATAATAAATGGTGGACATGTTTTTGATTTATCTTTTGCTAGAGCCGACATAACTGGAAAAAACTATGTTGGCGCTCTTGCGGGTAAAGCCGGCACAAACGCCACAACCATTGAAGACATAACGGTTGGTGGCGATATTTCAGGAGAGCTATATGTTGGAGGAGTAATAGGTATGACTCAAGAAACAACTATTAGTGGAATTCAAGCCAGTGGTGCAATATCAGCTGATGGATATGCCGGAGGTTTGTCTGGTTTCATACTAAATTCCAATATGGAAGATGTCAATTCAAGTGCCACAGTTACAGTTACGACAGATTCTTATGTAGGCGGTTTAACAGCTCAAGCCGATGATTCTACTTTCGATGATGTTCATGCTACGGGAGCAGTAACAGGTGTTTCTTTTGTTGGTGGACTAGTTGGGTTGAGTCCTAGATCCACCTATATTAACTGTAGTGCCTCAGGCAATGTTGTTGGTGTCTATAATCAAGGCAATACCGGAGGACTTATTGCTAGCACTTCTGGCACAGGGACTGTTAATAACTGTTATGCATCTGGAAATGTATCTGGTGGCATAGTGGCTGGAGGATTGATTGGTACACAAGCAACTGGACTTACTATAAGCAACTCATATGCAACCGGAGTTGTAAGTAATTCAAAAAATGGAGTTGGTGGATTGGTAGGAGTTAGTAACGATGAAATTACCAAATCATATGCAACTGGCAATGTTACTGGACAAGGAGATGGTGTTGGTGGGTTAGTGGGAGAAAGCTATTCTTTGGTATCAGAATCTTGATCTAGCGGTTCAGTTACTGGTGGTGGTAGTAATGTCGGAGGATTAGTCGGATACAACAGCAATACGTCCACTATTATAAAAAGTTACTCAACTGGAGCCGGCAATGTATTAGGCACTGGCGATGGTGTTGGTGGATTAGTTGGCACCAACTATGGTACAATTGAAAAATCTTATTCTAATAAAAATGCGACTGGAAATGATCAAGTCGGAGGATTGTCTGGAAACAATTTTGGTGCCACCATTTTAAATTGTTATGCCACAGGAAATGTTGGTATAAGCAATGCCGCTAACAAAGGCGGTGGGCTAGTTGGTACCACCGGTGGATGTACTATTTCAAATTCTTATTCTATTGGATCAAAAATTGCTAGTGCTGGAACATTTTATGGTTTCATTGGTAATGGCCTTGGTGGTGAAACAGTGAATAATTCATATTGAGACGTGACTACTAGCGGAGTAGGATCAAGTGGGGATAGTAATGTTGGTGGAATCGGAAAAACAACAGCCGAGATGAAAACATTAGCAACCTATGATACTTGAAACATATCTAGTGGTTCGGATTATTCCACGCCAACAATTTGATATATGGGGTCGTCATATCCAGAGCTTCATTATACTCCAGGAGCGACAACATCGGCAGCAACTAGCATTGCATTGGCTAGTGCAACATTAAATGGAACGTTAAATTATTATTATGGAGTGAATGGATATTTTCAATACCGTAAAGTAGGGGCTAGTAGCTGGACAAGCACATCTCCTCAAGTATTAGCAACATTAGGAGCTTTTTCAAAAGGAATAACAGGGCTAACCTCAAATACAAATTATGAATATAGAACAGTTATCGATTATGGCACAGGTTATAACTACGGCTCCATTGTTTCTTTTCAAACATTAAAACAAGATCCTCAGCCAACCACTCAAGACGCAAGTAATATATTACCGCTTTCAGCTAAATTAAAAGGAGAGGTAACTGATTTAGGGGATTACATTACAACCGACGTTTCTTTCCGATATAGAAAAACAGGAGATAGTGATTGAACAACAACCCCGGCCGAAGAATTTATTGTGGCCGGAGAAGTTGAAGCGGTCGTCACTGGACTAAGTGTTGGAACTAACTATGAATATCAGTTAAAGGTTGTTTTTGGTAGTGATCAAGAAGTATTTGGATTATTATCGACTTTTAAAACTCTATATGGATCTACTTCAACAATTTCATATAGTTCCAATGCACCAACTACCACTACGACTACTAAGCCGGCTGAAAATGTATTAATACAAAATAGTTTGTCCGAAACGGAATATAATAATTCTTCTTATTATATTCAATACCGAAAACAAGGTGATACTCAATGAAACACAACTAACAAAAAACCAATGCCTCAAAAGGGTGAGATCGAAGAAATATTGCAAAATATTCAAGGCAACACAACTTATGAATATCAATATGTGATAGAAACCCAAGGAAATCAAAAAATTTATGGACAGATAGCTGAATTTTTTGGGTCAAGCAATTCTTTCCCATTAAAATCTTTTGTACTAGTAGTATATTCAAACGATGAGAAAAAGGGCAGTGTTAGCGGAGGAGGGATTTTTTATAACAATCAAAGTGTTACTATCAAAGCAAAAGAAAACACAGGTTACAAATTTATTGGGTGAGAGGAAAAGGGCGTGTTGATTGGACAAGAAAATAATTTAACTTTTTCAATTAATGGTTCCAGAAATATAAAAGCAATATTTGTTGAAGACACAAAAGATAATATAGTCATGTCGCTTCAGCTTCAACTCATTGAGCTATTGAAACAATTATTGTTAATGCTACAAAATCGATAAATTTGCGTGTCATTTTAAATCGGGGTATTGACTTTTGAAAGAAAATGCGCTAGTATATGATTACTTGAAAAAACTTAATAAAACCTATTAAGTTTGGTTGAACTGGTTTCAACTAATAATTTTTATAAAAAAATATTAAAAAAAAATTATGGCAGAAAAAGAGAAATTTGTGCGCTCCAAGCCACATATGAATGTCGGTACCATTGGTCACGTTGATCATGGTAAAACCACATTAACCGCCGCTATTTTAAACACTCTTTTCTTAAAGGGTTTAGTTAAGAAATCGGCCAGTGTTGACGAAATCGATAAAGCTCCAGAAGAAAAAGCTCGTGGTATTACTATTAACGTTCATCATTCAGAATATGAAACCGACAATCGTCACTACGCTCATATTGACTGTCCAGGTCACGTTGATTATATCAAAAATATGATTACTGGTTCCGCTCAAATGGACGGTGCTATTTTAGTAGTTTCTGCTGCTGATGGTCCAATGCCTCAAACTCGAGAGCACATTTTACTTGCTAGACAGGTTGGTGTTCCAGCTTTAGTCGTCTTTTTGAATAAAGTTGATATGGTTTCAGATCCAGAATTAATTGATTTAGTCGAAGCCGAAATTCGTGATTTATTAACAAAATACGAATTTCCAGGTAATGAAATTCCTATAATTCGTGGTTCGGCCTTAAAAGCTGTTGAAGCTACATCTTTTGATGACCCAGCTATTCAACCCATTATGGAATTATTAAACGCTGTTGATACCTATTTCCCAGCTCCTCAAAGAGAAATTGATAAACCATTCTTATTACCAATTGAAGATATTTTCACAATTGAAGGTCGTGGCACCGTTGTTACCGGTAGAATTACTCGTGGTCAAGTTAAAGTCAATGACGAAGCCGATATCGTTGGTTATCAACCAACCACCAAAACTGTTATTACTGGTGTTGAAATGTTTAACAAGAGCATGGAAGATGCTCAAGCTGGTGATAACGTTGGTTTATTACTTCGTGGTGTTAAAAAAGAAGATATCCGACGTGGTCAAGTTATTGCCAAACCTGGTTCGATCACTCCTCATACCGAATTTGAAGCTGAAGTATTTGTATTATCCCAAGACGAAGGTGGTCGCCATACTCCATTCTTCTCTGGCTATAAACCACAATTCTTTATTTTAACCTCTGATGTAACTGGTGAAGTAACTTTAAAAGAAGGTGTCCAAATGGTTATGCCTGGTGATACTGCTACTTTTAAAGTTAAATTAATCGCTCCAGTCGCTTTAGAAGAAAAACAAAGATTTGCTATCCGTGAAGGTGGTAAAACTGTTGGTGCTGGCGTTGTAACAAAAATCGTTGCTTAAACAAATGTATAATGACAAATAGTACCTTAGATAAAAAAGTCAAAATTAGGATTCGACTTAAATCCTACGATCATCACTTGATTGATAATTCTTGTAAACAGATTATTGATATTGCTATTCGTAGTGGTGCCAGTATTATCGGTCCAATTTTGCTACCTACTGAAAAAAGAAAATACTCTGTAAATCGTGCTACTTTTGTAAAAAAGAAATCGCAAGAGCAGTTTGAAATCAGAGTCCACAAAAGATTGATTGACGTTATTAATTCAAACAGTAAAACTGTTGAAGCCTTAACCAGTTTAAATTTACCAGCTGGAGTTGAAGCCGAAATTAAAGCTTAAACGTCAAAAAACTGAGTTTTCTCAGTTTTTTGATGAGGGCACTTTTGAAAAATTTTTAATAGTATTTAATGTCTAAAACCATAATATGTCTTTTATCCTTGCCGAAAAAATAAAAATGACCCAGTTACCTGATGAAAATGTCGGGGCTATTCCTGTAACAGTTGTTGAAGCTGGTCCAATGGTTATTGCTCAAATTAAAACCAAAGAAACTGATGGCTACAATGCTATTGTTTGTGGTTTTAAAACCAGAAAAAGTTTAACTAAACCAGTTATGTCTTCACTCAAAAAACATCTTGGTGAAAAAGTTCAAACTTTTAGATATCTTCGAGAATTTTTAGTAGACGATGTTACTAAATTTAACATTGGGGACGAAATAACTGCTGAAACTTTTAGTGAAGGCGACACCATCAAAGTTCAAGGTGTAACTAAATCCAAGGGCTTTCAAGGTGTAGTTAAAAGACATCATTTTCATGGTGCTTCCAAAACTCATGGTACCAAACATGCCTTAAGAGAACCAGGTTCAATTGGTCATACTGGTATTCAAAGAGTAGCCAAAGGTAAAAAGATGGCCGGTAGAACTGGTGGCGAAACTCATTCAATGATTAGTGCTAAAATCGTTAAAGTTGATAAAAAGAACCATTTATTATTTGTTCGTGGATCCATTCCTGGAAGATGTGGTACTCTCCTTAAAATTATTTCTAAATAAATATTATGAAAGTAGATGTTAAAAATCAAAAAAATGAAGTAGTTGAACAAATTGAGCTCAATGATAAGATCTTTAATGTTAAAGTCAATCCCGATACTATTTTTCAAGTTTATACATCCATGTTGAGTAATCGTCGTCAACCCTTAGCTTCCACCAAAGATCGTTCGGAAGTTTCTGGTGGTGGTCGCAAACCCTGACGCCAAAAGGGAACTGGCCGAGCCAGAGTCGGTTCAACCCGTTCACCAATTTGAGTTCATGGTGGTGTTACTTTTGGTCCAAGACACAATGAAGCTAATTTCAAAAAAGATGTAAATCAAAAAATGAAACAAAAAGCTTTAGCTATGGTATTGAGCTCAAAGATTAAAGATAACGAACTTATTGTCTTAGATGCAATTGAACTCAAAAATGACAAAACTAAAGAGATGAACGCTATTGCTAAAACTCTTTTTGAAGTCAAAAAGAAAAATAACAGCTTAGCTTACATTATCGTTAATCATAGCAACAAATCAATCATTCGTGCTTCTCGTAATATTCCATTTATTTATACAACTGTTGATAATTCAATCGATTTAGTAACTCTTCTTAATTATAAATACGTTGTCATCCTAAAAGATGCGATTGAAAATATAGAAAAATTATTTAAAAAAGCTTAATTTAAAAAGATTTTATGTCACCTTTATTCGGTAAAAAAACAGTCAAAAAAGAAAAATTATCTAAAACACCAGTCGTTGATAAAGCTACTGATCAAGATGAAAAAAATAATATTAGTTTATCTAATATTCATTTTGATACCTATCTTCAACCTTATATCACTGAAAAAAGTAATGCTTTATCTGCTGATAATAAATATGTTTTTATTGTTCTTAAAAGATCTAATAAAGCTTTAATTAAACAACTAGTAGAAAAAAATTATAAAGTTAAAGTTGATAAAATTAATATTATCTTTTTAAATGTTGCTCCCACTCGTTTTGGTTTTAAGAAAACCTCAACTCGTAAAGGTGGCTATAAAAAGGCGATTGTCACTTTGAAAGAAGGTTATAAAATTGATTTAGCTATATAATATGAAAAAATTTAATCCTACAACTCCAACTAAAAGACATCATATCGATATTGATCGCACTGTTTTGGCTAAAAAAGAGCCATTAAAATCTTTAGTTAAAGGTTTTAAACCAGCTCAAGGTAGAGCCAGCAGTGGTAAGATTTCTATGCGTCATAAAGGTGGCGCCGTAAAGAAAAATTATCGCACCATTCAATTTGATCAAATTTATAAAGGCATTCCCGCCAAAGTTGAACACATTGAATACGATCCATATCGCACTGCTTTCATTGCTTTAGTTTTATACAAAAATGGAGCTAGAAGTTATGTTCTAGCATCCGAAGGTATTAAAGCTGGGGATGAAATCATTTGTGATGATACTACTCCTTTAAAATCGGGCAACCGATTAAAATTAGTTAATATTCCTAGTGGCACTCAAGTCCACAATGTTGAACTTAAACCTGGTCAAGGTGGTAAATTAGCTAGAAGTGCTGGTTCTTATTTAACCATGGTTGGTTTAGAAGGTAACTATGCTTATTTGAAAATGCCATCCAGTGAAGTTAGAAAAGTTTCCAAAGAATGTTTTGCTTCAATCGGCGCTGTTTCCAACATCGAACATAATTTAATTAGTGTTGGCAAAGCCGGACGTAATCGTCATAAAGGTATTCGCCCAACCGTTCGCGGTAGTGCTATGAACGCCTGTGATCATCCTTATGGTGGTGGTAAAGGTAGACATCCCCGTGGAACTAAACGTCCAAAAGATAAATGAGGAAATGTGACTGGTGGTAGAAAAACTCGTAATGTCAATAAATATTCAAACAAATTTATTGTTTCCCGTCGTAAAACTAAAAAATCGAAATAATTCTTAATTAATAAATTATCTAACAATTCATTATGTCTCGTTCACTTAAAAAAGGCCCATACGTTGATGAAAAATTATTGAAGAAAGTTTCCAAGAAATCAGTTGGCGATAAAGATCCAATTAAAACTTGAGCTCGTTCTTCCATGATCACTCCCGAAATGATTGGTTTTGTATTTGCTGTTCACAACGGAAAAAATTTCATTAATGTTAACATCGCTGAAGAAATGGTCGGACATCGTTTAGGCGAATTTTCACCAACTCGCAAATTCATCAAGCATGGTGGAAAGCTTCAAAAAGCTGCCGAGAAAGGTCCATCTACATCTCCAGCCAAATAGGTTATATTAATTATTAATCATAAATATTTTTGCTATGGAAATTACTGCATCATTAAAATACCTTAGAATCGCCCCTCGAAAAGTAAGATTGGTGGCACGTTTGATTAAAGGTCTAAGTGTAGAAAAAGCCGAACAACAATTAAAGTATAGCCCAAAAAGATCTGGTGTCGATGTTTTGAAATTATTAAAATCAGCTAAAGCCAATGCAGTTACCAATTATCATTTAGATCCTAAAGATTTATTTGTGGCTAGGATCAATGTTACCGATGGTCCAATTCTTAAACGCACCATGCCTAGAGCTAGAGGTTCAGCCTATTTAATTCGCCATCGTTCTTGTCACGTCAATTTAGTTTTAAAACCAATTGATGAGAAAAAGATTAAAACAATCGACGCCAAAGACTTATCTTCAAAAGCGAAAAAATCTCGTATTAGTAAAACCACTAAAACTGTTAGAAAAGAAAAAACTCATGTTAAAGCATTAAAAGGTCAAAGTAAAAATATTATTCAAAGAAAAGTTATTAATTAAAAATTTATTTAATTCTATCCAATTATGGCTCAACATATTAATCCAACCGTTAAGCGATTAGGTATAAATAAAAATTGAACATCTCGTTGATTTGATCTTGGCAATTTTCCTTGAAAATTAGCTGAAGACCAATTGATTCGTCGCGAACTTGAAAAGATTCTCGAGAAGGCCCATTATCAAACCGTTGAAATTGAACGCAAGGGTGATAGAATTAACGTTGTGATTTTTACATCTAAACCCGGTATGATCATCAAGCATAAAGGTGAAGGATTAGACGACACCAAAAAAAGTTTAGAAAAAAGTTTAAACAAATTTAGACGCAAAAATCACATTACCGATAAATATAGCATCAGTATCAATATTGAAGAAGTTAAAAAACCATTTTTATCAGCTCAAATTGTAGCTTTTGATATCCGCGATGATATTGAAAAAAGAATTCCTTATCGAAAAACAATTAAAAAATATCTTGAACGCATTATGTCTAATCGCGAAGCCAAAGGTGCAAAAATTTTTGTTACTGGTCGTTTAGATGGTGCTGATATTGCTAGATCCGATTGGGTCAAAGAAGGTAAATTGCCATTAAACACTCTACGAGCTATTGTTGATTATGGCACAGTTTATACACGTTGTACTTACGGTAAAATTGGTATTAAAGTTTGAATCTATAAAGGCGAAGCTTTTAAAGCTAATGGTAAAAAGCCAATTTCAAAAAATTCCAATTAATTATTTAACAATTAATAACTCATTATCATGTTAACTCCAAAGAAAACTAAATATCGAAAAACTCAAAAGGGCAGAAGATTAAAACGTGATTTCGAAAGTCGCGGTGTTGATCTCGAATATGGCAATTTCGGTATCTGTAGTTTAGAAAATAAAAGAATTACTAGCCGCCAAATTGAATCCGCTCGTCGTATTTTACTTCGCTTTATCAGAAAAGGTGGTAAAATTTGAATTCGAGTTTTTCCCGATAAACCAGTCACAAAACGTCCACCCGAAAAACGTCAAGGTGGTGGTAAAGGTGATGTTGATCATTATGTTTTTCAAGTTAAACCCGGTAGAGTTATTTTCGAATTAGGTGGTATTTTAGAAGCTGATGCCATGAATGCTTTAAAACAAATTAGCTACAAGCTACCATTTAAAACAAAAACTATTAAACGCTAATTTCCATGAAAATCAAAGATCTTAAAAATAAAGACACCAAAGCTTTAAACCAACTGTTAAATGATAGCAAACAAAAATTAAATACCTTAACCTTAAACAGTCGTTTTGGTAAAGTTAAAAATTTTAAAGAAATTGGTGAACTTAAAAAAATTGTCGCTCGTATTTTAACCATTCTTAATAAAAAATAATTTATATAATAAATCTGTTTTATGAATATTTCGAAAGTCCAAAAAAGACAACTAAGCGGTATTGTGGTTTCAAACAAAATGAACCTTACAGCGGTAGTTGAAGTAACCAGATTAAAACAACATCCTTTATATCATAAATATTATAAAACTTCCAAACGATATAAAGCTCATAATCCCGAGAATACTTTTCAAACCGGCGACAAAGTTATTATTGAAGAAACTCGACCAATTTCCAAAGATAAGAGTTGAATTATTGTTGAGAAACTCAAATAATTTAACTCTTGAAAATACTAATGTTTTAGTGTATAATTAATCTAATTAATTTGTTATCATGATCCAACTTCGTTCAATTTTAAAAGTAGCAGATAATAGCGGTGCTCAAACCATTCGTTGTATTCAAATTATGGGTGGCCATTGACGTCGTTATGGTGGCATTGGTAATGTCATTGTAGCTTCAGTTCAAACTGCCAAACCTCGTAAAACCGTAAAGAAAAAAGATGTAGTTAAAGCTGTTATCGTTCGTCAACGCCGCAATTTTAAAAGAAAAAATGGCACCTATATCAGTTTTGATGATAACGCCGTAGTCATTATCAATGACAAGAAAGAACCAGTTGGCACTCGTATATTTGGTCCTGTGCCACGTGAAATCAAAGACATGGGTTATAACAAAATTATTGAATTAGGACCAGAATTAGTTTAAAAAAATATCATGCAAACTAAAATCAATCCAAAATTAAAAATAAAGAAAAACGACAAAGTTATTATTCTTAAAGGTAAAGACCGTTCCAAAACCGGTAAAGTTATTAAATCTTTACCCAAACTTAGCAAAGTTGTTGTTGAAGGTTTAAACCTCTGTAAAAAACATAAACGTCCTCGCAAAGAAGGGGAAGTTGGTCAAGTTGTTGAAATTCCAAAACCGATCAATGTTTCTAACGTTACCCTCGTTTGTCCTCACTGCAATAAACCAGCTCGCGTTGGTTATACCATTGATAAAGATAAAAAAATTAGGGTTTGTAAAAAATGTAATAAGAAATTAGATTAATTTTAATTATGAAAATCTCATATTCTGACAATTATAAAAATAAAGCTAAATTAGCTTTTAAAAATGATTTCAAAGTTGATAATGATTTGGCTATGCCTAAAATCACCAAAGTTTGTATAAACTCAGGTATTGGCCGAATTTTAACCACCAACGAAGGTAATGCTGATAATTTAGTAAAAGATTTAAGCGAAAAATTGACTCGGATTACTGGTCAAAAACCAAAAGTTTGTAAAGCCAAAAAGTCTATTGCTGGTTTTAAGTTAAGAGAAGGGTCAGTAGTTGGTTTAAATGTTACTTTACGCGGTAGAAAAATGAATGATTTCATTGATCGAATTATCAATATTACTTTACCTAGAACTAGAGATTTTTGAGGTATTGAAAGAAAAAACTTTGACAAAACCGGTAATTTAACCATCGGTGTGCGTGAAATGAATGCTTTTCCTGAATTATCATTAGATATTATTAAAATTCCTTTTGGTGTTGAAATTACTTTTGCAACTAATACCAATTCTAAAGAAAAGTCGATAAAATTATTTGAAGAATTAGGTTTTCCATTAAAACCAATTAATTCCTCAAAAAAATAAGTCTAATTTTTTATTCTATATTTAAATCAATTTAAATTTTATTCATGGCAAAAACATCAGCAATTGCAAGATCAAAAAAGACACCAAAGTTTAGTTCTCGAAAAGTGAACCGCTGTTTTAATTGTGGTCGTCGTCGAAGTTATATGCGTGACTTTGGTCTATGTCGCATTTGTTTTCGAGAACTCGCTTCTAAGGGCGAAATTCCTGGCGTTAAAAAGTCAAGTTGATAAATCCATCTAATTAATAATCATTTATAACTTTATTATGACAATTTCGGATCCCATTAGTGACATGCTAACTCGTATTAAAAATGCAGTTAGAGTCCAAAAAGAAAAATTAACCGTTCCATCTTCAAAAATTAAAATTGAAATTCTTAAAATTTTGAAACAAGAAGGTTACATTGAAGATTTTATGGTTAGCACCAAAGATAAGAAATCATTTATTGATATTGTTTTAAAATATAGTAAAAATCACATGTCTTATATTCGCGATATTAAACGCATTTCCAAACCCAGCAAACGAGTTTACGTTCAATATCCAGAGATTAATTCCAAAACCCAATCAACTGTTATTATTTCTACATCCAAAGGCATTATGCCCGCTAAATTAGCTAAAAAACAAAATCTCGGCGGGGAGGTATTATTTGAAATCTTTTAAACTTTTTATTATGTCAAAAATAGGTAAACAACCAATAAAAATATTAGACGATGTCAAAGTCGAGTTTGATGATAAACAATCTCTCTTAACCTTCACTGGTAAAAAGGGAACTCTAACTCACAAGCTCAACAATGTCGTTGAACTCATTCTTGATGATGAGAAAAAAGAAATTGTTTTAAAACCCAGAAAAACTGGCCGAGAATTTTTCGCTATTTGAGGAACAGAACGCGCCCTAATTGCCAACTGTATTGTTGGCGTTAGCAGTGGCTTTGAAAAGAAATTAATCATTGAAGGCATCGGCTATAAAGCGGAAGTAAAAGGTGACAAATTAGTATTAAATGTTGGTTATTCTCATCCCGTTAATTTAGACATCCCCAAAGATTTAACTGTTACTGTTGAAAAAACAATTATCAGCATTTCTGGAATTTCTAAAAAATTAGTTGGTGACTTCGCTGCTTTAGTCAGAATTCAAAGAAAGACCAATCCTTATTCTCTAAAAGGTGTTAAATACAGTGACGAAAGAGTTATTAAGAAAAGTGGTAAGAAAGCCGGTTAAAAATATCAAAATAAAATATAATTAATTTAATTCATTATGCAAAATATTGTAAAAATTTCAAAAGAAAAAAGAGATAGATCACATAAACGCATTCGCGCTAAAGTTATGGGCACAGCTGCTCGACCACGTTTATCGGTTTTCAAATCCAACAACTATATTTATGCTCAAGCCATTGATGATGAAAACCAAGTAACCTTGGCCTCAGCTTCTGATTTAGAGATAAAAGAAATTAAAGGTAAGAAGATGGAAAAAAGTGTTCAAGTCGCTCAAAAATTAGCGGAAAAACTAAAAGCTAAAAAGATTGAAGCCATCGTTTTTGATCGAGGTGGTTTTAAATATCATGGTCGCGTTAAAATTCTAGCTGAAGAGTTACGCAAATTAGGAATTAAATTTTAATTATGAATACAAACGACAATAATAAAAAAAGAGCTGGTTTTGGTGGTGGTCGCAAACCTTTCAACAATAGTTCTAAGCGAGACAATAATCGAGTTTCGCCAACGGCTAAAATCATTGAAAAGAATGCTGATTTTGATCAATTAATCGCTGACATTAGACGGGTTACCCGTGTTACCGCTGGTGGTAAACACATGAGCTTTAGCGTAACCATGTTACTTGGCAATAATAAGGGCAAGGTGGGCTTAGGAACCGCTAAAGGGGTTGATGTACCCAAAGCTATTGATAAGGCCAAAAAAGAGGCCATGCGCAACCTTATAAGCGTTCCTATTGTCAAAGATACCATTCCGTTCAAATCCGAAGGCAAGTTTTGCGCTAGCCGCGTGATTGTTAAACCCGCCAAAGAAGGTAAGGGTGTTATCGCTGGCGGCGTAGTTAGAGATATCATGATACTCAGTGGTATTAAAAATATTACTTGTAAAATCTTAAGCGGATCTCACAATGCCATTAATAATGGTAAAGCCACTTTTGAAGCGTTGAAAAATGTATGTAAAATTTACGAACTAGAAAATGAAAAAAAGAATATAAAAGTCGAACCAATTAAAGAAGAAGAAAAGGAAAGCGAAAACACAGTCAGCGAATAATTTAGTTTATTAAATTTACTAAAATGCAAATTCATAATTTAAGTCCAAAAAATAAAATCAAAAAATCAGCTCGAGTTGGTCGTGGTGGTAAGCGAGGCACTTACAGTGGCAAAGGTGGCAAAGGCCAAACTGCTCATGGTGGTCGCAAAATTCCAGCCGAACTCAAAGAGCAAATTTTACGTTTGCCAAAATTAAGAGGTTCAACGAATCAAACTCAACATCTCGATGTTTTTGAAATTCAACTAAAAACTTTAGTTCAGAAATGTCCAGATAATTTTAAAGTTAATTTTGAGTCACTTCGCAAAATAAAAATATTGCCAAAAAGAATTAGCCGATTTAAAATTATTGGCAAAGTATCATCAATCGATAAGAAATTATTTTTAAATAACTGTCCAATTACTAATGGTGCGAAAGCAGTCATTGAAAAAGCTGGTGGCAAGGTAGAATTTACAAAATAAATTCTATCTTTTGCATTTTTTCGATTTAAAACAATCTACCTAAAAAATCACTATGATTAAAAATTTTATCAAGCTATTTAAAAACAAAGAACTTCGCAAAAGTATTTTAACCATCTTTTTTTGGTTATTAGTTTTTAGGTTAATGGCGGCCATTCCAATTCCAGATGTTGACATGTCACAGATCAAAGGATTTTTAGAACAAAGCAAAGTGTTTGGCTTATTTAACATTTTTACTGGTGGTGCGTTTGAAAATCTATCGATTGCCATGTTAGGTGTTAGCCCTTACATTTCTGCCTCCATTATCATGCAACTCGTAGTTATCATTATTCCTTCGCTCAAAGAAACATTTCATGAAAACGGTGAAGAAGGTCGTCGTAAATTTGAAAGCTGAACCAAATATTTAGCCTTACCTTTAACAGTTCTTCAAGGCCTTGGTATCTTAAATATTTTACGCATGCAAAAGATCATTACCATTTCGTCTAATTTACTATTATGACGCGATGTATTGATTTTAACCGCTGCCTCATTTGTGATTATTTTTATCGGTGAAATTATTACCCAAAAGAAACTTGGCAATGGTATTTCTTTAATTATCTTTTCCGGTATCGTTACTAAATTGCCTAAAGACATTTTTACCACAATTTTAACTTATAAAACTTTAGTCGCCTGAGTTGGCGTAGCCGCTTTCTTATTAATTTCATTATTAATGGTGGTGGCAGTCGTTTATTTAACCGAAGGGGAAAGACGGTTAACCGTATCTTATGCCAAACATGTTCGCGGTAATAAAATGTATGGTGGCGTCACTACCTTTTTACCGTTAAAGGTCAATCAAGCTGGTGTTATTCCGATTATTTTTGCACTTTCCATTTTAACTTTTCCGGCCTTAATTGGTCAAATGTTAGCCACTACCAACTTAACATTTTTGGTTAATGCCTCTAAATTTGTAACTGGCTTAATCGAAAATAAAGTATTCTATAGTTCTATTTATTTTGTGTTAGTGGTGTTCTTTACATTTTTCTATACATCAATCACTTTTGAACCAAAGGAGATCTCCGATAATTTACAAAAAAATGGTGGATTTATTCCTGGGTATCGTCCCGGTGAAAACACTGTGTCTTATTTATCCAAAGTATCTCAAAAAATTACTTTATTTGGAGCTATCTTCTTAGGTTTGATTGCCGTGTTGCCGTTAATTCTTGAAAAAGTTACTAAAGTTACCACTTTTGAAATCGGCGGTACATCACTTTTACTTATTGTCGCTATTTCAATTGAAATTAAAAACTCAATTGAAGCTCAACTTGCGATGAGAGAATACGATTACTAAAAAATAAATTAAAAACATCGGATGAACATCCGATGTTTTTAATTTGCGAAAACGCAAAAAAAGTGATAGTGTGTTATTAGTAAATTACAATTAGGAGGAAGGCAAAAAGTGTGTAAAAAAATTATAGTATTCATTATCGTTTTTTGTTCCACAATTTTTTTATTGGTTGGCTGTTGTCAAGATGCCCCAGTTGGTCAAGATGACATTCGATGGCGTTTAGAAGGGAAAATGCCACCCGGTGGGCCACCCACGCCAGAGCCACCACCATTTCCATGAGAAGAAATAAAAAGAGAGGAGATTCAGCCTCTCTTTTCTTTTATTTAAAAATTTGGTAGTATAATAAAAATTAAATGATTAATATGAATAATATAACTCCATTTGAGGCATTATTAGTAACCCATCTACTGTTTGATTGATGAGTTCAAACCACTTGGCAAGCGTTCACCAAAGAAAACAATTTAAAAGCACTGTTTATTCATTGCGGTATCTATACTTTAGGATTTGCTATTCCATTTTATTTTTACCATATCAATGTCGCTTGATTATTACTAATTTTTGTTACCCATGCTATTTTAGACAAACGTCAATTCTTAAAAGATATAAAAGGCCTTAACAATGTTGATACTCAAAATGGTTATAACTTAACCTATTTAACGGTTTTAGACCAAACTTTGCATATTTTTGTCTTGTTTGCGATTGTTTTGCTTAAATAAAACTCGGCTAAATTAAATATAAATTTTTAATATGAGTGTAATTGAAGTTTATTGCCAATGCGGTAATAAACTGGCCAAATATGATAAAAGAAAAAAAGGATTTTTAGTCAAAATGTATTTAGATCAGATCTCCGAAGATCCAAACGATATATTTTTAGATAAGAAATTTAATTTAGACGATGAAATTTTTTGCCCAAAATGTAACAAACGAATTGCAACGATTAAAATGATTCATGGCCGTTTATCAGCCAAAGTAAACCACGGCACAGTTAAAAAAATAACCACTTAACTAATTTAAAATTTTTATAATGATAAAAGCAATTATTTTCGATATGGATGGAGTTATATCTGATACTCAAAAACTGCATTCCTTAGTTGAATCAGAAATTCTTTCACGATTTGACGTCAACATCACCCCCAACGAAATTACTCAACGTTATTCGGGCGTTAAAACCAAAGAATTTGTTTCTGATTTATTGTCCGCTAAAGGAGCAAAATTTGATATTAATGAGTTAATGATCGAAAAATGACAAAAAATGGAAAAATTAGCTGAACAAACAGTTGATCCAGTTGAGGGTATTTTTGAATTAATTAATCTATGCAAAAAACTAAATTTTAAAACTGCCGTTGGTACGGCTTCCAATATTAATTATGCCACCAAAGTATTAAAAAGTTTAAATGTATTTAAATACTTCGATTTTATCGCTACCAGCGATATGGTTAAAGTCGGTAAACCCGCTCCCGATATATTTTTATTAGCAGCGGAAAAAATAAGCATGTTGCCAACTGATTGCGTTGTTATTGAAGACGGCATTAACGGCATGATTGCGGCCAATCGAGCCAATATGAAGTGCATTGGCCTAGTTAAAAATATTGATTTTGAAACTTATCCTACCCAAAACCAAGTTTTGTCATTAAAAGATATTAATGAGATTTTTCTAAACACCATTTAATTTTGTTGCTTTTTCTATGTTTTTTTGTTATGATTTTAACATATTATATAAAAGCTATTAATTTTGTTAATTATGAAAGCAATTTATGCAAGTTTTATTGGTAAAGGCAATTGTGGCAAGGGCACTCAAGCCAAAATATTATCTGAAAAATATAATTTACAAATGATATCCACTGGTTCGATGTTGCGAGATTGAACACTAAAAGATCCAAACAATTTTTGAAGTCAAAAATTGAATCAAGATATTGATAATGGCATTTTAGTTCCATCCGCCATCGTTTTTTATCTATGATTTTCTAAACTGTTATCGCTTGATTCCAACCAAGGCGTTGTCTTTGAAGGTAGTCCAAGAATGCTAATTGAAGGTCAAGCCATGGAGGAGGTATTTAGATGGATGGATAATAACCAATTTTTTGTATTTCATTTAGATATTCCCGATGATGAATCTCGAAAACGTTCTGACCTTCGCCGTTATTGTTCTAAATGTCATAAAACTTATTCATTAGCTTTTGATCCTGGGATTACCCATTGTAAGGACGATAATACCGAAGTAGTTATTCGTGATGATGACAAGCCAGAAGTTATTGATCGTCGTATTAAAGAATTTAACCAGCTAGTAATACCAACGATTGAATTTTTAAGATCAAAAGGGGTTTTATATGATATTAATGGCGTAGGTCCAGTTGAAGAAATCGCCAAGAACATTGATAAAATAATTCAAGAAAAAATTAATCAAAAATAATGATTACCATCAAAACTAAAAAGGATATTGAAACCATGAAGGTTGGTGGTAAAATTCTCAAAAAAACATTATCACAAGTCGCTCAACTTATTAAACCAGGAGTAGATGGTTTAACTCTTGATAATTTTGC
>Ga0116154_10001092_pt1 | contig 24780 bp, 22 predicted proteins | sample AD_UKC030_MetaG_FD_89898 | JGI IMG/M metagenome (GOLD analysis project Ga0116154, IMG submission 89898) | Active sludge microbial communities of municipal wastewater-treating anaerobic digesters from USA - AD_UKC030_MetaG | ecosystem: Engineered > Bioreactor > Anaerobic > Digestate | place: USA...
CATGCTCGAAAACAGGAAGAAGCTCGAGGAAAAGGCGCGGGTCAAGCTGCTAAAAGACATACGAGAGGGCCTTGAGAGGATATATTCCGGAGACCGCATCCAGATCGTCCGCCTGAACATGGAATTCAACTGGGACAAGATTTCCGAGGAACAGGAGGAGTATACTCCTATCGAGATGGTCAAGGATAATCCCGCAACGCCGTATTCGGAAAGAAAGGTTCAGGATTCTCTTGTCATATCCGAAAAAGACACGAGCGAGCATTTTCAGGGCCATGGATGGAACCCCGAAGGCCCGGCCGGAACCGAGGGCAACAGGCCTCCTGGATACAAGGCGAGCGACGATCAGTTCGCACGTTATGATAAGAAGGAAAACATCAAGAACCATGCGCTGAACAAGACCATGCGCAAGATTGAGCGGGATCCCTACGATATAACAAGGGTGTCGGTCGCGATCGCCATTGACGGGCAGCAGGACCTTCCCAGGCTGCCGGACGGGGATTACGATCTGGATCCGACGAAACAGCCTGTTCAGAACCCTCTTCAGCCTGAAGATCTGAAAAAGGCCGAAAACATCGTCAAAAAAGCGATCAACTTCGACGAGGCAAGGGGAGACCAGGTCGCGGTCGAGAATATCATGTTCGACCGCAGTAGCTACTGGAACTCGATCAGGGAGGAATATCGCCGCAAGGATCAAATGAAAAAACTGCTCCTTGCAGCGCTTATCGGCGTTATAGCCCTTTTCCTGGGTTTCATTCTTTTCAGGACGATCACCAAGGAGATCGAGCGCAGGAGAAGATTGCGCGAGGAGCAGCTTGCGCTCGAACAGCAGCGGATGCGCGAGGCCGCCCTGCGTGCCGCCGAAGAGGAGGGGATCGACGTCGAGCTTTCGCTCGAAGAAAAGGCCCGGATGGAGCTGCAGCAGAACGCCATCAATCTGGCCAAGGAGAGACCCGACGATGTGGCGCAGCTCTTGCGTACATGGCTGGCCGAGGAATAGTTTTTTTGGTTTGACTGTGTTTGAAAGGCATGTTTTATTGTAAATATACCGATAATAAAAGCAGCAGGTAAAGTCAGAAAATGGTCGCGCCGAACCGGACGCGATCATTTTCCGTGAAGGAAGGGTGAATGCTCCAGTCTAAAAAAGCGCAGTTGACGGGAAGACAGAAAGCGGCGATTTTTCTCGTTTCCCTCGGCTCCGATGTCTCATCGGAGATTTTCAAGCACCTCAGGGAAGACGAAATCGAGCAGCTCACTTTCGAGATCGCCCGCCTGGACAAGATAGAGCCCGAGGACCGCGATCGCGTATTACAGGAGTTCCAGGAAATGATGATGGCCCAGGAGTTCATCTCCAACGGCGGCATCGATTACGCCCGCGACGTCCTCGAGCGGGCGCTGGGCACCCAGAAAGCCATCGATATCGTGAACAGGCTTACCTCTTCTCTGCAGGTGAGGCCGTTCGACTTCATCAGGAGGACCGACCCGAGCCACCTGCTGAACTTCATACAGGGCGAGCATCCGCAGACCATCGCCCTCATTCTGGCGTATCTCGACCCGCAGAAGGCGGCCCAGATCCTTTCCGGTCTCTCGCACCAGATACAGGCAGACGTGGCCCGCCGCATCGCCCAGATGGACCGCACCTCTCCCGACGTATTGAGGGAGGTCGAGCGCGTTCTCGAGCGTAAGCTCTCGACCCTGGCGAGCGAGGACTTTACATCCGCGGGCGGCATCGACTCCATCGTCGAGGTACTGAACAACGTAGACCGCGGAACAGAGAAGATCATCATCGAGGCGCTCGAGGAGGAGGATCCGGAGCTTGCCGAGGAAATCAAGAAGAGGATGTTCGTGTTCGAGGACATTGTCCTTCTCGACGACCGCTCGATACAGAAGGTCCTCCGCGAGGTCGATACCCAGGACCTGGCGAAAGCCCTCAAGGGCGTCGATGCCGAGGTTCAGGAGAAAATATTCAGGAACATGTCCAAGCGCGCATCGTCGCTTTTGCGTGAGGACATGGACTTCATGGGCCCCATAAGGCTGCGCGACGTCGAGGAATCGCAGCAGAAGATCGTCAACATAATCAGGAAACTTGAAGAGGCCGGAGACATCATAGTCGCCCGCGCCGGCGAGGAGGAACTCGTTGTCTAAGCTCGTTTTCAAGCCCAACGAAGTCAGGCACCTCAACATAGCCAAGCAGATCGAGCTGCCGCACAAGTATCAGAAGAACCTCATCGACGCAGAAGAGTTCAAGGAATTCGAGGTCGACGAGGAAGGGAATCCCATCGACGTGTACCAGGGGCCGTCCATCGAAGAGATGGAGGCCGAGCTTGAGCGTTATCGGCGTGAGACCGAGGAAGAAGTCCGTGAGATGCTCGAGCAGGCCAGGAAAGAGGCCCAGAAGATCGAGGAGAAGGGAAAAGAGGCCTCGTTCAGGGAGCTCCAGCAGGCAAGGGACCAGATAAAGATCGAGATGGACCGCCTCAAGGCCGACTCTGAGCAGGAGATCGAGCGGGGTAAGTTCGAGGCAGAAAAGATGATCAAGGAGGCCGAACTCAAGGTCTCCGAGATCGAGCACGAGGCGTACAAGAAGGGATACGAGGCCGGCCGCGAGGAAGGATACAAAGAGGGGCAGGCCGAGGTCATGCGTCTTATCGACCGTCTCGGCACGGTGGTTTCAACTGCGGTCGATATCCGCGACGACATCATCCGTTCATCGGAAAAACTGATGACCGAAATGATCCTGATGATTTCGCGCAAGGTCATCAAAGACGAAATCGTCGAGCGCCGCGAGGTCGTCATCAATAACATCAAGGAATCGATCAAGCGAGTCAAGGACCGCGACCGCATCGACATCCGGGTCAATTTCGCCGACCTCGACATGACAACCGCCCACAAGGACGAGCTGATCAAGATGATGGAGTCGCTGAAGAAAGTCAACATATACGAGGATTCGAGGGTCGAGCGCGGAGGATGCATAATCGAGACCGACGTCGGGGCGATCGACGCGAGGATCTCGACGCAGCTTGACGCGATCGAGGAAGCGATCAGGAACACCAGTGCGCTGTGATCGGCGCGCGGGTGTTCCGGAATGACCGCAGCGCGGTGAAAAGCGCAAAACAATGCGACATAACATGAGCCCAGCATGATAAAGATACTACCGCACGAAAAGGTCGACGTTCTTTCGAAGTACCGCAAGGTACTCGATGAGGTCGAAGTCGTCAAGTTCACCGGCCGGGTCGAGAGGGTCGTGGGCCTTACGATCGAGTCTGCGGGCCCTGCGGTAAAATTCGGCGATCTGTGCAAGATCAGGATCGCCCGCGGCGAATATCTCTACGCCGAGGTCGTCGGATTCAACAAGAACAAGGTCATCCTCATGCCGATCGGAGACATGCGCGGGGTGGTGGCCGGGGCCGAGGTGTACGCCGCGGGTTCGGCGCTCATGGTCCCTGTGGGCAGGGAAATGCTGGGCAGGGTGGTTAACGGCGTCGGCCGCGCCATTGACGGCAAGGGTGAAATAATAACAGAGCACAAATATCCGGTCGAGGGCAAGCCAATCAACCCGCTCGAGCGCACGGTCATAGACACCCCGCTTTCGGTCGGTATACGCTCCATCGACGGGCTGAACACCGTGGGCAGGGGCCAGCGGATCGGGATATTCTCAGGTTCGGGCGTGGGCAAATCGACGGTCATTGCGATGATTGCGCGTTATACCGACGCCGACGTGAACGTGATCGCGCTCATCGGCGAGCGCGGCAGGGAAGTGAAAGACTTCGTCGAAAAGGAGCTCGGTACCGACGGGCTCAAACGATCGGTCGTCGTAGCCGCGACATCCGACCAGCCGCCCATGATGCGCATCCGGGGCGCTTTTCTCGCCCATTCGATAGCAGAATATTTCAGGGACCAGGGCATGGCGGTGAACCTTCTTATGGACTCCGTGACCCGGTTCGCCATGGCGCAGAGGGAGGTTGGCCTGGCAGCGGGCGAGCCGTCGGCCACGAGAGGATATCCTCCCTCGGTTTTCTCGCTGATGCCCAGGCTCATGGAAAGGTCGGGAACGAGCATCAGCGGCGGCAGCATCACCGGATTCTATTCGGTCCTGGTCGAGGGTGACGACATGAACGAGCCGATCGCGGATGCGGCCCGGGGAATCCTCGACGGCCATATCGTGCTTGAAAGAAGGCTCGCCAACAAGGGCCACTACCCTGCGGTCGACGTTCTGGCGTCAATCTCGAGGTGCATGAAGGACGTTGTCACTCCCGAGCATAAGGCGGCAGCCCAGAAGTTCAGGGAGCTCCTGGCTGCCTACACCGAGGTCGAAGACCTGATCAACCTCAACGCATATGTCAGGGGTTCGAATCCGCTTGCAGACAGGGCCATACAGATGATCGATGAGATGAACAGGTTTTTAAGGCAGGGGATATACGAGAAAGACACCCTGGAATCCATTGAGAAAAAACTCGCCGCCATGTTCGCCGAGGAGAAAAGGCCGGCGCGGGGAAGGGCGGTGACCCCGGCCTTCGCGCAGGTCAGGAGATAGGTAACGCCGGATGAAAAAATTCAAGTTCGGCCTGCAAAAATTGCTCGAGCTCAGGGAGGCGAGGGAACGCGAGGTGAAAAACGAGCTGGCGAAGATCGTCAGCATCCAGAACAGGGAGCGGGTGAAGCAGGAGAGTCTAAGAAAGAGCATCGCGGACAACCAGCGCATGCTGGCCGAGAAAATGAGGACCGGTAAGCTCAGGTCCGAGGAAGCGATCCTGTTCGAGAAATATTTTCATGTTTCGTCAAGGGCGATCGATGTTGCAGGCGAAAAGATAAAAAGCATGGAGCCCGAGGTCAACAGGATCAGGGAGAAGCTCGCAGCCGCGTCCAAAGAGCGAAAGACCGTGGAAAAGCTGAAAGAAAGAAAAATGGCCGAATACAATTATAAAATCAACAGGGAAACCGCCAAGGAAAACGACGACATCAACCAGAACGTTTTCAACCGGCAGTCGCTTCAGGAGCTGTAGGAGGCGGATATGATCGAAGACGTATACAGGGTAATGACGAGGATTAACAGCATCCGCGAGCGGTTCGGGATGAACAGGCGCCCGGATGTGGCAGAAACGGCTTCCCCGCGCCAGTACCGCGACGTGCATGAATCCTCCCTGGCGGTGGAGGAGGTTCTTCCCCCGGGCAAGAAGCCCACGGTGGATGACATCAACGGGCTGGCCGAGCGGTACGGGGTGCGCTACCGCGTGCCGCCGTCGCTCGTGAAGGCGGTGATAAGCGCCGAATCCAACTACAATCCGGAGGCGGTTTCGCCCAAGGGGGCGCTGGGTCTCATGCAGCTCATGCCGGCAATGGCCGACGAGCTCGGAGTGCAGGACCCGTTTTCTCCGGAGCAGAACGTGAAGGCCGGCACCTCTCTTCTTTCGAGCCTTCTCAGGGAGTACAACGGGGATTACAAACTGGCCCTCGCGGCCTACAACGCCGGCAGGGGCGCTGTCGAGGAGCACAAGGGGGTTCCGGATTACCCGGAAACCCAGGCATATATCAAGAAGGTCATCGACAGTTATCTGAAAAACAAATAGGGAGCGCGCCATGAGAAACTTATCGAACAGGGCGAAAGTGATATATCTGATGATACTCATATTTTTCATATCCGCTTTCGGGTTGTTCTGGCTCGACTACATCGGCATGATCAGGATGAGCAAGTACATAAACGTGTTCCGCGAGGAACCTGAGCTGGTGGTAGACGCCGCTGGCGACGAGCCTTCCCTGATGGAGCGCGAGGAATTCGAGAAGGAGAAGCAGCGTTTCCTCGAGCGGATTGAGGACCTGGACAAGCGCGAGGCCGTGATCGTCGACAAGGAGAAATCCCTCGATGTGGAGCGTGAAAAATTCGACCAGATGCGCCGGGGCCTCGACCTTGAGAAAAAGAAGCTTGCCGATGACAGGAACAGGTATTCGGGTTACAAGGATAACGTGAAAAAACTGGCCGGCAAAATATACAACATGCCGCCCGAGGAATCGGTCAAGATCATGGTCAACTGGGAGGACCCGCTCATCATCGACGTTTTGAGGCAGATGGACGCCGACGCCGAGGACGCAGGCAGGCAGAGCATGACCCCTTACCTGATAACGCTGCTTCCCAAGGAGAAGGCCAGCAGGATCATGTACCTGATGACGCAGCTTTAATCCGCACCGGCGCCTTCTTCTGGAGCCCCCGAGGCCGCGCCGGATATCACTCCCAGCAGGTCTTTTTTCCCCTCGCCGGTTTTCGCCGAAGTAATGAACATCGATTCTCGTCCGATCCCCAGTTCGGCTTCGATCAGCCGCAAATTTTTTTCCTTCTGGTTTTTTGTAAGCTTGTCGCACTTGGTCAGGGTGATCGCGACCGGGACCTTCTGATTGTGAAGCGCGGTGATGATCTGGTGTTCGAAATCGCCCGGCACCCTCCGGATGTCGATGAGGAGAAATGCAGCACGCAGGTTTTTCCTTTTTGTTATGTAGGTCATGAGCATGGGCATGAATCCGCCCGATACTTCCTTTGATATCCTCGCGTATCCGAAGCCGGGAAGGTCGACCAGTGAAATCGCGTCGTTCATCACGAAAAAGTTGATCGTTCTGGTCACTCCGGGCTTCTGGCCGGTCTTGACCAGGTCCTTGCGGTTGACCAGCATGTTTATGAGCGAAGACTTGCCCACGTTCGATCTGCCGAAGAAGGCGAATTCGGGGTGCGGGAAGTCCGGATAATCCGAAGGCTTGGTGCAGCTTTTAAGGAACCGTACATTCTTGATTTTCACGCTTTGACTCCGGCCGGGCTATAGCTTTTTTTCCATCAGGACCGCGTTGTCGTCATCGTAGTATTTTTTTCTGACTCCGGTCTCGGTGAATCCCATTTTTCTGTAAAAGCCGCGGGCCGCGGTGTTTTTTTCGTTTACTTCGAGAAGGATCTTTTCGGGCCCGAAAGGTGCGAGAATCTCGACGATGCGCCCGATCAGGGAGCGCCCGAGGCCCCGCATCCTGAGATCCTGGCGCACCGCGATGTTGTTGAGATGAATCTCGCCGGCCACGTTCCAGGCGACAATGTACCCGGCGACGGTTCCCGAGACCTCCGCCACGATGAAGCGCGAGAACGACGTGCCGAGTTCATGGACAAAGAGGCTGCGCTCCCATCTTCCCGATGATGCCGCCTCGATGTCCATGATCAGGTCCAGATCGGCCTCTGTCGCGTTCCTGAACATGATGGAATCGGCGACGGGCATCAGCGGTCGATTGCGTTGGGCTCCCTTTTTCCGAGGAAGGCCGCCACGCCCTCGTTCTTGTTTTCGGTTTCGCACAGTGAGCCGAGGCCGTCGCGTTCGTACTGCTGCGCGGCGGATTTCTCGAGCACGAGCCCGTTGCGGATCACGTCCATGGCCACCTTGACCGCGGGCCTGCCTTTTTTCGCTATGGCTTCGGCGATCTTTTTCGCCTCATTGACGGCCTCGCCCTTGGGCACCGCGCGGTTCACGAGGCACCACTGCGCGGCCTGGGTCCCTGACACGAAATTCGCCGTAAGGATGAGCTCATAGGCCTGGCCGAGCCCCGCGGCCCTGGGCGTGCGGATTGTTCCACCGTAGCCGGGAATGATGCCGAGCTTGATCTCGGGAAGACCCATCTGCGCGGTCTCGTCGGCGATGCGGATGTGGCAGGCAAGCGCGACTTCGCATCCGCCCCCGAGCGCGAACCCGTTGATGGCGGCGATGAACGGCTTGTCCGCGCCCTCGATCAGGTTGCACACGTCGTGGCCGTTCTCGAGGTATCTGCTCGCCGTCTTTTTCTCTTTCATCTGGTCGAGCTCCTTGATGTCTGCGCCGGCGATGAACGCCTTGCCGGCGCCGGTGAAAACGACGACTCGCACGGCGTCATCGGCGAGGGCCTTCTTGACGCATTCGCGGATGTCGTTTATGACCGACGTGCTCAGCGCGTTCATTGGCGGATTGTTGATGGTCATTATGGCTACGCCAGTGCTTTCAACGGTATAAGTGCAGGTGGACATGGTGTTTTCTCCTCTGTTTGTTGATGTTTTTCACAGTATTTTTCAGACGGCGGGCAAATATGTCAAATGTTTTTAGTGTCCGGGTCGTTCAGCACCTGGTGGATGACGGAAGACAGCTCGGTGAAATTGTATGGTTTCTGGATGAAACCCCGGCAACCGATTTCCATGAGTTTGCGTATTTCGCCCTGCATGCTGTAGCCGCTTGAAAGAATGACCCTCGCATCGGGATCGATTTCCATGATTTTCTTCAGGACTTCGGTGCCGCCCATTCCAGGCATGATCATGTCAAGGATAACCAGGTCGATTTCTTCACGGTTCTCGCTGAATACCAGAACCGCCTCGTATCCGCTCTGGGTCGTATATACCCTGTATCCGATTTTCTTGAGTAGTTCGGACGTAGGACCCAGGATCATGGGCTCGTCGTCGACGAGAAGTATGACGCCCCTGCCGGGAATGAAATCGCTTTTCCTATCGCGGTTTTCGTGCTCGATCTCTTTTGCACTCACAGGCAGGTATATCGTGAACGTCGAGCCCCTCCCGAGGCTGCTTGATGCATGTATGGCGCCGCCGTGGTTGCGGATGATGCCGTACGCGGAAGCCAGGCCCAGGCCCGATCCTTCATGCTGAAGCCGCGTGGTGAAAAAAGGCTCGAAGACTCTTTTCAGAGTGTCTTCTGTCATGCCGATGCCCGAGTCGGTTATGGATATTTTGACGTAATCACCGGGCCCGATTTCGAAAGATCGCGCCTCTGCGTCGGTCAGTGCGATGATGGATGTCTCGATGTCGAGGAGGCCTCCTTCGGGCATCGCATGCGCGGCGTTGATATAGATGTTCAGCAGCACCTGCTCCATCTGCCCGCTGTCTGCCTCGACCGGGAGGATTTCGTCTTCGAGCCTGAGATTCGCCCGTATTTCCTTCCTTGTCTCGATGAAAAACTGGAGGCTCCGGCGGATCAGTTCGTTTATCGACAGGGTCCTGAGTTCGTATTTGCCGCCGCGGGCGAAGCCGAGAAGCTGCCGGGTCAGGTTCGCGCCGCGCTTCACATACTCTTCTATTCTGGCCACGCGCTGGTAGTGCGGATGCTCGGGGCTGCAGTCCATCAGGATGAGGGAGGCGTTGCCCTGGATCCCGGTGAGGATGTTGTTGAAGTCGTGCGCCACACCTCCTGCAAGCTGGCCGATCGCGTCCATCTTCTGTGAATGATTCAGTCGCTGCTCAAGCTTCAGACGCTGGTCTTCGAGGTTCAGCCTTTCGGTGATGTCCTGCATGACGAAGATAAGGCATGCTTCTCCGCCTATGTTCATGGCCCGGGCCGAATACAGGCCGGTCCTGGGCGATCCGTCCCTTCGTTTGAAAAGGTATTCGCGGTACCTTATATCGGACCCTGCCCGGACGGTTTTGACCATGTAGGATCGCTCGTCGGGGTCCTCCCATGCGCCGATTTCTATCGCAGTCCGGCCGATAACCCTGTCGCGCCTCAATCCGGTAATTTCTTCGAACCCCATATTGACATCGAGGATCATGCCGTCAGAAAGCCGGGAAATCACGATGCAGTCGGGAGCCATCATGAAAACGTTCATGAATTTTTCCTCGTTCTGGCGCGATTTTTCCTCCGCGAGCTTGCGTGCGGTGATGTCGAGCATGATCCCGTCGAAGACGATCCTGCCCTCGAGACGGGTAGGGGTCGAAATCCCGTGAACCCAGATCAGCTCGCCGGAAGGTTTGGTATAGCGGCCCTCGAACTCCCACTGCGAGAGTGTTTCAATCGCCTTAACAATCGATGCCATCATATGGCCCCGGTCTTCTTCATGGATAAAGGACATGAATAGATGAAATAAATCTTTCATTTCAAAATCGAGGCCGAAATACTCCGAGATGCGCTCGCTTGCGTAGCTTATGCCGAATTCTCCGCTGTCGGTCGCGTAGAACTGATACACGACCCCCGGGATATTCCTGTTGATCTGGCGCAGCATTTTTTCTTTTTCAAACAGCATCAGTTCGGTCTTCTTTCCCTGGGATATGTCGAGCGAGATGTTCGCCAGGTACTTCATGTGCGCGGCGTCCGGGTCGACTATCGTGAAAAGGACCGTGTGAACGTCGGTCGTAGCGCCGGTCTTCATGTTGACGTACCGGAGCTCTCCCTCCCATCCGGAACCGGCCTCAAGCGCCGGAAGCACCTCATTGTTCCATACTGTTCTGTATGAGTCGTGGATGACCTGGAATATGCTGGCGGATTCGACATCCTGCTGCTCGATTCCCAGGATCCGGGAGCCGGCCTCGTTCAGAAAGAGCATCCTGCCCTCGAGGTCGGTAAGATTAACCATTTCGCTGCTGTGCCGCACGATCGCCGCGAGCCGGGCTATTTCCTTTTCGATGCGCCGTATTCGGGTGATGTCGCTGAATATCCCCTCAATACCCAGTACGTTGCCGCTTTTATCGCAGTAGAAATGGCTGTTGGTGATCACCGTGATGGGAGAGCCGTCCATCCGCTTCAGCGTGACCTCGTAATTGGTCACCCGGCCGTTTTTTTTGAGGTGTTGCAGGAGTATGGCCCGGTCATCGGGATTCCAGTAAAAATCGTTCGCGATGTTTCTGCCGATTATTCCATCGAGTGAGGATGCGCCGACAAGACGCGCGCATGACGGGCTGGCAAAAAGTATCTTCCCGTTGATATCGCATCGGTACAGGGTGTCCTGCATGTTGTCGACCAGGGACCGGTACTTCTGCTCGCTTTCCCGCACGGCTTCCTCCGCAATCCGCCGTTCGGTCATGTCAAAAAGCGACGCCAGGCTGTATGTTGAGCCCGGCACCATGATAACCCTGACAAGAACGTCGAGAACCCGACCGTCCTTCACCCTGATCTTCGTGTCGTATGTCTCAGGCGCAAGCGATGGGGCGACCCGCCGCAGCCGGTGGTATTCGGTTATTCGACCGAGGTCCTCTTCGCTGATGACGAAATCGGTCCAGCTCATCTTGCCCTCGACCTCGGCTTTGGAGAAACCCGACATCTTCTCGAATTCCTTGTTGCTCAGGGCGATGACCGTGTCCTCCCGGATGTACAGGAAGCTGATGCCGGCGTTTTCGAACAGGAGGCGGTAGCGCTCTTCAATCGATGACGTCATCGCAGCGCTGCCGAGACCGGGCGCCTCGTTCCCGAAAAAAACGACCGCTTTTTCACGGTTGCCTTCATCTCCGCCGATGAGCATGGTGGTCCAGCGGAAGGTTTTCTCCAACCCGTCCGCGCACATGGCGGGTATAACCTCGGCTCTCCCCTGGCCGATGAGTGCGCCGGTCGTCATGGATTCGAAGAGTTTTTCATGATCGGGCGCCAAACACGGCCACCTTGGAGTTTCCGGGGCCGTTCCGGCGCTGTATCCGAAGAAGGATCCGAATGAATCGTTCACCCATAGCAGTCTTCTGTCTGAGCTTACGACCATTACGGGTGCTATTGCGGTATTCAGGGTCTTTTTGAATGATTCGAGCATACGTCACGTTACGAAATTTGTCATCATATAACACACACCTCATATTAGGACAATACTTTTAATTCCAGCATATCATATTTTTTTCTTTTGGCTCGATGCGGTTCCGGGTTGGCCTGATTGATGATATTACGATCAGCGCCGGGAGCACTATAAAGGCGATGATGTTCTGCTTGACAAGTCTGCGCGTTCCGGCGTTCTATAAGGAATGCCGTATTCATATGATCAACTCCGGCGCAGTTCGTTTCTGCTTGCCGAAAAATCCGCGACGCCGAGATTCTATCGTGATCTGCGTGGCGAGCTCGAGGATTCGCGGGCGCTCGAAAGCGCCTTCCCGGTCATCACCCTGGCCCGAAAAACTATCGCGGATTCCGGCGATTCGCTCGGCCACGGTTTGTACCACGCAGAAAAGGTCGCGATCGAGGCCGGGGCCATCGTTCGCAGAGAAATGCAACCCGGGCCCGAAAGGGACAGGCTTTCGGCGCTTGCTGTTGCTGCGGGCTACCTCCACGACATCAGGCGCAGCGAAAAGAGCCATCCCGAAAAGGGCGCAAACGAAGCGCGCCTTGTTCTTGACGGGCGCATGGACCCCTCAGACATCGAGATCGTCGCGTTCGCGATCAGGAACCACGAGGCCTTCAGGGAGCCCGAGGCCGCTGAAAGCCCGGCCGCGCTTCTGGTGTCATCGGCCCTTTATGACGCGGACAAGTTCAGGTGGGGCGCCGACAATTTCGTGCACACCCTCTGGGACATGGCCCAGAGCATGGGCGCCACACCCGGGATGATCCTGCTCCACTTTGACCGCGGGATTTCGAGCATCAGGAAAATTCGCGGCACGTTCAGGACCGATACCGGGAGGATGTACGGGCCGGAGTTCATAGACATCGGGCTCGCTCTTTCCGAGGAAATACGCTGCATGCTGCGCGAGTGTTCATCGGCGGAATGACCGTTGCCGGCGGCTCAGAATTTTATGCGGAAAGCGGTTCCCGGGTCCCTGACGATCTCCACAGTGCCCTTGAGCTGCATGGTCAGCGAGTAAACCAGCTGAAGGCCGAGGGTCTTGCTGTTTGTTATGTCAACTGACTCCCCGATTCCTTTCCCGCTGTCATGGTAGTGGATCACGTGCATTCCGTTCCCGTCGAGCGAAAGATCGATTTTTATGGTGCCGCCCCGGTCGGGATCGAACGCATGCTTGAAAGAGTTGCTGATGAGCTCGTTGATGATGAGCGCGCAGGGGATGGCGTTGATGATCTCAAGCGGAAACCCGGTGGATGAAAGGAGTATATTGATGTTTTTTGAAATCTGCGAATAGGTCTGCTGGATCTGACTGATTATTGCGGTGATGAAATCCCTGAAGTCTATTTCCCTGAGGGACTCGGAACGGTATAGCATCTCGTGGATCAACGCCATCGAATAGACCCTGTTCTGGCTTTCCCTGAAAAGCTCCCGGTCTTTTTCGTCGACTATGTATTCTCCCTGCAGCCCCAGGAGGCTTGAAATCACCTGCATGTTGTTCTTGACGCGGTGGTGTATTTCCTTGAGCAGAACTTCCTTCTCTTCGAGAAGCTCGCCGAGTTTTCTTTCGGTGATCTGGTGCTCCTTGACCTCCGCCTGAAGCTTCAGCACGAACTGGTCGAGCCGCTCGGCCATCATATTGAACGCCGCAGTCAGCTTTCCGAGCTCGTCACGCTGATAACCCGGCGCAGCGTCATCCGTATTGATGCGATGGCTGAAGGTTCCCAGTTCGATCATGCGCGCGCCGGCGACCAGGTTTGCGAGGGGGCCTGTTATTCGATTGATCGTGATGCGCGAGTTCACGATGATGACGACTATCGCGGCCAGTGTCAGGATGAGCATGATATAGCTGCGCGCGCCTCGTATTTTCCTTATTTTTTCGTTGGTTTCAGATGTTATGCGGAATGAACCGGATAAGATGTCCTCGGAAAGCAGGTTGATCCGGGTGAGCAGGATGCGGTTCAGGACGGATATTTTTTCTAACTCGAAAGCAGGCGCGTTTTTGTTTATCATCGCGTATTCCAGGCTCGTCTCATCCTGTAAGCGGGTAAAGTTGTCCCTGAGCGAGACGAGGTCTTTTTTAATCGACAGGAATTCAGGGTCGCCGGTGTTTTTCAGAAGGTCCATCATGCTGTCATATTCAATGCGCCATTGCTCCTTTTCACGCGCGTAATGCCTGATAATGTAGCTGTTGGTCAGAAGTACGAGGCTCGCTCCCTTTTTTTCGAGCGCCAGGGCGATGTCCAGCTTGTTATTTTCCAGCGTGATGGATCTGTTGGTTATCAATGTCATCGCTATGAGGACCGTCATCATAGCGGTGATGACCAGGCAGTTGAGGGATATTCTCGTGCGTATTTTCATGGCTTTTTTTACTTGATCAGCGTTACTGCCTCGGGCCTGAATCTCTTGAGTGCGCCGGCATAGATGAAATGGAGGTAATTGGGGACTTCGGTCTTATTTGTAATCCCCGCATTAATCGCCCATTCAGCCTCGTCTTCCATGGTGATGATGAGCTGCTGGTCGAGGACCAGGCGGTGGACATAGTCGTTCCAGATCCTGCGCACAAAGGCGATATCGAGGCCGACCGCCTTCGAGACTATTTCCTGCGCTTCGTCTTTATTTTCTCTCGAGTAAATCTCGGCCCTTGCCATTGCCCGGATTATCCGGTAAATGATGTCGGGATTTTTTGCGATGAACACGTTCATTGCAACGAGGTTCAGCGCTATCCGGTAGATGTCGGCCGTCGGTACGTATACTGCCTCTGGTCCCAGTTTTGCCGCAGCCCTGCTTGCCAGCGGCTCCCATACCGCTACTGCGTCGACCGTACCGGCAGAAACGGCTTCCGGGAGAAGCTCGGGCGGTATATCCCGGAGCCTGATCTCGTTTTCGTGGATTTTATTGTTGGCAAGCAGGCTTTCCATCATGACATGAGAGATCGTGCCCCGCGCATATCCGATTGTTTTTCCTTTGATGTCGGACTGGGTCCTGATGCCCCGTTTTTTTACGGCGATGATTTTCACTCCCCGGTAAGTCGTGGTAAAGGTGAGAAATATCGAGAAATCGTTTCTTTCAAAACTCTTGAGCACCACCGGCGTGGTCGCAGGCGTCGAGATATCGGCGCTGCCCGAGAGCATCGCGTCGAAGCTTTGCTTTCCGCTTGCGTAATAGGGCGTATAGCGCACGTTGAGACCTTCGGACTCGAAGAATTTTTTTTCGCGTGCGATTACGGGAAGAATCGTCAGCACGCCTTTAGCGATCGCGATTGTTATCGGGCGGGCGTTCGCGGCAATGCGCGCCTGCACCGAGAGAGATTTTGTCCGATGCACGACGGCGGTCCCGCCGAAGGCAATGAGCGCCAGAATGAAGATTGAGATCATGCGTCTTTTCATGCTGTGAGCACGCGTCTCCGGTAGACTTTTGCAGGGTCTAACTCTTTTATACCATGATTTTCAGGATCAGGCAATTAAATTTTACTGAAAAATGCGTTTTACCGGATCATGTGAGAAAAAAAATTTAAATTTTCCGTCTTCCCGTTCGTATAACTTTATATGGAAGATTCAATTTTCGCCATAGCCCTTTCCACCGTATCCTCTCCGGTGATTCATGGTGTGTGGGACCGGGTATCATGCCTGGGGCCCGCTGAAATATACCGGCTTCTGGATTCTTCGGGATCGAGACCGGAAACACAGGATTACCTCAGGGAAAAATATCCCTCTGACCCTCTCGCCGCGGCCGAGCTGATACTGAAGACCGCCCGCGAGCTCAACGTGAGAACAATCCATTACTGGCAGGCAGACTACCCGCGCATGCTCGCAGAAACGGCCCGGCCGCCCCTGGCGCTTTACGCGCTGGGAGATTTCAGGTTCGCAGATTCCGTGGCCGTTGTCGGGTCGCGCAGGGCAGACCCGCGCTCGCGCCTCATCGCGCGCCGCATCTGCGGCCGCCTGGCGGCCGAGGGGTACGCGGTGGTGAGCGGCATGGCCATGGGGATCGACCGGGAGTCTCATGAAGCGGCGCTCGATTCGTCCGGTTCGACCGTAGGGGTGCTTGCCAACGGGATCGACATCACCTATCCGCTGTCGAACCGCGACCTGTACCGGCGCATACTTTCGACTCCCGGATCGGGCCTGGTGTCCGAATATCCCCCCGGGACATTCACCCGAAAATGGACCTTCGTGAGGCGCAACAGGATCATCAGCGGGCTGTGCCTGGGCACCGTTGTCGTCAAGGCCGGATCGCGAAGCGGAGCGCTGATCACCGCGGGCTATGCGCTTGAGCAGAACAGGGAGCTTTTCGCCTGCACCGGCTATTCGCTCGACCCGGATTACGAAGGCTGCATCAGACTGATTCAGAAAGGGGCCTACGCCGTGGCCACTGCGGATGATATCGTGTCAGAGCTCAGGGCGCCTTCTTTTCGGCGCGCGACGGGGGCTTTCGGCTCAGGGTCGAGGAGAGTTTTACGGCCGGAATCATCCCCCTGCCTTCCCTTTGAAAACGACGACCCGGCGGCGATGAAGATACTCTCCCTGCTGAAACAGGGTCAGCGTGACGTCGACGATCTGGCGAGGATGAGCGGTTTTCCCGTGAATATCGTGAACGAGGCCCTCATTGTGCTTGAGCTTTCAGGGAAAATAGTCAAGAATGGCTCAACCGTCGCCGCCGTGTGAGTCCGGCTGCGGCAAAGAATCACAATGGAGCGCCGCTACATGAAAATCAAGTATTCGATCATCGCCGTTCTTTTTTTTCTGACACTCGTTTCCGTTTCGCAGATATTCGACATACCGCCGCTCAACAGGGACGTGTATCCCCTGTACAAGTCGGATTATTTCAGGGAGCTCGACAACGGGTTCGACATAATCATCGATTCGTTTGTCGCGGTCAAGTCGATGTCGCAGCCGGTGTACGGATGGATCCTGCTCGATGATATTTCGAGGCGCCGCGGCATCGATATCGCCGTCTTCGACAGGCAGGGATATCCGGTGAAGGCGCCGGGGAACACTGGTCCGGTCTATGACCCGGAAGTGCATAAGTCCCTTGTCGCTCTGGACCCCGTGCCGGTATACTGGATCGACGGCGACAGGTACAGGGGCATCGTGCCGGTGAAGGCCGAGGACCGCTGCCGCATATGCCACGCCAAAACCAACCGGAACGGGACGATCGGCGCGCTGGCCTTTTCACGCGCCTATGACGGGCGCGCGTACTATTCGGGCGAGCGGATGATCATCTTCACCGCCGCCGCGATCATTCTGCTCCTTATGCTGGTATTCGTGGCGCGCTGGGACCCGGAAAAGAATATAAAAGAATTGTTTGACAAATCGTGATTCAGCCCTTTCTGTAGTCCCATTATCCAATTTTTCGGGGTTTCCTGATGCCAAAGAAAAACAAGCCCAGCACTCTTGTGATCGTCGAGTCTCCGTCCAAGGCCAAGACCATCCACAAGTACCTCGGGGATGATTACGTCATCTCGTCGTCGGTTGGCCATATCATCGATCTGCCGAAATCACGCCTCGCGGTGGACGTCGAGAACGATTTCATTCCGGAATACATAACTATAAGGGGCAAGGCCAAGGTTCTGAACGACCTCAAGAAGAAGGCGGGCGACGTAGAGCGCGTGCTTCTCGCGACAGACCCCGACCGGGAGGGCGAGGCCATCTCGTGGCACCTCGAGCGGGTGCTTTCTCCGAAAAACCCGAACATCCGCAGGATCGAATTCAACGAGATCACCGAATCAGCGGTGAAAGATGCCATAACCAGGCCGCGGGACATCAACATGGACCTGGTGAACGCGCAGCAGGCCAGGCGCATACTCGACCGCATAGTGGGCTACTACATCAGCCCCATTCTCTGGAAGAAGGTGAAGAAGGGACTCTCGGCCGGAAGGGTGCAGTCGGTAACGCTCAAAGTTATATGCGATCGCGAGGAGGAAATCAACGGGTTCATTCCCGAGGAGTACTGGACCCTCGATGTGGACGCCGTGAAGGGATCGAAGAAATTCACCGCGACACTGACGAGCTTCCAGGGAAACAAGATCAGGATCGGAAACAAGTCCGGGATGGACACGGTGCTCGAAGAGGTCAGCGGAAAGAAGCTCACGGTCGACGACGTCAGGAAGCAGGAGCGCAGGAGGAGGCCGCAGGCTCCGTACATCACCAGCAAGCTCCAGCAGGACGCGGCGAACCGCCTTGGATTCACCTCGCAGAAGACGATGATAATCGCGCAGCAGCTTTACGAGGGAATCGACCTCAAGGGCGAGGGGCCCGAGGGACTCATCACCTACATGAGGACCGACTCGACCAGGATATCGGCCGGCGCGCTGGCGTCGGCGAGGGAATATATCGCGTCCAATTTCGAGCCGGAGTACCTTCCCGGGACGCCGAATTTTTTCAGCAATAAAAAGAACGTACAGGACGCGCATGAGGCGATCAGGCCGACCGACATTCACCGCACGCCTGAATCGATCAAGAACGACCTCTCCCGCGACCAGTTCAGGCTCTATGAGCTCATATGGAAGCGTTTCATAGCGTCCCAGATGACTCCCGAGGTGTCGGAGGTCATAACCGTGAGCCTGAAGTCGGGGGATTACGGGTTCAGGGCGGGAGGGAGCACCGTCCTGTTCAACGGTTTCACCGCGATCGACAAATACAACAAGACCGAAAAGGCGACGCTGCCGGCGCTCGAAAAGGGCGACGAGGTCGACGCGGTCGATTTCAGGAGCGAACAGCATTTCACCACGCCGCCGCCCCGGTTCAACGACGCCTCGCTGGTCAAGTTCCTCGAGGAGTCCGGGATCGGAAGGCCGTCGACATACGCCCCGACCATCGCCACCCTCATCAAGCGCTATTACGTGAACAGGCACGGCCGCCAGATCGTGCCAACGGTTCTGGGCAAGCTCGTCAACGCGATAATGGCGAAGCATTTCTCGTCGCTCGTCTCGATCGATTTCACCGCGAACATGGAGGACAGGCTCGACCATGTCGAAGACGCCAAGACCGACTGGGTCGGCATGCTGCACGAATTTTACCGGCCCTTCAAGACGTCGATAGACGAAGCCGAGAAGAACATCGAGGAAATGAAGGGCGTGCTCGACGAAGAGACCGACATCGTGTGCGAAAAATGCGGAAGGAAGATGCTCAAGAAGCTGGGCAAGTTCGGCTATTTTCTCGCGTGCAGCGGATTTCCCGAATGCCGGAACGCCAAGTCGCTGCCGCTGGGCAAATGTCCCAAGTGCGGAAACGGCGACGTGGTCAAACGCTCGTCCAAGAGCGGCAGGGGAGGCACCTTCTACGCCTGCGCCGATTATCCGGTGTGCGATTTTTTCGCCAGGGAGGCCCCTTCGGACCGGTCATGCCCGAAATGCGGAAGGCTCCTGTTCACCCGGAAGATCAAGCACAAGGGCGAAAAGATCGTCTGCCTCAACGAGTCGTGCGGTTTCGAGGTGGATATCCTCGATGAAAACGGTTCGGGAGAGCAGGGACAGCAATGATCGCAGAGATAGATCATTTCATGAGCTATCTTCAGAACGAAAAAAACGCATCCCCTAAAACCATCGAAGCATACAGCCGTGACCTCATGCAGTTCGGCGCCTTCCTCTGCGGCGAGACCGACGCCTCCTACGAAGAATACGACATGACGGTCAGGAAAGATGACGTCCCGCCGGCGGACGTGACCGAGGCCGATATCAGGGCCTTCGTCGAATACGTGTATGACCGGGGGCTCACCCGATCGTCGATCGAGAGAAAAATCGCGGCCATAAAGTCCTTCTTCACCTTCCTGCTCAACCGGGACCTGGTCCTGCGGGACCCTTCCGAAAAGGTCCTGTATCCCAAAAGAGAGAAGCGCCTGCCGAAATTCCTGTACCTGAACCAGGTCGACGAGCTGCTCGGTTTCGAGAGAAAAAGCTTCATCGATTACCGGGACATGGCCATACTCCAGACGTTCTATTCGTCGGGATGCCGGGTGTCCGAGCTCGCATCCGCCCTGCTCGTCGACTTCGACCCGGAGGGAGGAAGGCTCAAGGTCACCGGCAAGGGCGGCGACGAACGGATCGCGTTCCTGACCCCGGGAACGGTCGGTTCACTCCGCGAATACCTGAGCGAGCGCACGGCACGCTTCGGAAGCGCCGACGGACCGCTTTTCGTGAACGCCCGGGGAGCGGGGATAACCGAGCGAGGTATATTCGGGATCGTGGTCAAGCGCTCGAAGGCGGCCGGCATATTCTCGCGCGTTTCGCCGCACACGCTGCGCCACAGCTTCGCAACAGAGCTCCTCGACCGCGGGGCCGACATCAGGGCCGTGCAGGAGATGCTGGGCCACAAGCACCTGTCTACCACGCAGGTTTACACCCACACTACCAGGGACCGGCTCAGGAAGGTATACGAGAGGTTCCATCCGCATTCGGGCGGGAAAAAAGAAGAATGATTCCGGCTTGCGTCAGAAGCTTTTAACGATGATGCCGCCGCCCAGGATGTCCATGTCAGCGCTGTAGAACACCGCGGACTGGCCCGGCGTGATCTGTATCTGCGGCTCCCTGAACACGGCGATCATGGACGCGCCGTCCGTCTTTAAATCCGCCTCGAACGGCGGCTGCATTGACCTGGTCTTGAGCATGACCGTCATCCCGTCCAGGTTCTTTTCTTTCATGAAGCATATGTCTTCGGCGACGAGCCCCCTGCATTCGAGCTCCTCCCTGAAGCCGGCGATGATCCTGTTGCGGCCCGCTTCGATTCCGGTGACGTACATGGGCCGGGGAGCCGCGATCCCGAGCCCGCGGCGCTGGCCTATGGTGTAGCGCGTGATGCCCGCGTGGGCGCCGAGAACGCGCCCGTCCCGGCCGACGATCTCGCCGGGTGGGGATTCGGATGCGGTGAATTCGCTGATGAAGCCCGGGTAGTCGTTGTCGGGAATGAAGCATATCTCCTGGCTTTCTCCGCGCGATACGCAGGGGATTCCCCTTTCGGCGACCATGGCCCGCGCGTCGTCCTTGGTGAGCGCTCCCAGCGGGAACAGAAGCCCGCTGAGGGATTCCTGGGAGAGCCTGTACAGAAAATACGACTGGTCCTTTTTGCGGTCCGCGCCCATCGATATGTAGAAGCGGCCCTCGGGCGTCCTGCCGGTCCTGGTGTAATGGCCCGTGGCCCATGCGCCGCACCCGTGCTCCACGGCGAACGATGCAAGCGCCGGAAACTTTATCGCCGCGTCGCAGCGCACGCAGGGATTGGGCGTGCGCCCCTTCATGTATTCTGCGCAGAATGGGGCCATTATTTCGCGCTCAAATCGTTTCCTGATATCGACGACATGATGGGGCACGCCGAGACGTTCGGCCGCCTCGGCGGCCTCGGCGAGAATCCCGCCCGATGAGCCGCGCAGGCTCCGGTCGTGCATCTTCAGGGTGAGTCCGATGACCTCGTGTCCCTGTTCGAGAAGGATGAGCGCGGCCGCGGTCGAATCCACTCCGCCGCTCATTGCGACTGCGATTTTCACTGCGTTACTCCGTGACAATGATGACAGGATTCGATATCAGCGGCGGGGATTGAAACTGTCAATATAATTATTGTGCGAATACCGCTTCCCAAGCGGCGCAAGGTGATGCCGAAACCTTCGGCAGAGGGTGGCCCTGAACAGGGGCGGGGTTCTGCTACTTTTTTCACTGGCGAAAAAAGTAGCCAAAAAAGCCATCGCTCAGTCGGCGCGAAGCCTTGCCCCTCATTCGCCGGGCAGGCTTATTAGATGTATGAGTAAATTCACAGGTAGACAAAAATCCAATTCATCGGAAATCTTACGTCACGTCAGCATCAATGGATCAACAGTCCAGGGCGCGTATAAATATCCATATTTGACGCGCCCAACGCGAACATCCTGTTCGCGTTATTGGATCGAAGAAGATTGTTGAAACAAAATTTACTCTGAGCACCGGGGTTGAAAGCGGCGCCCTCGTCATGGAGTCCGCTCCCTTCGAGAAAAATATCTAATCCTTCCTGAAACTGTCCTTTTTATTGAAATCCGGCAGGAACTCTTCGTGACTGTCGAGCTCCTGGATGAGGCAGTTCTCCAGCCCCAGTTCGAGGGCATGGTCGACCGCGCGCCGGTATTCGTCGCGGTAAAGGGTCCTTCTCATCTCAGGGGGGATTTCGGGAAGATCGCGCAGCGGATGGTACTGGGACATGAGTGATATGGATATTTCGGGCCCGTAGGCCGCGAGCCGGTCGAGCACCCGGATGCTGTTCCCGACATTGTCGGGCAGCACGAGGTGGCGAACGCTCATCCCCCTGGCCGCCATGTCCCTGCGATCGAGTTTGAGATGGCCCACCTGTGCGAACATCTCGTCGAGAGCGGCAGACGCTGTGGAGTAGTAATGCGGAACGCCTGAATACTTTTCTCCGAGTTCGTCCGAGCAGTATTTGAGGTCTGGCAGGTATATATCAGCAAGCCCCTGCATGAATTTCAATGCTTCGATCGAGTCATAGCCGTGGGTGTTGTACACGACCGGAATTCCGAGGGATTTCCCTTTTGCGATCTCAATGGCAACTGCGATTTCGCGCACGTACGGAGTGGGCGAGACCAGGTTGATGTTTTCGCAGCCCCGGTCGGCGAGCTCGAAGAAAATGTCTGCAAGGCCCTGCGGGCCGGTCTTTCGCGCGCGGGGCGGCAACGGGTCATGCACGGTCCATCGGCTGATCTGGTGGTTCTGGCAGAACACGCAGCGGAGGTTGCATCCGAGAAAGAATATCGTTCCGGAGCCGCCCCTGCCCGTGAAGAATGGCTCTTCGCCGAAATGCGGGCCGTAGAACGATACATACACGCCGTCGTCGAGGCCGCAATGTCCCGGACGTATCGAACGCTCGGCATTGCACCGGTATCCGCAGAGATTGCATTTCATGGGTTGGGTTTAGTGGTCCCTCCGGGTCAGATTAACGTCGGTGGTTGTATTGTCTGTCGCGACGATCATTCATCCGTAGAAATCGCATCAACATCGACGATGTCCTTGCCCCTGCCGATCGCTCTTTTATTCTTGATGAATGTTTTTTTATCGATGAAATATACATCGATGCCGGCGAATTTTCCCGTTATCCTGTTGTCCCATATTTCATCCGTTGTTACTCCGGTGAGAATTGATATCAGGTCGATCCGAACCGGAGGTCTGCCGAACTGGATGATTTTACCCGAAATTATATCTTCGTTCGTTACACCGAGGGTTGAACCGAAGAATTCTTTGATCGCCTGAACCGTCTTGTTCGCGTTTTCTTCGGCAGGGTAAATCCATATATCGATATCGCCAGTATTTCGAGGATAACCATGATAGGCGAGAGCGAAAGCTCCCACAATTAGGAATTTTACCTGGTTTTTGTTGAGTATTGCAAGTAAATCTTCAAAATCTTTATGCATGCGTGTTATCTGGGAATAATTTTTACGAAGGGTTCTATTCCAGGTATCTCGCTATAGCCGAGAGAACGAATGTACTGCTTCCGCAGGTGCAGCACCGCATCTATTCTTTCTTCGGGGGTCCTGGAGAGCCAATAGCGGAGGTCGTCTTTTTCGTTTTCGCGGTCGACTATTTTTACGATGGGTTCGATTGCTCTCTTCATTTTCATGGGTGCAGGCCTTTCAGGTGTTACGGCGTCATGCCTTATCATTACAGCATACCTGCGGCTGCTGTCAAGTTGAAATTGGCGGCAGTATTCCGGTCCCCGCAGGAGGGATTCAGGCGCTTGCTCAGAGCAAACTGATTCAATAATCATTGCGCGCCATGATTCCCGCAACCCCTTTCGCGGCCAGAATCGCGGCGTAGATGAAGGCGGCGCACAGCACGATCACCGCGCCGCATGAAGCGCCGGCGTAGTACGATATAAGCAGGCCGGAAATCCCCGAGAAAAGGCTGATGCCCATGGCGGCGAAGGAGTAGCCCCTGAGCGTGCGGGACACCAGGCGCGCCGCGGCTGCGGGCAGTATGAACAGCGAATTCACGATGAGCAGCCCCATCCACTGTATCGAGAGCACCACCGTGACAGAGACGAGCGCCGAGAACAGCGTGCGCACCATGAGGGGAGAGAGCCTGCTCCGGTAGGCGAGTCCCGGCTCCATGCCGATGAGTGTTATGGCGCCGCCGAAAAAGAAGAAGAAAACCAGCACTGCGGCCGAGACGAGCGCGAGTCCCGCAATGTCTCCGGGGCCCACGGCCAGGATATCTCCCACGAGGTACACCGAGAATTTTCTGAACGACCCGGCAGCGCTGAGCAGGGCTATGCCCAGGGCCACGGCGAACGACATGAACACCGCGATGACCGTGTCGTTGGAGGCCCTGCTTTTTTCGATGAGCAGGTTTATCGCAAGCGCGAAAAGAACTGCGAAGACGACCATGGGCAGCCTCATGTCGGTGAAGCCCGCGATGAGGCCCAGGGCGATTCCGGTCAGGGCCGAGTGGCCGACCGCGTCCGAGAAAAACGCCATGCGGTTGCCGGCCACCACGGTGCCCGCCAGGCCGAAAAAGGGCGTGACGACGATTACCGCCAGCAGGGCGTTCTTCATGAAATCGTAAGCGGCCCAGGAAAAGGGCAGGGATCCGACGAGCGCGTGCCAGGCTTCAATCATGGTGGTCCCCCGAAAAGTGGTCTGCGCCCGTTTTTTCGGCGGCATCAAGGTGCGCGGGCCCCACGACAGAAATGAAGGCCGGGTGCTTCACCACTTCCGCCGGCGCGCCCTGTGCCAGTATGGTGCGGTCCATGAGGATCATGCGGTCCGCATGGCGCGCGATGAGGTCTATGTCGTGCGTCACCACCACGATCGCCAGGTGGAATTTTTTCCTGAGCTCGCAGATCATTTCATAGAAGAGGTCCATGCCGCGCACGTCGAAGGCCGATATCGGTTCGTCGAGAAGAAGTATCTCGGGCATCGGATTGAGCGAGCAGGCGAGGAGCACGCGCTGGAGCTCGCCGCCGGAAAGGGTGCCGATCGTCCGGTCGACGAGTTTTTCGGCGTTGACCAGTGAAAGAAGCCCGGCCATTTCATCGCGATTTTTGCGGGGAACGGCGAACCATACGTGCCGGTAGCCCGCGGCAAGGAGCATGAAGTCGCATACGCTCACCGGCGAATCCGGCGCGATCGACACCTTCTGCGGCACATAGCCGATGCGCGGACCGCCGTTTTGGGCCAGTGTCCCGCAGTGGGTGACGGTTCCGCTGTGCCTGACCTGGCCGAGTATCGCCCTGAGGATCGAGCTCTTGCCCGCGCCGTTCGGGCCCACGATGGCCGTGAGCTCGCCGCAGGTGAAGC
>Ga0116154_10001094_pt1 | contig 24717 bp, 21 predicted proteins | sample AD_UKC030_MetaG_FD_89898 | JGI IMG/M metagenome (GOLD analysis project Ga0116154, IMG submission 89898) | Active sludge microbial communities of municipal wastewater-treating anaerobic digesters from USA - AD_UKC030_MetaG | ecosystem: Engineered > Bioreactor > Anaerobic > Digestate | place: USA...
GCACCATGCAAGCTGCCGACCTGGCTCTCGGAAGACGAGATACAGGCGCTGATTCGCGAACCACGCACCGACACCGTCATTGGGCTGCGCGATCGAGCCCTTATCATTATTTTGTATGGCACCGGGATCCGCGCCAGCGAATGTGCGTGGTTGTGCGAGTCCGATGTCGATCTGGGCAATGCCACCATCAAGGTGACCGGCAAGGGCGGTCATCAGCGTGTGATCCCGCTTAGCGCCGATGTCATCGAAGCACTGCAGGAATACCGAATGGCTCGTGGCCCCGTCTCTGACGCACAGGGATTCTTCCAGAGCCGCGAGGGTCGCTCGATGTCGCGAAACGCAATCTACGACAGGGTTCGCAAACACGGCCGCAAGGCTGGCATCGCCAAGATGCTCTCGCCACACCGACTGCGTCACACCTTCGCAACTCACCTGGTGAAAGAAGGCGTCGATCTGTTGACCATCTCGAAGCTGCTTGGGCACAGGCAGTTGTCGAGCACCCAGATCTATCTGCACCTGACCGCTGAAGATCTGCGGATCGCGGCCGATAAACACCCCGTCAGTCGGCTCATCGAAAAGCTCGAAGACTTCCTTCCCAGCATGAAGCTGCCCTTCCAAAACCCGCTCATAGAAAGGAACAGAAAGGAGGCCTAATCGACCCACTCACCGCCGGAAACCGGGGCTCCGGCCACTTCCGAAACTGGCCAAGAACCTCTCTTAAGGGTAAAATGCACCAATGACACGTGACGTCATCGGTGCCACTTGGCTTTGAGGCAAAAGGTATTTCTGTTGTGTTTACGCGCTCCAAAACGGTAAGAATTTCCAATCACCTCACGACGATCCGGATAGTCGTGGCGGTATTTTTCGCCGCGATGTTCGCAAACCTCGTTTTTGCGCTCCCCGTTTACCAAACTAAATACCGTTACGACCCGCTCGACCGCATTTCGTCCGTTCAGTTTGGTCGACATGCCAAGGTCGATTATCAGCGAGACCCGTTGGGGCGACCTATCAAGACCGTTCGTCCTGGCGTCGAGACCGTTTGCGAATACGACCAGGCGGGGCGCTTGTTGGCCATCGTCCACCGTAAGAGCGATGGGCACCGTGAGACAGTGGCCTCTCGCCGTTACTCGTATAACGGAGTTGGCAATTGCCTGGCCATGGTCGACGAAGACAATCGCGCCACGAACTATGAATACAACGGCGCCGATTGGCTGACGACCGTTCGGTATCCGGATGGCGAGCGGGTGGTTTACGCCTACAATGGCGCCGGCGACCGACTCAGCGAGACCGTGGGCAGTCGCACTTGCATTCTCTATTCGTTCGACCCTGGTGGGCGCATGGTGGCCCGCGCCAGCGACACCTTTGATTGGGACGCGGATGGCAATCAGGTGCACTCGCTCGAGAACGGCAACGAGACCAGCTTTACGTGGTCCGTCGATAACCGATTGATCCGCGTCGATAAATCGGTCGACTGCCCAGTGCATCATCATGGGCATTGCCGGTGCGCGAAACGCGAGACGATCACCGAATCGTATGGCTATCTGCCCGAAGACTGGCGGCGAATCACACGGACGATCACGTGGAACGGCGCGGGCCATGGTCATGGACACGGGACGGGCCACGATTGCGGCGCGATTCCGGGCATCGGTCGGGGTCACGATGGATGCGGCGCGCCGACGACTTTTGTCTCCGTCTATGATGGGCAAGACGAGAGCAATGAATACCTTGTAAAGACCCCGGGGCGTGATGAGTGCTGGAAGCGTGACGGCAATTGCCGATGCAGGCCGCACTGCCCGCCGAAGCCGCCGCGCCTGGAGCCTGTCCGCGAGTTCCTCGGTGGTCCGGGCATGGATGACATCGAGGCGACGCGGTATCACGGGCGCACGGTATGGCACGCGAAAGACATGCTGGGCTCGACGATCGCGCTGACCAACAACGGCGGCAACGCTGTGAGCCGTGTCGGCTATGATGCGTGGGGCAATTTCAGATGGTCGGCCAAAGGGCATCGGCAAGGTGACCGCTGCGGTCGCGATGATGACGATGACCGCGATGACCACAACGGCCGGTATTGCGATGACCGCGATAGCGATGATCTGATTGGGCTGCTCGATCGCCTCGAAGGGTCGCGCGGGTTCGGCGGGCCGAGTCATGACCAGTGGGCGTTTGGGCGGCATGAAGGCAAGGCGCTTACGCCGTATTTATATGCGGGGCGAAGGTATCAGCCGGTCAGTGGCGAGTATTTCAATCGGAATCGGTATTATGCGCCGAAGAGCGGGCGGTTCGTGTCGAGGGACCCGATTGGGTTCGGTGGTGGCGACAACCAGTGGACATACACGACATCCAATCCTGTCTCGAAGTCGGATCCAACGGGCCTCTATGAGTTCTCATTGATTGTAGATGATGCGAACTGGACTCTTCGCGCTTCTGCCGATGGCCTAATTAACGGCTGGGGCGCATGGTGGCCAGGGGCTTCGGCGCGAAGATACGATGGGACTAAATACTCTTCGGCGGAAGCCTTGTTCCAGGAGATTTACTCAGAAACGCGCTGGTCTGGCAGAATACGAAGGCTGTTGTTCCTTGGTCACGGAAACTCAACCGGAATTCAGATTAACAGCAATGCAAATTTCGGTCTAAACGCGGCCAAATGCTCAACGATTTACCAGTCTCTGTGGGGCACGACACCGACATGCCTCAACACGGATTCAATGTTTGAGAGTGGTGCTCTTGTCGTGTTCTTGGGTTGCTCGGTAGGCAGCGGACCTATGCCACAGGCATTTGCGGATGCGTTTCTCACGCGACCCAGCTATGTCGGCGCGTTGACCATGGATTTACCGTGGTACGTGGGCTGGATTCATTCGACGCGTATTCTCTCGTCGCCCAATTTCCGGCGATTCGACCCGCCGAGGTAAGCGCATCCCGCGCCAACATGCTGTATCGGCTTCTTCTCTCAGTGACTGCGTTGATCGCTTCTATGAATTGTAGTTTCTACCATCATTCGGGGTGGGGGCTCCATCTCGCTGATCGTGCTCACTACATGTGTCTTGGATGCTATTTTGAAGATGGTGTGGTGAGGCCGTCGGCGTGTGACCTCTTGGGGTTGGGGGCGTTCTTGGGTAGCCTTGTGGGATTCCTTCGCAGGAAGGGATTTTGTGCGTGTTTTCCCGCAGTTGGAAATTTCGTGCGATTGCGCGGGTTTCCGCTGGTCTGTGTAGTATTTCCACCGATGTGCATGTTCATTAACGGCCTTCTCTTCTGGGGAAAATCAGATCCTTTCCCACCGTTGATTGCTCTGGTTTCATTGGCGGACCTCAACTCGATGTACCATACCCGATTTGGATGAAGCTGCATTTTGCCGATTTCATTCCGAGCCGGGCAACGCCCGCCGCCCGGCGGGCGTTGAGTGGGGGTGTAGTTCATTCGAAGAAATTTCAAGAGGGGGGCGGAGCGACGAGGGAGCGCCAGGACGGCGCGGACGCAGGAGCGCAGCGGGGTGAATTGAAATTTCAGCCCCCCTGTTGAGATGGTTGCCCCCCAAAGCTTCGATAAAGGTGCTCCCTGACCGCGTTGGGGTAAGCCAAGGATGGGGGGTTTGGGGGGCAACCTTCGGCGAGGGGGGCGGTTCGAATGAGCGGAACCCCCACGCGCGCGACAGCGCGCACCCGGCGGTCGTCGGAGTTCCCCGGGTCCCGCGCGGCGGTCGGGTGAACCGGAGAGCGCGGCAGGCGCAACGCCGAACCCCGGCGTTGCGCCGATCGGCCGCGCCACCGCAGATCCTTGGTGGGTGCGGTTTTCGGAGAGGATCGCCAGAGGTCCGGCGCACCTTCCGGCAGGCCGACTGAGGGAAAAGCGGGTAAAAACCGGGGTTCCGGGGCTTCCGGCGGAAAACGGCCCGACTGGGCGCCGCTGGGGCCGACTCGGGACCGGTACGGCGACCTGGGGGAGGGCCTTGCCGGAATCCGGGGCCGGCGGGGAACCGTCAGATGGCCCTGCAGGTCGTCAGTCGGCTGTGGGGCGGTTGTGTCGGCTCTGCGGGGATCGTGGGTTTTCGGGGGGCAGTGGCAGGGCGATCTATCCTAGCCCATCCCAACCTGAATGGTTCCCGAAACAGGTGCCTATCTTTTCACGAAGAACATTGAACAACCGCAATCGTGTGCTAGAATGCGACATCACTGCGAGGACCCTTCGAGGAGACAATGAAGATAGGGGTTAAACTCTGGCGATCCAAAACGCAAGGGGATATGGATCCAGGGCACATGGGCGTATACTGGTCCGATGCGGGAAGGCTCTTTTTTCGCGGCTATTATCCAGTGTTCACATCATTGCCAAAATTCGATACTGATGAGGAAATGAGGACTTTCTTTTTTACACATAGGGTGCCAGGCGAAATCACCAACGATGTGATTTTGGAGCGAATGTATAAGGAAAAGAAATTATTCTTGCTTGGTAGAAATTGGAACCTTGATGAAGAAAGACAGGATGATTTTGTCGCTTCGGTAAGACCTCAAGTGCGCGGCTATTATTCCTTTGCTCCAGATAAGTTCTCGTGCGATAACTGCGTTACTTGGTCCGTTAGCACAATTAATAGTCAAATTCCTCATGCACTGCCGATCATTGCTAACGGAAGAATCAAGAAAATGGCGGAAGAACTAGAGAAATGAAGACGATCGTGTCTTTCAAGGAAAAGAAATATGCCTTGTTTATTGATCTTCAAGACCAGTTTTCAAGTCTTGCTATAGACAAGAGCACAGGGTGCATATTGCTGAACGAAGGTATTGGCAAGGGCAGAGTGCCAAGAGGAATCGTGAGGCCAGAATCGGTCAATGAATTCTCCGTAACCGGAGAGAGCATCATGTTGAGTTTCATGGATGGGCAAGAACATCTTGTTGGTCAAACACACGATTTGGTGCACGCTAAGAGGTGGGTTATCAGGGCCAACAATGTAATTTCTCATTTTCATCCAGAAGAGAGACCGAAGATCAAATTTGGCGAAGTCATTTCTTGTTTAAAGAAATGGCTTCATCACATGACAAGACAGCGCTTCTTGCGCGCGCGGAGCAAGGCTTCGGCGGGTATGAGCAAAGGTGTTTCTTTGGACTATGCCAAATGCAATGTCCATATTTCTGACTTTGCCGCTGTATATCAAGATATTTTCAACATCCGTTATTCTACGAATGATGAGAACATCTTAGGTAATCATTTCGAGGAGGTAATTTGTGCCAAAGAGGCCAACCACAGTCGAACTGGTTGAAGTCCCGCGCAAGCACATTCCTATAGACGAAGTTCTTGACCACATCATTCGAGAAAAGTTGTCAAAGACAGGCGCCAAGAGACGAACAAAAGTCACTCCGCAACACCTGACTGACAAGCTTGCATTGTTGAAGAAACACCATGTTTTCAAAGCGGGTGACATTGTCAGATGGAAGGCCGGCCTGAAAAACCGAAGGTTTCCAATCGATGACGAGCCAGCAGTCGTTGTTGAAGTTCTGAGAAAACCAATTGCCGATCCATCGGAGCAATCCACCGGGTCACCCTATTTCAACGCGCCTTTGGATTTTGTGCTGGGCGTTATTGACTCGGATGGAGATTTTCTTACCTTCTACTCTGAGAGTCGAAGGTTCGAGCCCTACTCAACAAAGGCGGCGAAATAGCCGCTAGAAATGTCGGTGGTGAAAGCCCTTGCCCCGAAGAAAAAGAACGCCGCGAAAAACAAGCGGTGGAGCGGGGATCGGGAGCCCGACCCTGTGGCGCTTTTGGAATGTTAACTCCCCCGCGCCATCCCAGTGCGCCGGCAATGGTCTGGCCCGTCCGACGTCACCGCTCACGCGGTTGGGGTTCCCCGAGACCTCGCTTATGAATTACGTTTCTTCTCAATAGCTTCAAGCTCTTTTGTCAGGCCGATCAATTCATCTCTTCCTGGTGATATGCTCTCGGAAAGATTGTCGATTTCCAACAAAGCCTGAATGATGTTTTCGAAAGTGGCCTCGGCATCTCCATCTTTCAAGCTTTGCCGAAATTCATCAAGTAGAATTCCAACCTCCTTGGATTTCATCCTGAGATAGACTACAGAATCAACAATGCGTTTTGCCCGCTGCGGCTCAACCTTTACCTTTGAAAGGAACTCGTTCATTTCCAGGGTAAAAGCACCCGCGTCTTGGTGAAGCTCCAAATGCCAGTCTCTTTCCATGTGGTAAGATTTCGGTGTCACCCTCGCATGCCAAGCAAATAGGTGACCAGTGGGATCACCCGTTGCAACAATAGCCCGAATGGAAGTGTGCAGAGCAGAACCCAAAAGCAGTGTGCGGCAATAAAGGTTCGATCGTCGTTCGGATCAGTGTGCTTGATTGTCATGTAAGAATAGACCGAGCAGCAGAAAAAATACAGCACACAGAATCGATACCAATGGAACGACATCAATTTTACGGCATGTTCGGTTAGTTCTTGTAACCGATACAAATGACAATTGGCATCAAAGAAGAGTTGCGACATACACCAAAACATTGCCAAGCCAAGCATCCAGCAGGCAATCAGTATGGCGCCCCTCAGGCGCCAACGTTGCGCGGTCACGGTTTTCTCAAGATACTCAGTATTCTCGCTTGATCGGTTGGATTGAACTGCGTTTGCGACCATGTTCGAAAATCTGGTCAAACTAAGTGGGGAAGCCTGTGTAAACTACCTTGTCTTTAACTAACCTAATGTCTGTTGGATCATCCAGACCTACGCCGGTTAATTTATTCTTTAAGATTTCCTGGGCATACTCCCCGGTTACAAAAAGCGCACTGGGTGCTTCTGGGACTCGAAAAATTGGCGCAGAAACCTTTTCGACCTGAAAAACATAACGCTCCTTGCAAAATTCAGTGGAGGACTTTTCGTTATCAAGGCAGTCTAATAGGGTAACCACATTGAGAAGAAAAACCGATATTCTCTTGATCTTGCCCAGGGGCAAAAACTCACAGTGACCATCAAGAAAATCCTTCATTGCCAAGAAAAACTTTTCAGAAACGAAAGGGACACCGAATTCACCGCACAAAATATCGGTCATCTCGGCTTTTTTTTCTGAAGTAATACGGAGCTTTGGTGGTTTCCAGTTTTGGAAAAAACGCTCCCCGTGCCAAAATTGCTCAAAGAACTTATTGTCAACTTCACCATTAGTGGGGTCAATAGGCATAATCCTAGGACCACGGTCAATATATTGGTGAAAGACCTTCATTGTCACCTGGCTTTACCTGAAAGTCTTAGCAATTCTTGAGCAAGATTGTCCAGGTTTTGAATTAGAGCCTCTTTGGTGGGACTCAGCCTTTCGAGGTTCCTCAGTTTTTCAAGATAGGCGTTGGAATGAATGCCTTGGTGAAAAGCCTTGGGTAGGCCAACGCCGTTTACAGCATCGTCCAGGCCAATACCCCACTGTTGCATTTTTCGCCTGAGTGCCGCCAATTCATCCGCCCATTTTGTCAGGGGCACCATGTGGTGGGCTTCATCAATCCCTTTCACGACAATGTATCGGATATTCTTTGTTCGAATAGCAAGTTGCTCCATGGCAATTGCAATTCTGCTACCCCGGTACAAGTTAATTGTAACTGCCGCCCCACCCGGGAGTCCGGGAATTGCAGTAGCAGCGCTATCGTAGAACAAACCACAGGTGTCAAGAGCAACACCCCACCAGTTTCCAACACTCGCATTGGCAATAAGAGAGGCGGTCCCCATTGAAACGTTGGCAATATCCCAACCCGTTTCAACGGCTTCGCCAAATTGGTCGACATATCGGACAGGGTTGTTTTTCGCAAAAACCCAGAGATTCCCATCCCCACCGTAGCCCAAAGGATCAGACGAGGAGAAGCGCCCGTATTTCGGGTTCATAAACCGGTTCCTATGCCAGTATTGGCCCGAGAGGCTTTCCCACCGGCGACCCTGGAATAAGTGGGGGGTCAGTGCAGGGGCGTAATGCCTGCCCATGCGCCACTCATCGAACGCCGGCCCGCCGAAGGATCTGCCGCTGTCGCAACGATCCAGCAAATCATCAAGATCGCGCTCGTCGCACGGCTTGTTGCCCATGTTCGGTCGATCAGGCCATCTCATGTTGCCGAACGCATCGTAGCCAATCCGGCTGACCGCATTACCTCCGCGATTCGTCAGCGCAATCGTGCTGCCCAAGCCATTTTTCAGGTGATGCAGGCTGCGACCGTGATACCGGGTCAGTTCCAGGTCGTCGGCAAACGGTCCACCAACGAATTCACGCACCAGATCGAGCTTCGCGGGCTTCGGCGGACAATGCGGCCGGCACCGGCAATCGCCGTCGCGCTTCCAACACTCGTCACGGCCGGGTGTCTTTACAACGTATTCGTGACTTTCATCGTCACCATCGAACACGCTGACGAAGGTGACTGGCTCATTGGCCCGACCGTGCTCATGGGCTGCCGACACGGTGCGACTCAGCCGCTTCCAGGTCTCGGGCAGATAAGCGTAGTGTTCACTGATGACCGACTGCCGTGAACACCGGCAATGCCCGTGCCCATGCACCCGACAATCAACATCCTTCTCGACGCGCACCATGCGGTTGTCAGCGGTCCAGGCGTATCGGGTCTCATCGTCACCTTCAACGGCCTCGACGAGATTGCCGTCGAGGTCATAAACAAAAGTGTCACTGGCGCGCGACACCATCCGACCACCGCCGTCGTAGCCAAACGGAATACGCTGGGTCACTGTACCAACCTGGGCATGCCGACCGTGACCGATGACCGTCGGCGTCTCGCTCGTCTCGAGCAGGCGATCGCCAGCACCGTTGTAGGAATAGGACACGGTCTGCCGATCCGGATAGATCACACCGGTCAACCAGTCACTGTTGTCGAAGAAGTAGCGTGTCGCAGCACCGTCTTCATCAACCATCGACACCCTGTTGCCAACCGCGTTGTATTCATACTGTCGGCGAGCCAGCATCCGAGACGAACCGTGGTTGCGCTCGTGACGCAGTTCGAGCAACTGGCCCTTCGCGTCGTAACTTAGAGCCGTGTTCACACCGGGGCGACGGATCCAGGTTAAGCGCCCCGCCGCGTCGAACGAATACTGAACGGGATTCTGTCGGCCTGCATCGAGCGAAACAAGACGGTTCAGCGGATCGAAGCCGTAACGAACCAACTCGTTTTCGGGTGTATTGCCCTGTATGCGATTGCCGGCGAGATCGAAGCTGTAGCGCCAGGTTTTGCCCCACGGCCCGAATGTGGCCGATGTCTGATTGCCCACGGAATCCCAGGTCAGGACCAGGGATGCGGAAGCCCCAGAGCGCACCAGTTCACGGCCTTCGAGGTCGTAACCGAAGGTGGCGACCTGGCCGTCTGGATACTCGACGCGGGTCAAACGATCGAGCGTGTCAAAAGCGAACCGGATGTTTTGACCGCGGGAGTTGGTCTTGCTCGTACGGTTGCCGACGGCATCGAAGCTGAAGTAAACCGCATTGCCCAGAGGATCGATCTCGCGCACGACCCGACCGAGATTGTCGTGTTCCCAACGCCAGATGCGATTTGCGCCATCGGTAAGCTGTACGCGATGACCGGCGCTGTCGTAAGAGAAGCGCACCGCCCGGCCCTCGGGATCGACCTGGCTGGTCACGCGGTCGCGCAGGTCATAAGTCGTGATCGACCGGCGATTCAAAGCATCAGTCACCGCGACGCGCCGACCGGCAGCGTCGTATTCCATGCGGGTCACGTTGCCCAACGGGTCGGTGGTCGAGACAACGCGGTCCATGATGTCATACGATGTGTTGCTCGTGGCGCCGAGCGGATCGGTCACCGCAATCAATCGGCCGGACTGATCGAACACACTGCGGTAAACCTGATTCAACGGATCGGTGACCGAAACACGACGGCCACCCAAATCGTAGGAGTGGCGGGTCATGCGGCCCATGACATCGACCTCGGCGATGACCTGGCCGGCTGCATCGAAAGTGACTGTGGCACTGGCCCCGTCAGGACGAACCGATTTCACCTGGCGGTCGAGGGCGTCATACTCCCAGGCCCATCGATTGCCCATGGTATCGAGTGTCGACAGAAGGTTGCCAACAGCGTCAAATGCGTGGTGGATTTGCGCCCCATCGGGGCGGGTGATCGTTGTTGCGCGATCGAGGACATCGTAGGTCCGGCCGGTCACGCGGCCGAGCGGGTCCCTGTCGGCAATCTTCCGCCCGATCGTGTCATACGTTGCTTCCCAGCGGTTGCCCACAGGATCAACCGTCGCTAGCAAGCGGCCCGTGGTGTCGTATTCGAGGGAGGTCTTCTGGCCCAGCTCGTTATAGCGGGCCACCATGCGCCCTTCGGTGTCATACTCCATGCGCTCGGTCGCGCCGTCAGGGTGGGTGATTTGCGTCAGTCGCCCAATGGCATCGTTGGTGAACCGAGTCACCCGATTCAGGGCGTCAGTCTCGCTGATCTTGCGTCCACTCGCATCGTAGGCGGTTGTTGAGACACTGCCGTCAGGGCGGATCGTAGTCAGCAACCGCCCCATGGAATCGTAGGTGTGGCGGGTCTCTCGGCCGGACTGGTCACGGCGCACGGCGACATTGCCGGCATCGTCATACTCGATCTGGACAAAACGACCATCCGGATACACGGTCTTGGTCAACCGGTCGAGAGCGTCGTGCTCGAAGGTCGTTGACCGGCCGAGCTGATCGATCGAGGAAACAAGGTTGCCGCGGATATCGTAAGAGAAACTCGAGATCCCGCCGAGAGCATCAACGGTCTGGACGAGATGATCACCCGTGATATTGTAAATATAACGTGTTACACGACCAATGGAATCTGTGCGGGAAGTGCGATTGTTATGACTGTCGTAGCGGTAACTCGTGCGATTGCCCGCCGGATCGGTCTCGGCAACGAGGTTGCCACGGGCACACCACTCGTAAACCCAGACCCGACCGAGGGCGTCGGTCTTCCTGGTCAGTTTGTGGAGCTGCGGATGATACTCGTAGTGCGAAGTATTGCCCTGCGCATCGGTACGGGAATCGATCAGACCGTCGCTGTTGTAGGTGAATGATTCCTTGGCGCCCTGCGTATTTTCGAAGCTCTTGATCGCGGCGCCGGAATGCTCGAAGGTCTTGGTGACACCAGCCGCCTGGACACCATACGACTTCAGGCTCCACTCGGAGTCGAACGCGTATTCGTGAACCACGCTTGCGGAGTCGGTGAAAAAGACCTTGAAGTGCTCGAGATCCCAGGCAAACCGATTGGTGGTGCCATCCGCATTCGTGACCACCGACGCGCGGCGATCGGCATAGGTAATCGCGGTAATCTGACTGCCAGGCCGGACAATTTTGGTCAGGAACCCCTCATCACTGTATGAATACTCGGTAACACGCGAGAGTGGGTCGGTGACCGTCAGGAGGTTGCCGGAGCTATCGTAGGTGTAGGCAAACACCCGATTGCTCGAATCGGTCACCTGCGTGATCCGACCATCGGTATTGACGGTGAATACCAGCGCCTGACCCATAGGATTGGCAACCCGATGCAGCGTGCCGTTGGCGTCGTACTCGAAGTCGACGGCGTCGGCGACGCCACGACCACAGCAGGACTGCGCCATGCGCATGACCTTGCCATCCATGCCATACGTCCAGACCATGCCATGCGGATGCGATAGCTCCCACAACCCAGTATCAGCATTGTGAGCCAACCGCAGATCGGTGGTTTCCGGGCCAACGAAGGCATCGCCCTGCTTCCTGAACAGCATGTGGGAACCGTCGGAGTTGACGAAGACGACATCACCATCGGACAAGAACTCGAGTCGGGTGGTGAAGGGAGAACTCCACCCGCGGCCAAACAATCCAACGCGTGGATCGAGCGAATGGTAGATGCGCGCCAGGGTCAGGGGGTATCTCGATTTGAGTGACAGATCGACTTCGGGCACGAAGAAATCGCCCGAAACGATATTCACCGGGTCACTGAGGGATAGACCATTGGAATATCCCTGTTTCTGGCCGTTCGCTTCTTCCCAGGAAACCGACGGACATTGCATGACCTCAGGATCACCGGGCACGACGGTTGCCGGATCCTTGGTGTCCTTCATCCATGATCCAAAGGCCACGACCGATTTCTTGATGACCTCGACCTGGAACGTGGCACTCTTACTGCTTCCCGGCGCTTCCGCGACGATTGTGTAAGTCCCTGCCGGCATTTTCGGAACGCCCCACCAGGAAAGTTTAGCAACAATCCCCGACGTGGATTGCTGGCTGTCTTTGCTGCCGATGACGCTCACTTCGCCGGTGGGCGAGATCACCCGGAAGGTGACCGTCAGCGGCGCTGTGGTGGCGGCAACGAACACGATGCCGGAACCGGTGCCCGCCATATCAAGCGTCAGCTTACCGGGATATGGCGTCACCGATGTCACTTTGGGGCCGACGACCTGGAAGGTCGCGGACTTACTCGAAGAGCCGGCGCGAGCGACGACGGTGCAAGTGCCGGGGGTAACTTGGGAGCCGTCAGAGAAGGTGCCGTTCCAGGTGAATTCGGCCGAGTGCTCGTCAGTGCCTACGGGATTCGTTGGAACAGCCCCGACAGTTCTGGTGGTGCCCGAAACATCAACGACGTCAAAGGTAACGGTCGTAGACTTGTTGGTCGTTGCGCGAAAGACAATGGTGCCCGAATCGTAAAGGTGAAGAGTATCGGGGGTTGTAGTAACCGCTTTGACTTCGATATCGCGTGCCGACTTGATACGGATCTCGTCGAGGATGGTGTAGTTATCGCCGTAGCAGCAGTAGTTAACCAGACCGACCGCAATCTGGTCGAACGGTTGATTGGGGCCGAGAAAATCGACCGGAAAATCAACGACGCCTGAATAACCGTTGGGCATCGTGACCACATTCGGAAAGTTTGGATTGCTGTTGTAGATGCCGCCGTGTGAGGCAAAGTGCATGCGGGTCAAATACTGGCCACGATAGAAAAACCACACCATGACACCGGCGGCGTCGTAAAAACACGAATCGCAGCGCCGAACCAGCTGGGTGTAGAACGAAATCCGACTGCCTGCCTTGCACTCCCCGACGGAAAAGTAGCGATACAGATATCGGGTTTCGCAATACCGGTAGGAACTGCCGACCGCAGCTTGCTGCAAGGCGGTCGACCCATCGTATGGAGAAGCCACCTCGGACCTGGTGATGATAGGGTTGTAAGGCGACTGGTCGCCGATCCAATTGCCGAGAGCCCCTGGTGGAATGCTATCGAGTGTCTCGTAACCATCTGGTGATGCTTGCAGGGCCCTGGGCGCCGCCAACATGCGATGTGGTCCGATGGGGGGCGCATAAGGATTCGAAGCCGGGGGCAGGCTATCGAGAATAGCCTGCCATTGGGGAATCCACGGGGCTATGGCTTCTGATGCCGTCAAAGGCTCTGTGAGGTTTGGCAGCATCTGCGCCGAAACCGGCGATGAAGCAACGATAGCAAGAACGACGAACAGTACTGCAACCCAAAGAGAGCGATTCATGCAATGATCCTCCAGTCCAAGTCGTGACTCATGTCTATCGAGTGCGCCGACAAAGCGGAAGGATCGGCGGCTGCATGCTGTGACTGAGCGATTGCGGCGACTCTCACAAATCTCGTGGGTTGACGCTAACACGACCACGAGGCGAGTGGCAAGACGACGAAAACGTATGGTTAACAACGCATCGCACACGGCCGATAATCCGGCCGATGATGCGCCTGAATCTGCTGGGCCGGTATCGTCGTCGGTGGCGATGGAAGCCGCCGGTGGTCGTCGTGCTCGGGTTGTGCCTGGTCACACAAATTGCGGTCGCGATGCGGACGCATGGCGACAAAGAACGCGTCGAAGTTGAAGCGGCAGGAATGCGCGACCAGATCGCCCGGTTGCAACAGCGGTTCAATAACGCCTCGGCTGCAGAAATTCTGGAAGCAGTCGCCGGTTTGCTTACGGCACGGAATCGCTGGGTGGATGCGCGCTGCCGCTCGCCCGCCCGTGTTCTTTCAAAACTGGCTCGAGACAAACCGGCGGGGGTGCGGCTGCTGGAGTTCGAAGCGAAACCAAACGGCGGCGCACTGAAACTGGCGAGCCCCGACATGGATACCGCCGCACGGTTTCTGAACGCCGCGTTTGCGCGTGGCAGTGACCGCCTGACACTGGACGAGCGACGCGGCGATGGCCTGGTCTTCAGTTACACATGGACCGACTGACGTTGGCGCTCGCGACGCTCGCCGTCATGAATGTCGGGCTTGCCGCATGGGAACGCGGACAAGTCATACCGAGTATTGATGAGCTGCGGGCGCGCTCCGTCGAACTCGAAAAGGCTTTGCCTGCGCGCGAACGCGCCGCGGCGTGGGTGGAGCGCATGCGGCCCGTCGTTGCGGAGGGCGTGCAGGATGATGCGGCGGTCTTGTTGAGCCGCCTGCGTACGCTGGGGACTGCATCTCGGTTCGAGATCGCGGAGGCCGCGAATCGCGGTGGCGAGCCAGCGAATGTGGTGCTGACCGGACAGGGCCCATATCACGCGGTCTGTTCGTTGCTCGAGGAACTCGATCGCAACGCGGCGGTGAAGCTCGATCGACTCGGGGTGACCCGTAGCGATGATGCCTCGGTCGAGGCCCGTTTCGAATTCTCGGTAAGAAGTGGCCCCTGGGTCGGCGTGCCGACCCAGGCATTATGCGAGCCGGCAACGGCGCCGCCGTCGTTGCAGATGGGCGGCGGGGACCCGTTTGATGTGCGGCCGCGCCCGGTGGCGCAACCCAGACAACAGCCACATTTGCGATTCGTCGGGTATTACGAGGGAAAGGGCGGTGCGACAGCGATCGTCGAGGATGGCATGCGCGTGGTGCTGGCGGGGATTGGTGACCGGTTGCCGGGTGGTCAACGGCTGATCAATGCGACAGCAAATCAAATCGAAGTGCAGGACGAGAGAGGTGGACGATGGACGTATCGCATGGAGCGTTGACGGTGAGGCGGTGGTGGCCGGCACTGTGTCTGGTGATGTTCTGCGGTTGGTCCGCGCATGCGGACACGCTCAAGCTCAACGATGCACCGTTGTCACAGGTGATCGAATTGTATTCACGCGAAACGGGCCAGAACGTCTTCGTCGACGACACCGTGCAGCAACAGCGCAAGGTTACCGCGCATTTACAGGGGATGCCGATTTGCGAGGCGTTCGCGATCATTCAGAAGACGCTCGGGCTCGAGTCGAACCTGGTCGGCACGGGCACGATGTTGCTGTATCCACCGGAACGGGCGAGTCGATACCGCGCGCAGGCCAGGCCGTTGGTTATTCGTCTGCCATTGGGAATCGAAGCAAAATGGGTGGTGACCGCGTTGCAGACTCTGCTGCCCGGAGTGCGGGTAACGCCCGCGGCCAATGATGAGAGAGCGTTGTTGCTGTTCGGGCCGGACACGGCGGTCAGCGATGCGCGCGAAATCGTGCAGACGTTTCCGTCGTTGGCTCAGAGCCATGATTCTTTGGTGATCACCGAGAACGAGGCCAAGCTGGCAGTGCGGGAAGTCGACGCTCTCGGCGTGCGCGCCGAAGCCGGCCCAGGTGGGCTCGTGTGGCAGGGCGCACCAGACCTCGTGCGCGGATACGGCAAACGTGTTCACGCCTGGCGTCAGCACATGACGTGGGGCAGCGATGTATTTACACCGGCAATACTCGATGCCGGGCGGGCAATCAAAGCGGCCGAGGCCATCAAGGGTCGGGCGACCGTCGCCGATCTGGGCGGAACCGGTGCCGTATTGATCGAAGGCCCGAAGGCAGAGCGTGAGCGCGTGGTGGGCATTCTGCGCGCACTCGATCAACAACAAAAACAGGTGCAGCGTGAAGTCTTGCTGGGCGATCTCACACCGCAGGCTGCCAAGGATGCGTTGAAATCGGCCAACGTTTCGGTGCAGAGCGCCGGCGATCGGCGGTTGGTGCTGGTTGGGAAAGAGAGTGCGGTCGTTGATGCGACCAGCTTGATCACGGCGCTTGGCACCAAGCGCCGCCAGGTGACGATCTGCCTTCGGTTGGCAGAGGTCGCGCGGGCCAGGTTGAAGACATTGGGCATCGATCTGGACAAGAACGTTTACGGTTACGGTGAGATCAAGGGCTACCACCCCAGCGACAGTCTGCCGCTGCTGTTGAAGCTGATGAATCAGGACCAGGGCTCACGCATTCTGGCGCAACCGAACCTGCAGGTCCTCGAGGGCGAAGAGGCGAAAGTGCTGATCGGCGATCGGATTCCGTTGGAGGTTGCGGCCACGGCGCAAACCGACTCGGGTTCCTTGCTGAAGCTCAACACGCAACTGAGCTGGGCCGAGGTCGGGATCAAGTTGACGGTGAAGGGCGTGCAAGTGAACCAGGCCGGAGAGATCCGCATGGGATTGACCAGCGAAGTGAGCACTGTGGTTGCGACGACGAAGCAGGGGTATCCGCAGATCCGGACACGGGAAGCGGGAAGTTGTTTGCGGGTGCCGAACGGCGGGGCCGTCGTGATGGGCGGTTTGATCAGTCAGGAGGAGAGAGAGACCGCAAGTAAAATTCCGGTGATCGGAAACATCCCGCTGTTTGGCGGACTTGCGCGAGGCCGCGACCGTCAGAAAAACGACACGGAAATCGTGATGGTGGTAACCGCGAAAGTCATCGAAGAATAGCAACGGATTCGCTTTACTGAAGCCGTTTCCGGAGTCTTCCTGGAATCGCAGAAGTATTCCCGGATAACTCTGGAAACGATAACGGGGCCTCTCACTCTGGATCGCCTTTGTGTTTTTCCAAGACAAGTTTTCTGAGTTCGATTTTCACGAGAACGCTGGCGTAAGTTTGGTGGCGGAGGTTTTCGGGAATTCGCTGAATTGCTTCGTGCCGAAGGTCGTCGATTTCTTTCTCCGATAGGGTTTTCAGAATATCGTCGGCAATCATTGCCTTCGCCTGGGCTTTCTCACTGGCGGCTTGTTCTTCTCGTCGGCGAGTTTCAAATACCAAACGACGTTGCTCAGCTAAAGCCCGCTCTGCTCTTTTGATGTCCTCGTTTTCTTGAAAGGGCAGGCCAAAATCGCCGGCCAGTGACTTCGCAAGGTAGACGCCATAGTTAGCGTCTTTACCTGGGGTCGCCCCAGGTTTGACCGCGTTCGACTTCGCATTGGTGTAGTTGATGTTTCGGGCAACATAGGCGAACCCGCTTTCAAGCAAGTGCCGCCGGATCGTTCGATGAATCGATTTCAGTGCTCGGTACTGAGACGGAACCAGATCAAGCAGGCGAAGAAAGTCTTCTTCTACTGCGGCTTCTCGAGATTGTGCTGCCTTCTTGATTTCCTCCGGTTTAGGAAGTTGCAGAAACGGATTCTTCCGGGTTCGGATCTCGGAGCCAACAATCACGTCCTCAGGATCGACGGACACGTTGAGGTCTGGTTGTGCTTGTGGGCAGATCACAAAACGAATCTTGACCACCTTCTTGTTGTCCTTGATTTCTTCGAAATCGAAAGAGAGGTCTGTCTTCGCGGGAATTTCCTTGTGAGCGATCATCAGGGTTTTGCGTTTGAAGTTGTTGTAAATCTCATATTCGCCAGCATCGACGCCAAGCATTTCCTTCAAGTCGTTCAGCATGAACACGGCTTCGCCGACGTTTTCATATCGCTTCAGGATTTCGTAAAGGCGAATAGAGTAAACGCTCTTCAAGTGAATGACATGCTTCAAGTAGTATTTCGTAAAGTTCGCTTTCAAACTCAGTAGGTATGGCTTGAGCATTTCATGGACCGCGATACGCACCACGCCTCGCTCTGAGTAAGAAGCGGCATCGATCCAATGAAGATCGGTGTTTATCTCATCGATGGTAATGACTCGCCGCATCAACCGTTTGATCGATTGGCGAACGTGTTCGTAGACGTTCTTGTTCCTTTCGATGCCGATGAATTTGGCCAACTCGAGGATGTTGATCTCGTACCACTGAAAATCAACATGCTCACGACGAATCTTGGAAATGAGCAGTAATACCAAGCGTTGTTCTTGAAGAGTCAATTTGTAGCGCGACTCGATCAGTTTGTTGGCCTTGACCACCATGGCATTGGGGGTAAGGATCATGGTTCGCAGGTCACCGTCGGCCGGCGGGGTCATGTCATGTGAATCGTGACTCATCGAAAACCCTCTTTTGGTAGTATTTGAATAATCTACCACAAATACTACCTCATGAAACTGGTAGTTTTTGGTCTTTGACCCCTCAAAAGGTAGTAATTGACCCCTCAAAAGGTAGTAATTACCCCTCAAAAGGTAGTAATTGACCCCTCAAAAGGTAGTAATTGGAGTGCGGAGATTCGCTATTGATGGGGTTCTCTGAGGCCCTTAAACATATTAAAAGATTTAAAACAAACAAACACACGACAGTCGGCTTGTTGGTTTTTTCATTGGCGAAACACACCCAAGAAAAATCACCCCCTGGCCAAGAGTACCGCAATCACCCCCCACCGACTATTTTCTCAGGGCACAAGTCATCAGAGAAGCGTGCCCCTATGTCGAAGCAAAACAACGGAAACGGCCAAACCATGGGAGTTTAACCACGTCGGTTTACATATTATCAGTTATCAGGTCTATCCAGATAACGGCATGGTTGAGCCATTGTGCTGAAGTGACGTGCCCCTATGATGGTGCATTATTGCTGTGCCCCCGTTGCGTCTGAAAAACAATCCCGGAAACCGGAAATCGTTGCGGGAATGAAAGCCTTGGGAAGCAGCGTTTCCGGGAATGAAGAGCGGCATCATCAATGAATTCCGAGAGATTGCCGATATTGCGGGAGACAGTATTTCCGATGGTTCCCGGAAGTCGGAAACCATCGGTGGAACATCAGGAGGAAAACGGCATGGATGCAGGATGGATCGCGTTTCCGGAAGCTTCCCGTAAAGCCAATACAACGCCCGATCGGGCAAAGTATTGGATTCAATTGCTCGGGATCAACACCATCAAAGAGGGACGAACTCGCTACATGCCGGTGGATTGCCTGCCACAACTCGAGGTCATGTCGAACCTTGTGGAAAACGGTATGGCTCCAGCCGAGGCCGCAGAACAGGCAAAGAACACGGTTTCCGTAATTCCGGGAACGGAGCCGCCGATTCCCGGAAACCGGGAACTGGCCGAAGTAGGGGCGCAAAGTTGGCACGACCGAATTCAGGGTTTGGAAAAGGCTGTCTTGGTAATGGCTGACGCATTGAAAACAGAGTCACAAAGTTTGCGCCAGGAGAACCAAGCTCTGCGAGCAGATGTCGCCCGACTGATCGAATCAAATCAGGCAATGCGACTGAGTTTGGAGCCACCGCCATTGCCCGCCGAGCTTCGGGAGCCTCCGAAACCTGTACAGGTTTGGAGCCCGCCGAGAGTGATCGACCCAGGGCAGGGGATGGGGTTCATTCGTCGGGCCTGGCTCGAACTTGTGAACCCGGCACGATTGCGGAGGCATCTGGAATCTTGATGCTGTATGGCTTGCCTGTTGAGAAAGAAGCGCTATACTATAATATAGCGGTGAAACATGCCTGAAAATTGGACTGTGGAGTTTTGGTGCGACGAAACGGGGCATTCGCCGTTAGCCGATTGGTTTGCGTCACTTCAACCGGTCTTTCAAAAACGGTTTGCCAAGCTCTTCGGTTATCTGGAACTTCTCGGCAATCAGCTTCGGTTACCACACAGCCGACCACTTCACGACGGTTTGTTTGAGTTACGAGACACGGGCACCGGGCCTGGATATCGCGTCTACTACTGCTTTCGTAAGAATCGCGTGATTCTGTTGCTGTTCAGCGGCAGCAAGACGAGCCAGGAAAAGGACATCAAGAAAGCGTTGAAGATCATGGGAGGTTTGAGTGATGAGTAGGAAACAGAGCTTCCCAACATGGCGGGAGATTCGTGAACGCCACTTCTCAAAGGCAGAGCTGCGTCACATCGATGATGAGGTGGCTCAAGAAGTGGAGATCATTCTGGCGCTTCAAGAGAACATTTCTCACGAAGCGGCCCGCTACCTGGCTGACAACGGAATCGGGTTCAATGAGTTCACCCGTCGGCTAGGGGCCAGCCCACGAAGAACCTCACAGATTCTCAAGGGAGAATGCAATCTGACGATGGCAAGTATTGCCCAGTTGGCTGCTCTCTTTGGAAAGCGCGCTCGAATTGTTTTCGAGTAGTCGGGCGACCCCGTTGAGCGGGGAGACGAGTGTCAGCAATGGTTTCCTGATCCGGCCTCGATAAGCCCCAGTCGGCTGTGCAGACATCGTATTTCACGATGCCGAACCGCTTGGAGCAAAACGCACAATACGATGGCCAATGAGCCGACACAGTGGAAAAACAGCCGATTGGCTGGTAACGAAGAAATACGCTCTGCAGGCGGGCGAAAGAAGGGTGCGAAATGAAGACCACGAAGAACAAGGCCGGCGCCACGCGCGCCGAGAACGAACTGCTGACGGAGATCCTCGAGCGACTGCGGTCGATCGACCCGCCGATCAAACGAATTGCCGTGGTGCCGCCGGAACCGGCAATGGCGGTGTTTCTGTTGGTGCTGTGCGAGGTGTGTTACATCACCACCAAAGCCGACGCCGGCCGCGAAGAGACGGCGTTGATGACCCGCGATGGCAAGACGTATTACACGAATTTGGGGTTGTCGGACATCGAGAAGACCCTCAAGGATCACCCGCATTTCATGCGGACCTCGAAGTATCACATTGTGAACCTGACGCGGATTCGGGGCCTGAAGGTGAACAATGCCCGCGATCTGTGGTTTGAAGGAATTGGGAAACCGGTGGTCAACGCCGTTACTGCTACCTACCTGACTGAATTCGAGAAACGCCTGACGTGACAACGCCCGAAGTCGGCGACCTGGTCGAACGGCTGGCCACCCGCGATCGACGATTGTGGGGGAAAGACGGCCAAGCCTTTTGTGTCCGCGACGTCGCGTATTTTCAATCGGAAACCACAGCCAGTTCGGCTTGGGTCGAGGGTCGCGGCGAACCCGTCGCGATCACCGAGAATCTCAATACACTCGAGCGCACATTGAAAGGGTTGTTTGTCCGCTGCCACCGCTCGTATCTGGTGGCAGCGGACCGGGTCACCGCGATCTTCGAGCGGTATCCGGAAACACCAGAACCGCCAATGCCAGGCCGATTACGGAACGCCGCTGACGAATGTGAACTGGTCATTGATGGCGCCCCCGGCCGGGTGCCGGTGTCGTCGCTGTATGCGAAAGGCCTGAAAAAGGCGCTGGGACTGTCGAGCCTGCATCACCTGGTACCGGAACACCCAGACGACAAAGTATTGCGGTTGTATGGCTTGATCGATTTCGACTGGCGGGATCTGTTCAAGCTGGATCCAAAGAACCAGGCCGCGGTGACGGCGTTCAAGGCTGCCTGGGACATCAAAGAGTTCAGCAAAGAGCGGATGCTGAGCTACTTCCGGCAGTTCGGCGTGAACGAGATCGACAAGCGCCGGCTGTTGAAGAACATCATTTACCAGATGTGGCGCTGGATCAAGAAGGGCATCGAGGCCCCCAGCGACGGAAACATCCGATCGCTCTGGTACCGCATCAAGGGTGCATTGTCGCACCATTCGGATATTCTCGACCCGACCGACGTGGGTATGTTCTATGACGCGCTGCGGGAGATGATCGAGGACCGCCGGATGTTCCGGTACAAGGATTTCGGCTTCATGGACATGAACGAGCCGTACCGGGCGATCGGCACGAAGCGGCCGGAAGTGGTGCTGGCGGTCGAGAAGACCGGACAGTTTCAGTTCGCGCGAAGTCTGGCCATGCAGGCCGGCGCGTCGTTCATCTGTCTGAAGGGCGAGCCGGCGGTGATCTCGATCGAGTATTTCTCGGACGATCTTCGCGCGGCAATCGGTGGCAAACCGCTGTCGTTGTTCTGCATGACCGACCTCGACCCCGCCGGATATTCGATTCAACGCAGCTTCGTGGACGGCTTGACAGGCCATGGCTTGGCGGTCGCCAAGGTGGTGAAGCTCGTTGATCCGTCGATCTTTCCGGATGATGTGGCGTCGTTCTCGAAATACCCGGTGGTTCGGTTCGAGACGAAGGGCAACCAGGTGAAGCCGATCGCGCCGGCGACGATGAGCCAGGTCACGAAGGCCCGCGATTGGCTGGCCAACGACGTGAAGGATCCGCGGCTTTACAGCGAGCAGGATGCGGACACCGGCCGGAAGGTCTGCACGATCTGGGGCATCGAGAGTGACGCGGCAGATCGGGACGAGATCAAGAAGCGATTTCTCGACGGGGTTGCGCAGACCAAGAAGGCGCGCCGACAGTAGCCTTTTGTATTGCTGTGCGTTTTGCGTAAAGGCTGGTCTTGATCCCTCCTTCCCCAGCGGAGCCGGTGCGCTGAGCAAAGCTGGCGTAATCTTGCAGGTGAAAGTCCTGTCCGGTCAAAGCGCGCGAGCAGACCGGGAGCGAGTCTTGCAGGCGGCATGGTAACAGGTCGTCTGAAGCGTAGACAGCGGTGTAGTGAGGTGTGGAATTGAGCCACGAAATGCTGGGAAAGTCGCGGGTGTCGAGCCGGTCGGCTCCGAGTGAAGACAGAACGTCGTGTGCCGAACGTCGCGTGGCACAGACGACCCGCCGGGGTTGCGAACCACATCGCGTTACAAAGGATTGCGTCGGAACTCAGGAAGTCCCGTTGGGTCCTGTCGGATCTACGGACAGGGGAGACCTGGCAAGGGCAGACCGGAGCCAGGTTTCGAGCCGAAACGGGATGGCGGACCGGGACATAGTACCAATGATCCCGCCGAAGGAAACGAGGCGTGAGGAGGGAAGGTCCCGGCCTGAGGAGACCCCGAACGAGAGAGGTGGAAGCCGGACGCAGGGCCGGAACAACTTGCCGTCCAATCTCGTGCGGGTGAATGAGGCGGCGCGGAAGTCGCGCCGGACCCAGTTTACAGCGCTCATGCACCATGTTGATCTGGAAGCCCTGACAAGGGCTTTCGGCAGACAGAAGCGGAGCGCAGCTCCTGGAGTGGACGGGGAAACGGTCAAAACCTATGAGCGGAAACTGGAGGAGAACCTACAAGGTCTCCTGCAACGGGTCCGCAATGGTGGCTATCGATCTTCCCCTGTGAGAAGGGTTTATATACCGAAGACGGATGGAGGGCAGCGCCCGCTTGGAGTGACCACCCTGGAGGACAAAATCGTCCAGGGCGCGGTTGCTGAGGTGTTGAGCGCGATTTATGAAGCGGACTTTCTGGGGTTCTCGTATGGATTCCGGCCCGGAAGGGGACCGCATCATGCCCTCAGCGCCCTTCAAATCGCTCTACTGACGAGGAAGGTAAACTGGGTGCTCGATGCCGATATCCGCAAGTTCTTCGACTCAGTCGATCACGACTGGTTGATGCGGATTATTGGGCACAGGATAGCAGATCGAAGGATACTCGCATTGATAGAAGGGTGGCTTCGGGCTGGCGTCCTGGAGAGTGGCAAGTGGTCTGAAGTTACAGAGGGTACCCCGCAAGGATCGGGCATCAGTCCTTTGCTGGCAAATGTTTTCCTGCACTACGTTCTGGATCTCTGGGTAACCCAATGGAGAACCAAATCGGATGGGCCGGTGAGCATTGTGCGCTACTGTGATGACTTCGTGATGTGCTTTCAAAGACGAAGTGATGCGGTAAAGTTGCGAAGGGAGCTCGAAGAGAGATTTGGGAAGTTCAAGTTAGCTCTTCACGAAGATAAAACCAGGTTGATTCCGTTTGGTCGATTCGCAAAAATGCCAGCCAGTGCTGACGGTCAACGCCCGCATCTTCCTACATTTGATTTCCTTGGTTTTACTCACTACTGCTCTACATCTCTCCAAGGGAAGTATGTGGTCAAACGAAAGACCAAGGGACCGAGAATGATCCGAAAACTCAAAGAGATTCGGATGGAAATGCGCGTCCGTAGACACGATTCAATGGAAGAACAGCATCGATGGCTTTCGGCAGTGCTGCGAGGGCACTATGGGTATTATGGCCTTCCTGGGAATTCCTGGAGTCTCCGGTGTTTCGCACATCAAGTGAAAGCGGCTTGGCTCAAATCTCTTCGCCGTCGCGGTGGAAAGCATGGGCTGACTTGGGGTCGTCTCGACGAGTATCTCAAGGCACATCCATTTCCTCGGGCTGCTGACTACAAGCCCCGGCAGATAACCATACGTGCATGACTCAAGACATTCTCAGGAAGAGCCGGATGCGGGAAAGCCGCACGTCCGGATCTGTGAGGGCGAAAGCCGAATGGCTGAGCTACTCGACCCCGTCGGTAGCCCCTGCACGCCAACCGGCGCGAAGGCGGTCAAGGCGGGGACCCGCCTGGCGTAGCCAGGTGGGGTGGCGGCCTTGATGGCCGCAGCGCTCGGGTGGCATGGAATCACAACCGACGGGCGGCGCAGCGGGGATGGAGGGATCCGCTTCCCCGGTGGTGAGCCCGGAGGATGATTCTCTGTGTCGCCGGCGCCCAACGGAAGCCGGCGACGACCGCATGTCTTTGGGGGGCTTGCGGTGTCGGGCGAAGCCCGACGTCTGATTCTTGTGGCGGTCGTCCGCACGGACGACCGCCGACCACATCCGGGGCGTTGCTGTTACAACGTATTGCTGCGGGTTGGCGACGGTTCTATGTGAAACAATCGCCCCTGACGTTGCAACATGCTGGGATCGTATGCTAACTTTTCCTTTAGTTCAACTCACCCAAAAACGGGGTGGTCCAGAGAGTCATATCGTAAGTCATATTGTCGCGTAATATGCACTTGCGAGACGGTGAGAGGGTTTTTACC